>JAABUP010002728.1_pt1 | contig 33227 bp, 30 predicted proteins | sample 5559201 | NCBI WGS metagenome assembly JAABUP01 (sample SAMN10711887, study PRJNA513373) | rock metagenome | isolation source: Antarctica rocks | place: Antarctica
TGCCCGAGGTCGCCGGCGAACGCCCCCACCTCAACCTCACCGTCAGCCTCGAATCACTCGAGCAACGCGCCGGTGCCCCCGCCGCGCAGCTCGGCCACACCGGCCTCGTCGTCGCCGAGACCGCCCGCCGCCTCGCGTGCGACGCCAGCATCAGCCGCATCATCACCGACGGCCCCAGCCAGGTCCTCGACGTCGGCCGGCGCACCCGCACCATCGGCCCCGCGCTGCGCCGCGCCCTGGTCGTGCGCGACGCCGGGTGCGTGCACCCCGGGCTGCGACCGGCCCCCCTCCTGGTGCGAAGGGCACCATCTCGAACACTGGGTCGACGGCGGGCCCCGACCTTGCCAACCTGGTCCTGCTGTGCCGACGGCACCACCGCGCCCAGCACGAAGGCGACCGCGCCCTGCAACACCAAGCTGATCAAGGCAAAGCCGACCGCAACGGCTACTACGACACCTACCGCACCCGCGCCACCACCGCAACCCGCTGCGCCACCTGCCGGCCCCTGCCGCACCACCCACCCCGGCGAACAGCAGCACCCGAACCCGGGCCGGACGACCCCTTCTGATGGGCAAGCGCTGCCCCCAGCACCACCGCCGAGCTCTCGATGTGAGTCGGGCAGGCCGGTTCGCCAGTCCGAGCCACCGGAGGTTGATGTCGCCGTCAGGTGGGGCATCGTGTAGCCGCTCACCCGCCTCGAAGGCTCACCCGGCCTCTCCGCTGCTGGTGGGCTGGCCGGCTGCTAGCCATGCGCTGTACCAGTCGGTGGCGAGCTGGTGCTGGGCGGTGGCCAGCGACAGGGTGCGCCGACGGCAGACCTGGTCGTAGAGGAAGGCTTCAAGTCCGTTCTTGGCGTCGGCGCCAGCGTCGGTGCCGTCCGCAGCCTTGACGCGTCGGGGTTCTGGCCACAAGTTGGCCGGGTTCCGCGGGTCGCCGCCGAGTCCGAGCATCACCAGGTGATCCTCTTCGACTGCGCGGCTTCGCAGCCCGGCGGTGCCGGGGTAACCGGCGGCGAGCTGGGTGCCTTTCAGGCGATCCGTGTAGTCGGCGGGTGGTCGAACGCTGCGGCTGTAGCCCGTGGCGCAGACCCGTGCTCGGTCCGTGCTGGCTACTGCTCCTGGTGTCAGCGTCCAATCCGGCAGTACCCCCACTGGCTCGGCTCCCGCCCGGTCGGCGTCGGTCGCGGGACCGCTATCGCCGATCGGCGGGGCAGGAGCAGAGCGGGCAGCGCTGCTTCGGTTGCTGGTCGAGCCGCCGCAGGCTGACACCAGCACCAGGACCAGCACCAGCACCAGCACGGGCGTCGCGGCGATCCCGAGTCGCGCTCGCCTTCGAGGCGTTACGCCGGAGCGGTCGACTGCAGGCGGATCACCCCAGCAGCTGCTTGAAGTCGGCGCAGAGCTCCCGAACCGCGGCAGCGGCGGCGGGCGACAGGACGCCGAGGCCGAAGAAGCCATGGATCAGCCCGTCGTATCGGTGGCGCACGACCTTCACCCCAGCCTTCTCCAGCGCGTCGGCGAAGGCTTCGCCCTCGTCGCGCAGCGGGTCGTACTCGGCCGTCGCCACGACAGCCGGGGGCAGGCCCGACAGGTCGGGGGCGTGCAACACCGACAGCCGCGGGTCGCGCCGGTTCGCGCCCTTCGGCACGTACTGCTCGCCGAACCACAGCATGTCGTCGACGGTGAGCAGGTAGCCCTTCGCGTTCGCCTCACGGGACGGGTGCGACGCCTCGTCCTCGAAGTCCGTCCCCGGGTAGATGAGCAGCTGCGCGGCCAGGTGCGGTCCCTCGTCGCCGCGCAGCTCCAGCGCCACGGCGGCCGACAGGTTGCCGCCGGCGCTGTCGCCGCCGATCCCGACACGAGCGGAGTCGCCACCGAGCTCGTCGATGTGCGTCAGCGCCCAACGCGTCGCGGCGATGCAGTCCTCGAGCCCGGCCGGCCAGGGGTGCTCGGGCGCGAGCCGGTAGTCGACGCTGAGCACCACCGCGCCGACCTCGGCGCTGATCAGCCGGGCGTGGTCGTCGTGGGTCTCCAGGTCGCCGATGACGAAGCCGCCACCGTGGAGGAACACCACGGTGGGGACGGTTCCGTCGACCTCTGGTCGATAGATGCGAGCAGGGATCCCGCCGGGCAGCACGACGTCCTCGGCGGACCGGACTGGCGCCAGCGTCGCTGGGTCACGCATCCCGACGCTGAGCATGCGAAACCCGGCGCGCGCCTGCTCTGGCGTGCCCTGCGACAAGGGTGGAGCGCCGTTGGTCTCCATCAAGGCGAGCAGTCCGGCGATCTGTGGGTCGAGCGGCACGTTGTCCTCCAGCGTCCGGGGGTGCTGAAGCCGACCGTACGACGTAATGCTCGCGCGGGCGCCAACCGCTCGAGGTCGACCGTGATCCCTACGACGCCACCGCCGCGGAAGCCCATGGCCGGCTCCTCGCGCACGTCCACCGCCTCGGCGGTCAACCCGGAGCATGACGCCGGTGCGGTTCACCCACTGGCCGCGTAAGGATCTTCTCATCGCTGCCGGAGTGGACTGCCTGGTGGTGGCCTGACCCTGTCAGCTGGGTGATCGGGGCATGCCCGCTCCCGACCTAGCAGCACTGATGGCCCCGAGGGGATTCAGCGACCCCGCCGCATCGCATAATCAGCAGCAAGCCGCCCCGGCGCTGCCTGTGCCGTGCCCGACCGAGAGCGATGTTGACGCCATGAAGAGCAGCCCGTTGACGCTGGCGCCAGCGCCGCGCTCGGAGGCCGCCGAGAAGGTGCGGGCCGAAGTCCGCGAGTTCCTGACCAGCGAGCTCGAAGCGGGCACGTTCGAGACGCACGTCGACACCTGGCTTTCCGGCGTCGACCCCGCCTTCTCCAAGAAGCTCGGCGAGCGTGGCTGGCTCGGCATGACGTGGCCGTCGAAGTACGGCGGGCACGAGCGCACCGCGCAGGAGCGGTACGCAGTGACGGAGGAGCTGCTCGCCGCCGGGGCTCCGGTCGCCGCGCACTGGATCGCCGACCGGCAGTCGGGCCCGAACCTGCTGCGCTACGGCACCGAGAGGCAGCGCGCCGAGATCCTCCCGCGCATCGCCGCGGGCGAGTGCTACTTCGTCATCGGCATGAGCGAACCCGACAGCGGCTCCGACCTCGCCTCGATCCGCACCCGGGCCACCCGTAACCAGGCCGGGGACTGGGTCGTCAACGGCAGCAAGGTCTGGACGTCGAACGCACACCACAGCCACTACGCCATCACGTTGGTACGCAGCGACCCGCCGGGCGAGGGCCCGCGCGGGCGGCACCAGGGCCTGACGCAGCTGCTCATCGACCTGTCCCTGCCGGGGATCACCATCAACCCGATCCGCATTCTCGACGGCGGCCACCACTTCAATGAGGTGGTGTTCGACGACGTCGTCGTCCCCGGCGACATGCTGCTGGGGGAGCAGGGCGCGGGCTGGCACCAGGTCAGCGCCGAGCTGGCCTTCGAGCGCTCCGGCCCCGAGCGGTTCCTGTCGACGCTGCCGCTGCTCGTCGCGTTCGGCCGGCTGGCCGCCGAAACCCTGGACCCTGCGCAGCTGGCGACCCTCGGGCGGCTCTCGGCGCGCCTGCTGGCGCTGCGCCAGCTCTCGTTGCGCATCGCGGCTGCGCTCGACCGCGGCGAGCTGCCGGACCTGCCGGCGGCGATGGTGAAGGACGTCGGAACGACGTTCGAGGTCGACATCATCGACGAGATCCGCCGGGTGGTCGATGTCGTCCCTTCGCTTGACTCCGACGATGCGCTGGCCCGCGCGCTCGCCGAGGCGCAGCTGCACGCCCCCGGCTACACGCTGCGCGGCGGCACCAACGAGATCTTGCGCGGGATCGTGGCACGCGGGCTGGGACTGCGCTGATGTCCGACGACCAGGATCTCGTCGCCCAGACCGTCCGCGACATCCTCGAACAGCACGAGCCGTTCGCGCTAACGGCCGACCGGCCGTGGGACGCCGGCCTGTGGCGCGTGCTCGCCGAGTCCGGCCTCACCGGCGTCGGCCTCTCGGAGGATGCCGGCGGCTCCGGCGGTGAGTTCGCCGACGCGGTGGCCGTGGTCAGGACCCTCGCCGAGGGGGCAGCTGCCGTGCCCGTGGCCGAGCAGCTGCTGGTGGCCGGCACAGCCGTCGAGCTGGCCGGGCTGGCGCTGCCCTCGCCCGAGGAGCCGCTGACCTTCGCGCTGCCCCCGTCGTCCAGTGCTGGTGCATCGGCTTCCGGCGTCTCGGCTGCCGGTACCGACGGCAGCTGGACGCTGTCCGGTACCGCCGCCGACGTGCCGTGGGCCGCGGTCGCCACAACCATTGCCGTGGTGGCCCAGGGACCCGACGGGCCGCTGCTCGCCCTCGTCCCCACCGCCGACGTGTCGGTGCAGCACTCGTCCAACCTGGCCGGCGAGCCGCGCGGGTCGGTGTCCTTCGACGGCGTCTCACCCGCGGCGGCCGCTGCTCTGAGCCCGGCGCAGGTGAACGAGCTGCGGGCGCGGTACGCGCTCGCCCGGTCGGTGCAGCTGTCGGCCGCGCTCGAGCAGGTGCTGGCCTGGACCGTGCAGTACGCGGGGGAGCGCCAGCAGTTCGGTCGGCCGCTCGGCAAGTTCCAGGCGATCCAGATGGAGCTCGCCGAGATGGCGGGCGAGGTCACGGCCGTCGCTGCCCTCGTTGACGCGGCGGTGCAGGCTGCCGCAGCCGAGGGGCGCGGGCTGCTGCTCGGTGCCGCGGCCGCCAAGGTGCGGGCGGGTGCCGCCGTCGAGGTGGTCGCCAAGCTGGCGCACCAGGTGCACGGGGCGATCGGCTTCACGCAGGAGCACCGGCTGCATCACCTGACCCGGCGCTGCTGGGCATGGCGCGACGAGGCCGGCTCAGAGCTGGCCTGGTCGGGGGTGCTCGGTGCCGGGCTGGTCGCGCGCTCAGGTGGCGCCCATGGTGCGGCTTTCACCGACGGGCTGTGGCCGGCGCTGACCGGCGTGTTCTGATCTGCTCTGACCGGGCACGGCCTGGTCCTGATCTGTTGACCCAGCGGCAGGCACCGGGCCTGCGGCGCGACGTCGATGAGGTGGGTGTTGTCGTGAGCGATGGCTCCGGTGAGGTGCTGCTCGAGGTTGACGGCGGCGTGGCCGTGGTGACGCTGAACGCCCCCGCTCGGCGCAATGCGCTGACACCGGCGATGGCGCAGGAGTTGATCGCGACATTCGACGAGGTCGACGCTCGCCCCGACGTCGGCGCGGTCGTCGTCCGCGCGGTGGGGAAGTCGTTCTGCGCAGGCGGCGACGTCCAGACCCTCACCGACGCCGGCAGGGACCCCGCTGCGCCCGAGGCCTACGACGGCATGAGCTTGATCTACGCCAGCTTCTACCGGCTGGGGCAGGTCAAGGCCCCGACGATCGCGGCGGTCCGCGGCTCCGCTGTGGGCGCCGGGATGAACATGCTGCTCGCGGCCGACCTGCGGATCATTGCCGACGATGCCCGGCTGCTCTGCGGATTTCTCAAGCGCGGGCTGCACCCCGGCGGCGGCCACTTCGTCATCCTCAGCCGGTTGATCGGCCGCGAGGCCGCAGCTGCCATGGCGCTGTTCGGCGAGGAGGTCAACGGACGCAAGGCCGTGGAGCTCGGGCTGGCGTGGGAGTCCGTCGACGACGCCGCCGTCGAAGGCCGCGCGCTGGAGCTGGCGGCCCGGGTGGCCGCCGACCCGGAGCTGGCCCGAGTCGCGGTTCAGAACTTCCGCCGCGAAACGGGGCCGCCACACGTCACCTGGGAGGTCGCCACACAGTTCGAGCGGCCCAGCCAGATGTGGTCGATGCGCCGCGGGGCCACGGCTCCGACCAGCTGACCGGGCTGGCAGGGCTGAACGGGCTGACGGGACCGGGATCGGTGCTGCGGTTCCGGGGCAAGCAGCTGCCGGACACGTCGCTGGTGATGGCGATCGTCAACCGCACCCCGGACTCCTTTTTCGACCAGGGCAGCACCTTCACCCTCCATGCCGCGCTCGACCGAGTCGACCAGGTGATCGACGAGGGCGCGCACATCGTCGACATCGGCGGGGTGAAGGCCGCGCCGGGCGCCGAGGTGAGTGCCGATGAGGAGGCCCGCCGGGTTCTTGAGGTCTTGGAGCAGGTCCGTGACCAACATCCGGACACGGTCCTCAGCGTCGACACCTACCGCGCCTCGGTGGCTCGCCTCGCGCTCGAGGCAGGCGCCGACATTGTCAACGACCCCTGGGAGTGCCCGGAGCCAGACACCCTGGAGGTCGCCGCGTCGTTCGGCGCCGGCGTCGTCTGCACCCATGCCGGTCACCTTCCACCCCGGACCCGCCCGCACCGGGTGGCCTACCGGGATGTCGTCGCGGACGTGATCAGCACGGTGACGGGGCTGGCCGAACGCGCCGTCGCGGCCGGGGTCGCCAGCGAGTCGGTGCTCATCGACCCCGGGCACGACTTCGGCAAGAACACCCGGCACTCGCTGCAGATCACCGCCCGTACCAGCGAACTCGTCGCCACGGGCTGGCCGGTGCTCATCGCGGCGTCGCGGAAGGACTTCGTGGGCGAGGTGCTCGACCTGCTGCCCGTCGAGCGGCTCGAGGGCACCCTGGCCGCTACGGCCGTCTGCGCCTTCCAGGGGGCGCGAGTGTTCCGGGCGCACGACGTGCCTGCCACGCTGCGGGTGCTGCGAATGGTCGACGCGATCCGCGGGATCGCCGACCCGCTGGTCAACGTCCGCGGCCTCGCCTGATGCTCGTCGCGGCCGCGTTCGTCCCCGCGGCACCGTTGCTACTTCCCGCCCTGGGTGGCGGCCCGGCGGAGTTGCGGTCGGCGTGCCGCCAGGCTGTCGGCGTTCTCGGCGGTGTCGATCGGATCGTCGTGCTGGGTGCCGGCCGGCCTGGTGGGTGGCGCACCGGCAGCATCGACGCCACGGGCTGGGGCGCCCCCGGGGAGCCGTCCGCCGATCCGTTGCCGCTGCCGCTCGCGGTCGGGTCCTCGCTGCTGGGCGCCCGGCCGCACGAGCTGCTGGCGGTCCCCGGTCCGGCCGAACTCCTCGACAGGCAGCGGCGAACCGGCGTGCTCGTCGTCGCCGACGGCACGGCGAAGCGGACCGAGAAGGCGCCCGGTCAATTCGACCTGCGGGCCGAAGGGTTCGACCAGGCGGTCGAGTCCGCGGTATGCGAAGGTGATCCGGCGGCGCTAGCGGCGCTGGACGAGGCGCTCGCGGGGCAGCTGCTCGTCGACGGCCTCGCCGCCTGGCGGGCGTGCGCCGAGCTGGCCGAGCGGGAGGTGGTCCTAGGTGGCGGAGCGCCGCACGGTTGGGCGGGTGAGGTCATCTACGCTGCCGCGCCCTTCGGGGTGGGCTACCTCGTCGCCACCTGGCTGCCTGGTGCGGCGGACCTGCCGCCTGCGTAGTGTCCGGCGATGGACTTCGGCGCCTCCGGCCGCGCCGGCCAGAGGGAGGCCAGCTGATGGAACTCACCCACTTCGGCCATGCCTGCGTGCTGGTTGGGACGGCAACGACCCGGCTGCTCATCGACCCCGGCACGCTTGCCGCGGGCTTCGAGTCGGCGCGTGACCTCGACGCCGTCCTGATCACCCATCAGCACCCCGACCACATCGACCTCGCCCGGTTGCCGGCGCTGCTGGCCGCGAACCCGGGTGCGGCCCTTTTCGTCGACCCCGGGTCGGTCCCGATGGTCTCCGATGCGGGCCTGGAGCACACGGTGGTCCGGTCCGGTGAGCGGACCCGCATCGGCGGCGCCGTGGTCGACGTCGTGGGCGGTGAACACGCAGCCCTGCACGCGGACATCCCGGTGGTACCGAACGGCGCGCTGGTCGTCGACGACGGCGCGTTCTACCACCCCGGCGATTCGTTCGTCGTGCCGCCGCAGGAGATCGACATCTTCGGCCTGCCGGCCAGCGGCCCCTGGCTCAAGGTCGGCGACGCCATCGACTTCGTCCGCGCGGTGGCCCCTCGCATCGCCGTGCCGATCCACGAGGCCGCGCTCGCCAGCACCGCGACGCACTACGGCTTGCTGACCGCACTCGCGCCGTCGGGGACGACCTTCACGCCGCTGACGCGCGGCGAGCCGACGTCGCTCTGATCGGGTGCGCGGTTCGCCCGGTGGCATGATCTCGCGGGTGAGCAGCAGACCCCCCGCGATGCAGCACTTGCGCGACCTCGCGCAGCTGCGCCGCGTCCGCGACCGGATCGACCGGGAGTACGCCCAGCCGCTGGACGTCGAGGCGCTCGCCCGAGGTGCGCACATGTCGGCCGGGCACCTCAGCCGCGAGTTCCGTCTCGCTTACGGGGAGTCGCCGTACGCCTATCTGATGACCCGGCGGATCGAGCGCGCGATGGCGTTGCTGCGTCGGGGCGACCTCAGCGTCACCGAGGTCTGTTTTGCGGTCGGCTGCTCGTCGCTGGGCACCTTCAGCACTCGCTTCACCAAGTTGGTCGGTGTGCCGCCCAGCACCTATCGGGGCCAGACAGCTCACGCGACGGCGGGGATGCCGTCGTGTGTCGCGAAACAGGTGATCAGACCGATCAGGAATCGAGAAGCGCCGGTCATCCAGCCGCACCTAGCGTGACCGGCATGGACCTCACCATCCACTGGACCTTCCTCCCGCACAATGACCCGGACACCTCTCTGGCCTTCTATCGCGACACACTCGGCTTCGAGGTCCGCAACGACATCGGCTACGGCGGGCTGCGCTGGATCACGGTCGGCCCCGCCGATCAGCCCGGCACGTCCATCGTCCTGGAGCCGCCGGCCGCCGACCCCGGCATCACCGATGACGAGCGCCGCACCATCGGCGAGATGATGGCCAAGGGCACCTACGCCCGCATCATCCTGGCCACTGCCGACGTCGACGGCGCCTTCGCGCGGCTGCAGGCCGCCGGTGCCGAGGTCGTCCAGGAGCCGACCGAGCAGCCGTACGGGGTTCGCGACTGCGCCTTTCGCGATCCGGCGGGCACCCTGATCCGCATCAACCAGCTGCGCTGAGCCCTCAGATGGAGACACGTTGAGGATGGCTACGAGGACGGACCCGCAGTCGTCTGTGCTGCACGTCGCCGACCGTCACGATCTGATCCGCGTGCACGGCGCGCGCGTGAACAACCTCAAGGACGTCAGCGTCGAGATCCCGAAGCGCCGGCTGACGGTGTTCACCGGCGTCTCCGGCTCCGGCAAGAGCTCGCTGGTGTTCCACACGATCGCCGCTGAGTCGCAGCGTATGATCAACGAGACCTACAGCGCCTTCGTGCAGGGGTTCATGCCGACGCTGGCCCGGCCCGACGTCGACGTCCTCGACGGGCTGACGACCGCGATCATCGTCGACCAGCAGCGGATGGGTACGGACCCTCGCTCCACGGTCGGCACCGCCACCGACGCCAACGCGATGCTGCGTATCCTGTTCAGCCGACTCGGGCAGCCGCACATGGGCTCGCCCCAGGCGTTCTCCTTCAATGTCGCCTCGATCAGCGGAGCGGGCGCGGTCACGCTGCAGCGCGGCGGGAAGACCATGAAGGAGCGGCGCAGCTTCAGCATCACGGGCGGCATGTGCCCGCGCTGCGAGGGCCGGGGCTCAATTACCGACATCGACCTGTCCGCGCTGTACGACGACAGCAAGTCGCTCAACGAGGGCGCGCTCATAGTTCCCGGCTACAGCGTCGACGGCTGGTTCGGCCGCATCTTCAGCGGCTCCGGCTTCCTCGACCCGGACAAGCCGATCCGTAAGTACACCAAGACCGAGCTCCGCGACTTGCTCCACAAGGAGCCGACCAAGATCAAGGTCGACGGCATCAACCTGACGTATGAGGGTCTGATCCCGAAGATCCAGAAGTCGATGCTCTCCAAGGACGTCGACGCGCTACAGCCGCACGTCCGCGCCTTCGTCGAGCGGGCGGTGACGTTCACCGCCTGCCCCGAATGCGGCGGCACCCGGCTCAGCAAGGCGGCTCGGTCGTCGAAGATCAAGGGGATCAGCATCGCCGACGCCTCCGCGATGCAGATCAGCGACCTCGCCGATTGGGTCGGCGGCCTGGACGAGCCGTCCGTCGCGCCGCTGCTCACGACACTGCAGCACACCCTCCGCTCGTTCGTCGAGATCGGCCTCGGCTACCTCAGCCTCGACCGCCCGTCGGGCACGCTCTCGGGCGGGGAGGCGCAGCGCACCAAGATGATCCGCCACCTCGGGTCGTCGCTGACCGACGTCACCTACGTCTTCGACGAGCCCACCATCGGGCTGCACCCACATGACATCCAGCGAATGAACGACCTGTTGGTGCAGCTGCGCGACAAGGGCAACACCGTGCTGATGGTGGAGCACAAGCCGGAGGCGATCGCCATCGCCGAGCACGTCGTCGACCTCGGCCCCGGCGCTGGCACTGCCGGTGGTGAGGTGGTGTTCGAGGGCACCGTCGAGGGCCTGCGGGCTAGTGGCACGCTCACCGGGCAACACCTCGACGACCGGGCCGCCCTCAAGGGGACGGTGCGAAGGCCTACCGGCTCGCTGGAGATCCGCGGTGCGAAGGCACACAACCTGCGCGACGTCGGCGTCGACATCCCGCTCGGCGTGCTGGTGGTGGTGACCGGCGTGGCAGGGTCGGGAAAGAGCTCCCTCATCCATGGCTCGGTGTCGGGGCGGGACGGAGTGGTGTCGGTCGACCAGGGCGCTATCCGTGGCTCTCGACGGAGCAACCCGGCGACGTACACCGGCCTGCTCGACCCGATCCGCAAGGCGTTCGCGAAGGCCAACGGGGTGAAGCCGGCGCTGTTCAGCGCCAACTCCGAGGGCGCCTGCCCCACCTGCAACGGTGCCGGCGTCATCTACACCGACCTGGCGATGATGGCCGGCGTCGCCACCACCTGCGAGCTGTGCGAGGGGAAGCGGTTTCAGGCCGAGGTGCTCGACTACACCTTCGGCGGCCGCGACATCAGCGAGGTGCTCGCGATGTCGGCGGCCGAGGCCCAGGAGTTCTTCGGCGGCGGCGAGGCGCGCACGCCAGCCGCGCATGCCATCCTCGACCGGCTCGTCGACGTCGGGCTCGGCTACCTCAGCCTCGGCCAGCCGCTCACGACGTTGTCCGGCGGCGAGCGGCAGCGGCTCAAGCTGGCCACCCGCCTGGCCGAGAAGGGCGGCGTCTACGTCCTCGACGAGCCGACGGCCGGCCTGCACCTCGCCGACGTCGAGCAGCTGCTCGGCCTGCTCGACCGGCTCGTCGACTCCGGCAAGTCGGTCATCGTCATCGAGCACCACCAGGCGGTCATGGCGCACGCCGACTGGATCATTGACCTCGGCCCCGGCGCCGGCCACGACGGCGGCCGGATCGTCTTCGAGGGCACACCCGCCGACCTCATCGCGGCCCGCTCCACCCTCACCGGCGAGCACCTCGCGGCCTACGTCGGCAGCTGACCGAGGTCCTCGCGGACTCCATGAGACGCCTGAGCTGAAGCCGTCCCCAACGGTCGGACGAGGTTGGCCGGCGTCAGCAGGTCGGCCAGTTGCCCTGGCGTGAGCAGGCCACGGCCGAGGACCAGTTCGGCGACCGGTCGACGGGTGGCGAGCGCTTCGGCGGCTATGGCAGACGACTCCTCGTACCCGATGTACGGAGTGAGCGCCGTGACCAGGCCGATCGACCCCTCGACGACGCGTCGGAGGTGGCCGGTGTTGGCCGTGATTCCTTCGACGCAGTGAGTTCGCAGCGTCCGGCAGCCCTCCCGCAGATGCCTGAGGCTCTGCATGAGGGCAGCAACGATGATCGGCTCGAAGGCGTTGAGCTGCAGCTGCCCGGCCTCGGCTGCAAACGTGACGGTGACGTCGTTGCCGACGACCTGAAAGGCGATCTGGTTGACCACCTCGGGGATCACCGGGTTGACCTTGCCCGGCATGATGCTCGATCCGGCCTGCACCGGCGGCAGGTTGATCTCACCCAGTCCCGCAGTCGGTCCTGAGGACAGCAGCCGCAGGTCGTTGCAGATCTTCGACAGCTTGACCGCGATGCGCTTGAGCACGCCGGAGAGCTGGACGAAGACCCCGGTGTCGGAGGTGGCCTCCACCAGGTGAGGGGCGGTCACGAGGCCGACCCCGCTGATCCGCGACAGGTGCGTGCAGACGAGGCTGGCGTAGCGCGGGTCGGTGTTGATGCCGGTACCGATGGCCGTGGCGCCCAGGTTGATCTCGCGAAGCAACTGAGCTGCTTCCTGCAGCCGCTCCTGGTCCTCCCCAAGGGTGACCGCGTAGGCGCCGAACTCCTGGCCCAGCGTCATGGGCACCGCGTCCTGGAGCTGGGTGCGTCCGATCTTCAGGACGTCGGCGAACTCGTTGCCCTTGTCTGCGAACGCCAGCCGGAGCTCGTCCATGGCGGCCAGCAGGCGTGTGATGGCGGCGGAGAGCGCTAGCTTGACCGCAGTGGGGTAGACGTCGTTCGTGCTCTGTGAGGCGTTGACGTGGTCGACGGGGTGGAGGGCGGCGTAGTCCCCCCGCGGCCGGTCGAGCAGCTCCAACCCACGGTTGGCGATGACCTCGTTGGCGTTCATGTTGGTCGAGGTGCCGGCGCCGCCCTGGATGAGGTCGACGACGAACTGGTCATGGAACCGGCCACCTCGGATGTCACGGCAGGCCCCGACGATCGCGGCCGCAACCGGCTCGGAGAGCAGCCCGAGGTCGCGGTTGGTCTCGGCACAGGCTTGCTTGACGCAGGCGAGAGCGGTGACCAGCTCGGGCAGGTCCCCGATCCTGGTGCCGCTGATCGCGAAGTTGGTGAGGGCACGGGCGGTGTGCACCCCGTAGTAGGCGTAGGCCGGGACGGACAACTCGCCGAGCATGTCGTGCTCGACACGGACCGAGGTTGCGGTGGGGGGAATCAGGAGGTCCCCGATCCGGCCCTGGCGGCGTTCCATCGCTCGAGGTGCTCGGGCGCCCAGGGCAGCGGCTTGCCGGCGTACTTGGCTGCTCGAACGTCACCGGAGCGGCCGTGTCCCTCGAACCGCTCGACCCGGGAGGCGCGGCCGCAGACCTCGCCGAGCAGCGCGCTCGAGTCGGTGTCGGTCACTTCCTGGTAGGTGACGGTCTTGACGAACATGCCGGCCCACAGCCCCCCGGTGTAGCGGGCCGCGTGGCGGGTGGGCAGCACGTGGTTGGTGCCGATCACCTTGTCGCCGTAGGACACGGTCGTGCCCTCGCCCAGGAACAGGGCACCGAAGTTCTGCATCGTCTTGAGCGCGTCGCGGGGCTCGGACGTCAGGATCTGGACGTGCTCGGACGCGAAATCGTTCGCCAGGGCGTACGCCTCGTCCAGGTCGGCCACCACGTGTACCTCGCCGTGGTCCCGCCAGGCAGGGCCGGCGTTGTCCACGGTCGGCATGCCGGGCAGCAGCCGGTCGATGTGCTCGATCGCCTCCCGGCCCACGGTCTCCGACGTCGTGATCAGCACGGCGGGGGAGTCGGGGCCGTGCTCGGCCTGGCTGAGCAGGTCGACCGCCACCACGAACGGGTCGGCGGTGTCGTCAGCGACGATCAGCGTCTCGGTCGGCCCGGCGAACAGGTCGATGCCGACCTCCCCGAACAGCTGCCGCTTGGCTTCGGCGACGTAGGCGTTGCCGGGCCCGGTCAGCAGGTAGACCGGGTCGATCGTCTCGGTGCCCAGGGCGAGGGCGGCGACGGCCTGCACGCCGCCGAGCAGGTAGATCTCGTCGGCCCCGGCCAGCGACATCGCGGCGATGCTCGCGGCCGGCGTCTCGCCCGCCATGGGCGGGGTGCAGGCCGCCACCCGCTCCACGCCGGCGACCTTGGCGGTGACGATCGTCATGTGGGCTGACGCCAGCAGCGGGTACCGACCGCCCGGAATGTACGCGCCGGACGCGGCAATCGGGATCAGCTTCTGACCGAGGACGACACCGGGCAGGGTTTCGATCTCGAACTCGCCGATGGAGTCGAGCTGAGCCTGCGCGAAGCGCCGTACCTGCTGCTGGACGAACCGGATGTCGTCGACGGTCGTGGTGGGCAGCGAGGCGACGATCGTGGTGATCTCGTCCTGGTTCAGTCGAAAAGACGGCGGGGACCAGGAGTCGAACCTCTGGGAGTACTCCCGCACGGCGTCGTCGCCCCGCGTGCGGATATCGGCGATGATCGCAGCGACCCTCTCGGCCACCCCGTCACCGCCGGTCTGGCTCTCGCCAGGGGAGGTCGGGGCCTTGAGCACCTGAGCCATGTCATGCCTCTCTAGGGAACTGCCAGGGAGTGAATCGGGGGCGGGCGAGCGCTCAGAGGTGCTGCTCGTCCGCCCGCTCGGCCGAGTAGGTGTCCTGCCGCTCGTCGGTGATGTAGGCCGGGGAGGGAAAGTCCCACCAGCCGGGAACGAACGGGCCGCCCGCATCGCGCGCGGTGATGGCCTCGACAACGGCCGGGCGGCCGCTGGCAAACGCCTCCTGCAGCGCCTTGGCCACCCCCTCGCCGGTGTCGGCCCGCCATGCCTCCAGGCCGAACGCCTTGGCGATCTCGAGGAAATCTGGGCTGTAGGGAGTGCCGTCCGGGCGGTTGAACTCGCTGCCGATGTGACGGTCCATCAGCTTGCGCTGGCCGCCGCGGATCGACATGTATCCGCTGTTGTTCTGCACCAGGAACACCACCGGGATGTTGTTGGTGACGCAGCCGGCGAGCTCTTGGATGCTCATCAGGAAGTCTCCGTCGCCGAGCACGCAGACCACCGGCGTGTCGGGCTTGGCCAGCTTGGCCCCCATCGCGGCCGGCACCGCCCAGCCCATCGACGAGTAGCTGCCGGAGGTCAGGTGCGTCCGCGGCTCGTAGACCGGGAAGCCCTGCTTGACCGCGCCCTGAGGGTTGCCCGAGCCGACGACGACGATGCCGTCGCGGGGCAGGATCTTGCGCAGCTCGGCCAGGGGACGCTGTGACGTCATCGGTGAGTCGTCGCTGTCCCGGCGGGGGGCCAGCCGGGCCTCCCACTGCTGCCTGAGGGTCTCGACCTCGGCCAGGTACTCGATCCGCTCGACCGGCGTGCCAGCACCAGCCGTCCCGACGGTTGCCGCGACCAGGGCGGCCACCGTGGGCTTCGCGTCGGCGACGATGCCCACGTCGGCGGGGTAGTTCTTGCCGATCTCGTAGGGGTCGATGTCGATCTGGATCAGCTTTGCCGGTGGGAAGGAGAACGAGACGCCCTTGCGGTAGCTCGACGCCGACCAGTCGGTGAACTTGCAGCCTATGGAGACGACGACGTCAGCGCCCGCAGCCAGGGCGTTGCCGTGAATCGTGCCGGTCTGGCCGACGCTGCCGGCGAACAACGGGTGGTCCTCCGGGAAGGCGCCCTTGCCGTTCCAGGTGGTGACGACGGGAATGGTCAGGCCCTCGGCGAGCTGGAGGATCTCGTTCCACGCCTCGCCGGAGATCGCTCCGCCGCCGAGCACGATGACCGGCCGCTGCGCGGTGGCCAGCACCGAGGCAGCCGCGTCGATCGCTGTCGGGTCTGGGTAGGCGACACCGATGGGGAGGCGTCGCTCGAGGTCGTGCATTTTGACCTCGGCCTCCTCAGCCTGGACATCCATCGGCACCTCGATGTGCACCGGGCCGCGCCGCCCGGTCAGCATCGCGTTGAAGGCGCGGTGCAGAACGCTCGGCAGGGCGTCAACGCGGCCCACGTCCCAGTGCCGCTTGGTGACCGGCTCGATGACCCGCTGGAAGTCGTTGTCCTGGTACCGGTCGAGCTCCTGCAGAACCCCGTGCCCCCGCATATGGGTGGCGGGGCCCCCGCTGAACACCAGCACGCTGGTGGAGTCGGCGAAGGCGGTGGCCAGCCCGATGATGGTGTTGGTCGCGCCGGGCCCGATGGAGGTCACCGCTGCCATCGGCTTGCCGCTGGCCCGGTAATAGCCGTCTGCCATGTGGACAGCGGCTTGCTCGTGAAACACCTGGATGAACGGGATGCTGGACTCGGGTTCGAGAAAGGCGTCCAGGAGCACCCAGGCGCCATGGCCGGGGATGCCCGCGACGTACTCGATGCCGTAGTTCTTCAGACACTGCGCGATGACCTGCGAGCCGCTGAGCCGCATGGGGGTCTCCTCCTTGAGGGTGGTCGGGGTCCGGGCCGCCGTAGTCATGCGACCGTTGTCTCGTCGGGTGTCTGGGAAGGCAGCGTCTTGCTGGTGCGGTTCGCGGCGGCGTGCTCGGCTGCGAGCAGGTCGATCTGACGACCCTTGGGCAAGGCAAAGAAGTAGATTGCCAGGCCGATGGCGGCGACGATGGCCAGTCCGATGCCGACCTGCGAGGGGTTCTGGTAGATCAGTACGAACGCCACGATTGCTGACCAGACGACGGCGGCGGGGAAAAGAATCCGCCAGCCCTTGACCCCGAAGGCGGGCCTGGGCACGTTGCCCCTGGTCTTGCCGATGTACAGGGAGGCGATCAGCACGCCGTAGGCAGTGACCCACAGGACCACGGTCATGGCGATGAGCACGGCGTACAGGCTGCTCCACAGCACCAGCAGGAACGCGACGACACCACCGGCCCACACGCCGACAGCGGGGACCTGCTCCTTGTTCAGCCGGCCCATGTACCGCGCCAGCGGGAACTCCCCGTCGCGCGCCTGGGACCACAGCACCCGCGCTCCTGCCATTTGCAGCACGACCCCGCTGACGTAGAGCCCCAGTACCGCGAGGGTCTCGAAGGCCTTCGCGATCGGGTGCCCCAGGATCGGGTCGAGGATGAACGTGACCGGCTGCGAGGCGCCCAAAGTGGCCTTGGTGTTGGTCATGCACAGCAGCAGCAGGAGGATGACCACGGTGCCGAACAGGTAGGACGAGCCGTTGGCGATGACCATCCCGCGGGGCACCGCCCGCGCCGCGTCCTTGGTCTCCTCGCTGGCGTTGCCGCTGACGTCGAAACCGTTGAGCACGATGCATGGCAGCAGGGCGGCGAACAGCAGCGGGAACACCGCCGAGCCGTGCACGGTGCCCTCGGTGCTGAACAAGTAGTCGATCCCGTGAATGTGGTGGCTGCCGAACAGCATGGCGGCGGCCAGGATGACCGATACCACGACGCACGCGACGATGGTGGCGAATACGCCGACGTCGACGAACCTGGCCCCGACCTTCACGCTGACCACGTTGATCAACGTCGACAGCAGGATCAGCAGCCCGGTGACTCCGACGACCTGCCAGTGACCCAGGCCGTTGAACCCGAACCACGAGCTGATGATCGGGGCGATCGCTACGCACGAACCCGCCAGCGACACGATGTGGGCGATCTCCAGCCACCACGCGGTCTGCCATCCCAGGAACCGGCCACCCAACCGCGACACGATGCTGTAGGCAGCCCCTGCCACCGGGAACGAGGAGCAGGCCTCGGCGACGCAGAACGCGACAAGCAGCTGCAGCCCGCCCGCGATGAGCCACGGCCACATCGTCGCCGGCCCCACCTGGGTCAAAGCGACAGCAATCGTGAACACGATGCCGCCGATTGGAGCAATCTCCCCGAACTGCACGGCGAAGCTGGAGAACTTGCCGAGCGTCCGCTTCAGCTCCGGCTTGTACCCCAGCTGCTCCAGCAGCTCATCATCGCTCAGCGTGCCCGAGTCGAGCTGCTGGCGTTCGTGTGTGGTCTGTGCCATTGGTCCTCCGTCAGCCACCGAGCTGGATGTGAATTGGGAGGAACGTAAGGCTGACGTGCTGCGGGCAACAGGCACGGAGCGTGCAGACCTGGGGCACTCGCCTGCACACCCTGCACGGGCAGTGAGCGGGGTTCATCCATCCGAAACACGGGTTCTTCCGTGCGAAACCTGCCTACTGGGCGGGCGCCTCGCCCTGCCCCCAACGGATGTGCTCAGCGAACCCACAGTCCGTGGTGGTCGGTGCTGCGTTGGCTGAGCAACTCCAGACCACGGACGGCCAGGTGCAGCCGGTGCCGGCTGTCGGCATCGTCGAGCGCAAGACCGAGCAGGGTTTCGATCCGTTCGAGCCGGTAATACAGAGTGCGGCGCTGGATAAACAGACGCTGTGCGGCATCTGATTTCCGGCCGTCGCACTCGAGGAACACTTTCAGCGTGGGAAAGAGTTTGTTGGACGTGGTCAGGTCGTGCTCGACCAGCTTTCCGAGCTCGTCCTCGACGTAGCTAGCCAGCTCCGGACCATCAGCCAGGGGAACCAGCAGCCGCAGGACTCCGAGGTCGTCGAAACGCACGAGTGAGTGGCTCTTCCCCGCTGCCCCTGTGGCGGAATACGCGCTGTTCGCCTGGTGGATTGCGAGAAGCAGGTCGCTTGCCTTCGCGACTCGGCTCACTCCCAGCCGAGCAGGCGCGTGGCGCAGCGCTGCCAGCACGACTGCCTCGCCCTTCTTCGTCGGCAGGGCGATCACGGCCAGGGCCGAGTCGACGGTGTCGGCGACTATGGGAATCGCGCCCGCCTTCGACAGACACTCGCTGAGCTCAGGCTCGCCGAACGGCTGGGCGTCGTCGAGTCCGCCGGCGACGACGACGAGGAAAGACCGTCCGCGCACGTCGCGCCCGAGGCGCAGCGCACGGTCGACGAAGCCCTCGCCGCTGATGTCGCCCAGCATCAGCCGGCTGATCAGGGCGCCCGCGCGCTGGGATCGCCGCGCTCCGCGGATCTGCTCGCCAAGCAGCGTGATCGCGATGGCGGCAATGGCCCGGCTGGACACGTAGTCGTCCACCGCCGACAACCGCTGCTCGCGATGCAAAATGTGGATCCAACCCCACACCTCGCCCTTGAGGGCGATGGGTTGGCGGGTGCAACCCCCGCTACTGTCCACCCCATGCTGGTGCCGCGAGTGCTCGGCCCAGTGTGAGATGAGGTCGTCGGCGGAGGCCGTGCGCCCGTAGTACGCCCGCACCTGGTGCGCCCGGTCCTCGAGGACGCACGGGTACCCGAGCCTGTCCGCCAGCTCGTGGACCATCGTCAGGGAGTCCTCGCCGCGTAGTAGCAACTCTGTGAACGCGCTGCTCGCCGCCTCCTCGTCCTGGAGTTCCTTGACCCGCAGGTCGACCAGGCGGCTCTGCACCTGAGCGGCCGCTTCGACGAACGGAATCTCCCGACCGAGCGCCACGACGGGAAGGCCGGCCCGTTCTGCCTCGTCGATCACCGCCGGCGGCATGGCCGAGAAGGCACGACCGGACAGCTCGACGACCAGGACGGCAACTCCGGCGTCGGCGATGGACCGTACGTACGCACGCTGGTCGTCCGCCGTGTCACTGATGCCGGTGCCGGCGGTCAGCAGCATCTCACCGCCGGTGAGGAATGCCGCGATGTCGGAGATCTCAGCGCTGTGGACCCATCGGATCGCCCGGTGCAGCTGGTCGCTCCCGGCCACGACCTCAGCGCGCCCGCGTGCAAATATCTCGAGTTGCAGGGCGGCGGCGACGGTGAGCCCCTCAGCCGCCCCGGTCAGTTGACGCGCGTCGCCCAAAGGTGTGGGGAAGGGGGCTGAGGCCACCCGTGCACGGTACGACGTGTGCAAAGGTTGCCAGATCAGTTGCGCGGTGTGAGTCTGCCGCCCGCCGGGATGCCAGACCTACCCTGATGACGCTGATGCGCGACCGGCCCCGCCGGTAACTGTCCGTTCCCGCCGTGGAGGCTCACGTGACGCAGGTGCTGTTTCTCTACGGGGGCTGGCCGGGTCACCGGCCGTACGACGTCGCTCGCTGGGCGACCTCTCTGATGGAGGACGAGCTCGGCTTCGAGGTCGAGGGCACGACCGACCCCTTCCGGCTCGAGGAGGAACTGACCGACTACGACCTCATCGTGGTCGGGTGGACGCAGGCCCTCACCACCGAGGACCTCACCGACAAGCAGGAACGCAGCCTGTTGCGAGCCGTGTCTGAGGGCACGGGTGTCGCCGGGTGGCACGGCATGGCGGCCTCCTTCCGGTCCAGCCTGCCTTACCACTTCGTCACCGGAGGCGCCTTCATCGAGCACCCGGGCGGGGAGGCGGTCGAGGTCCCGTACCCGGTGACCGTGGTTGACCGGCAGCACGAGGTGACTGCCGGTGTCGAGGACTTCACTGCCGCGTCGGAGCAGTACTACATGCACGTGGACCCCAACGTGCATGTCCTTGCCGAGACGGTCTTCTCCGGTGAGCACCTGCCATGGCTGGAGGGCGCCCGCATGCCGGTCGCCTACGTCACGACCTTCGGCAAGGGCCGGGTGTTCTACGAGACGATCGGGCACGCGCCGAAGGACCTCCTCGAGCCGAACGTCACCCGGCTGATACGCCAGGGCACGGCTTGGGCCGCTCGCCCCGCACAGCAAGCGGCCTGACGCGCCCGCACCAGTTCCCCGCTCCACTGTCAAGAAAGCGGCAATGATGACCTCTGCTCGCCTAGACGCGATGAGCCCGGCCGGGCCTCCGACACAGGAGCCCGACGTGCCCACTGACGCCGCCGGTATCGCGCCCGACGCGCTGGTGTCACTCGACGACGTCGACGAGATCGACACCGAAGTGTTGATCGTCGGGTCTGGCATGGGCGGCGGGACCCTGGCGTGGGCGTTGAAGGACTCCGGCGCCGAGGTGCTCATGGTCGAGCGCGGGTCGTTCCTGCCGCGCGAGCCCGAGAACTCCCAGCCCGAGCAGATGTACCTCAAGGGCCGGTACAAGAACGCTGGCCTGTGGTTCAACGGCCACACGGGGGAGCCCTTCGCGCCGGGCGTCTACTACTGGGTCGGCGGCAACACCAAGTTCTACGGCGCCTCCCTGCCGCGCTTTCGCCGCAGCGACTTCACCGAGGTCGCGCACCAGGAGGGCGTCTCACGAGCGTGGCCGTTCAGCTACGACGACCTCGAGCCCTTCTACGGGCAGGCCGAGCAGTTGTTTGACGCCCACGGCCAGATAGGGGAGGACTCGACCGAACCACCGCACTCGGCGCCGTACCCTTTCTCGGCGCTCGAGCATGAACCGACCATCGCCCGGTTCGCCGCCTCCCTGCGCAAGCAAGGGCTCTCGCCGTTTCGGATGACCAACGGCATGAACGTCACGACAATGGCCGACCGGGCCGCGGTCACCACCGCGGACGGGTGCCCGGACGCCACAGGGATGAAGGCTGAGGCGGAGAACAAGGCCGTGCGCCCGGCACTGGGCGGCGGTCACGTCAGGCTAATGCCCAGGACCGAGGTGACGCGGCTGCTTACCTCAGCGGACGGTCGTCGCATTGTCGCGGCCGAGGCCAGGCACCAGGGCCGGATAGTCAGGATCAACGCGAACAAGGTGGTGGTGGCGGCCGGGGCCGTGAACTCCGCCGTCCTTCTCCTTCGGTCCGCCACCCGAGCGCACCCCCACGGGCTCGGGAACTCGTCCGGGCTGCTGGGCCGCAACTACATGGTCCACAACAGCACGTTCTTCGTGGGGGTGAACCCACTGCGCAAGAACGAGACGAAGTGGCAAAAGACGCTGGGGCTCAACGACTTCTACGAGGCCGGCCCCTCAACCCCCTATCCGCTGGGCAATCTGCAGATGCTGGGGAAGCTGCAGAAAGCCATGATCAAACCGGCTCGGCCGTGGGCGCCTGACTGGGCCCTGACGTTCATGACCGGCCGCAGCCTCGACATCTACCTGACGACGGAGGACCTGCCGTTGAAGGACAACCGGGTCAGGGTCGACGGCGACCGGATCCTGATCGACTGGACGCCCACCAACGTCGCCCCGCACCGTGAGCTCGTCCGGCGGATCACCAAGATCGTTCGCAAGTCGGGCTACCCGCTGATCTTCACTCAGCGCATGGGCATCGAGACCAACTCCCACATGTGCGGTACCGCCGTCGCGGGGACCGACGCCGCCACCAGCGTCCTTGACGCCAACTGCCGCAGCCACGACATCGACAACCTATGGCTCGGCGACAGCTCGTTCTTTCCGTCGTCCGCCGCCCTCAATCCCGCCTTGACGATCGCCGCAAACGCCCTGCGTATCGCACCGCACATCGCTGCCGAGTAGTCACCACACGGCCGCGCCGGTGCCCATCGGGACGGGGCGGGTGGCGCCGGCCGACAGCAGCCCAACTGCCAGCAGGCCGGCCGCCGCACTCAATGCGTGCAGGACACCGAGTCGATTGCCGAGGAAGCCGATCAGTGGGGGGCCGGCGAGAAACGCGACGTAGCCGATTGACGCCACGACGCTGACCCGCCCCGCGGCGAGCAGCGGATCGTCAGCCGCGGCGCTCATCCCCACGGGAAAGCCCAAAGCGGTGCCCAGGCCCCACAGGGCCGCTCCGGCCATGGAAACCGGCACACTGCCGCCGAACGAGACGGCGAACAGGCCGGCGAAGGCGCACCCGGCGGAGACGCGCAGGACGGGCACGCGGCCGTAGCGGTCGAGCACTGGGGGGCCGAACCAGCGGCCAGCGGTCATGGCAGCGAGGAAGACGGCAAACGTCAGCAGACCGAGCACGGCTGGCGCACGGTAACCATCAATGATGGCGATGCCAAGCCAGTCGTTGCCTGTGCCCTCGGAGAAGGCCATGGTCAGGACGAGCAGGCCAATCAGCAGGGTGCGAGGCTCGCCCCACGCACGTAGCGGATGCCGTTGGGCTGCTTGCTCAATGCGGCGGTCCGCCGGATGTGGCACAGCGCCGAGGAAGGAGCGCACGACAACTGGTACCACGAGCGCGATGCCGCCTGCGACAGCGAGCAGGTGCGCCATCACGGGCACCCGCAGGGCGACCATGGCCGTACCGAGGAGCGCGCCGGCGACCGTGCCGAGGCTGAAGGCCGCATGAAACCGCGACATGATCGAGCGCCGCAGTCGCTGTTCGACGCTCGCGCCGGCCACGTTCATCGCCACGTCCCAGGTGCCGTTGCCAAAGCCCAGCAGGAACAGCCCGATCACGACCGGCACCGCGCTGTAGTGCTGGCCGACGGCAACGGCGGCCAAGCCTGCCGCGAGGATCAGAGACATGCAGCCGACCGTCCGAGCGGTCCCCAAGCGAGTGACAATCACCCCCGCGAGAGGGAGGGCGAGGATCGATCCACACGCGATGGCGAGCAAGATCAGGCCAAGCGCCCCAGAGCTCAAGTCAAGGCTCTGCCGCACCTGAGGAACGCGAGAAGCCCAGCTGGCGAAGGCGAAACCGCTCGCCAGGAACGCCCCCGTGACAGCTCGCTTGGCACGAGCGGCGGCCGGGTCCGCACCGAGGCTGAGCGCCCGGGTCTCGGCGGGAAGGGCGGTGCAGGACATCAGTCTCCCGGTGGCGTGCTGGAGTGCGTGACAGGCGCGGGCAAGCAGCCGAGTGCCCGCCTACGCGCCGTCACTTGTCAGGGTCAACGCGCTCGTGTCCCTGCTGATTATCCCATGGCAGATGCCGCTCGCCGCTCCCTGCTTTCGTGGCTCGGATCGTCGCCCCGTGGTGCCGACGTCAGGACGACGGCGCCACGATGTTGACCATCCAGGGGATGCCGAACCGGTCGGCGCACATCCCGAACTCGTCGCCCCACATCTGCTTCTCGAGTGGCATCGACACGGTGCCGTCGGCCGACAGCTTCTGCCAGTAGCCCCGCAGCTCGTCGGCATCCTCGCCGCTCAGGCTGACCGTGATGTTCGTCCCGGGGACGTGCTCCATGCCCTGTGGGGTGTCGGCGCCCATCAGCGTGAACCCGCTGTCGGTCTCGAGCATGCCGTGCATGATCTTGGCGGCGTCCGGGGAGTCCGGCGCCCCGAACTCGCCGAAGGTGTTGAGCCGCAATGTGCCGCCGAACACCGACCGGTAGAACTCCATGGCCTGGCGCGCGTTGTCGGTGAAGCTGATGTACGGGTTCAGACGAGAGGCCACAAGACCCTCCTTGGTCGTGGGGCGCGCCCGGTGCGCGCACAGGAGAGCATCCTCCTGCGACATCTGCGACGAAAGTCTCGAGACCGCTGCCCCCTGGTGGTTGGGTTGCCGCCACCGGACCGTGAGCATCCGTTGCATGACGACGCCTCGGCGACCAGGCGCTGTCAGTCAGCGGGGTGCTGCTCGGCCTGCCGGGCATTCTCATTCCGCCTGGCGGCGGTCATGTCCGACAGCGAGGCTATCGAGACGCGACGACTGTGGACACAAGCTCGTCGAGCAGCGGAGGAACTCTTGGCAGGTCGGGGCCGGCCGCTTCAGCGACGGCATTACACTCCGGCCGCTCGTCTAGATGTTCGCCTCGACGTACTCGTCCGGGTCCTTGTCGCCCAGGTCGAGGGTCTCGGCAACCTTGGGACTCTTGGCCGCCTCGAACCGCAGGCCGAGCTCGTCGCGTAGTTCGAGCGTGGCGTGCCGGCGGAAGTCCGGCAGCCCCTCGTCCTCCTCCTCGCCCATGTGCTCTGTGTTGGCGCTGCGGGCGTCACCGACCGCCTTCCACCAGGCGTCGCTGCTGACCTGCTGCCGGGCTGCCTCAGCGACCGCGTCGCGGATGTCGTTGTGATCGCCGATAGCGTCCTTGGTCTCCTCGCCGTCGGGGTCGGCGTGCTTCAGCAGCTCAGGGTAGAAGACGGCCTCCTCGGCGGCGGCGTGCAACTCCAGGAACTCAGCCAGCTGCTCCCACACCAGCCCGAGGCGCTCGGTGTCGGAGCGGTCTATGTCGTCGAGGCGGGCGAAGGCCTGCCGCTGACGGTGGTGGTCGTCGAGGATCAGCTCGGTGATGTCCATGCCGAGAAGGTGCCCCGGGGTGGCGGGCTCAGTCCTGCTGAGGCTGCGGTGGCATCACTCGGCGAGATGCTGGACGCCGCGGGTCGTCAGCTCGCGCAGCCTGGGCAGGTGCGCCTGGCTGAGCTGGTGCATCAGTCGCTCGCCGAGCTCGGTGAGGCGGAGCCGGGTGACCCGACCGTCGTCGAGGTCGGGGCGGCGCGAGAGAAGGCCGGCCGAGACCATGCGCGCCACCAGCTCGACCGCGCTGGGGCTGGAGATCCCGAGCGAGTGCGCGACGTCGGCGACGCGCGGGCCGATCTGCTCACCGTGACCGCGCATGGTGAGCAGGGCATGGTGCTGGACGTGGGTGAGGCCGGCCGACCTGGCCTCGCGCTCGCCGGTCCGCTCGAACTCGGCAATGGCGCTGCGGACGGCGAGCAGGCCGGCGAAGTGCCGGTCGGTGAGGACGACCACTCTGTCGCTCCTGTCTGTCGGGCCGGTTGCTGCAGGTGTCGGCCGGCGGTTCACCGGACGATCGGGTGCACCCAGCATCCTGCCGTGCAGCGTAGGCGTGCCGCCCAGCCGCAAGGCCTAACGGCGAGGCCCACCAGCGACGCGCCGTTGCGCCGCCGGTGGGCCTCCCCAGCTCAGACGGCGCTGCGCGTGCCGGTGCGGTTGCCCATGACGGCCCGGGCCGCCAATACCACGATCACCGCGCCGACGATGGCGGTGATCCAGGTGCTGAGGTTGAAGAAGCTGTTGAGCGAGTGCACGTGGAACAGCACCTTGGCGAGGAAGCCGCCGAGCAGAGCGCCGACGATCCCGAGGACGGTGGCGACGACGATGCCGGTCCGCGAGCCGGTCAGTTTCTCGGCGACGACACCGGCGATGGCTCCAAGCACGATCCAGGCAATGATCCCCATGAGGGCTCTCCTTGTGGCGCGGAGCCCACGGTGGGCTCCAGGTAAGTAGGTAGGTTCCCTACCTATCTCGCGGCAAACAAGCAGTCGCAACCTCGGCTGCCACCAGCGCGAGCAGCCCTTCCTCAGGAGCCGGGCAACACTCGCAGGATGCTCTCGGCCAGCTCGGCCGGCCGGGTGAACAGCGCCTCATGGCTGCCCGGCACGGGTGCGGGCCGGGTGCCGATGCGATCGGCGAACCGCGCCCAGCCGAACTCACCGGGCGGCAGCGCGACATCTTCGCTGCAGAGCAGGTATTCCAGCGGCACACCGGCCTCGCGGTAGTCATTGCCGCCCACCGGCTCGTCGGTGAAGGTGCGGTAGGGCTGCGGGCGCAGCACGGAGTGGATGAGCGCTGACGCGGCCGGATCGGCATCGGCCATGAACCCTCCCTGAAAGACCTCCAGTGGCAGCGTCACGGTCTGGTTGCCCGACGCCTCAGCCAGGGAGGCGAACAGGCCCTGGTAGTCAGGTGGGACCTCGTCGTACAGGGAACGGCCGACCTCGGGCACGAACGCGCTCCAGAAGACGACCCGTGCCAGCCGGTCGGCCAGCCGAGGAATGGCGCCAGGGACGACGTACCCGCCCCAGCTGTGCGCGACCAGTGTCACCTCGGAGAAGTCGCCTGCGCTCCACGTGGGCGACGAGCGCGTCGACGCAGTCGGCCAGGGTGACCCGCGAGGGGTCGTCGTCGACGGCAAGGCCGGGGCTGGTGGGAGCGCTGACCCGATGCCCCGCCGCCCGTAGCCGGCTCGCGACCGGCTGCCAGCCCCAGCCCCCGTGCCACGCGCCGTGGACCAGCACGATGTCGGCCACTACCATGTCCTCCTCGGTGTTGCTGGCCCGGCAAGCCTGCCGTCCTGCAAGCCGCACCTCGGGCAGCAGGACGGCAGGGCTGCTGCTACTGCTGGCCGTTGAGGCCGGTCTCCGGGTCGCGGACTTCAGCGCCGGGCAGCGGCGCGGGCGCCTCGTCCAGCGGGTCGATCAGCGCGCCGGCAACGACCGGGTCCTGCGGGCCGACCGGCATGTCGGTGAACGCGGGCGTCGCATCGGCGGGGGCGGGGGCGGGTGCTGTGGCGGTTGCTGTGTCGGTCGCTGTGTTGGTTGCTGTGGCCGTGGCGCCGATCGTGGTGTCGGTACCACCCGCGCTGCCGGCGGAACGACGCTTGCTCAGCGCGCTCACGGCAGCTCCGATGCCGACAGCGATCGCGACGGCCAGCGAGAGCCGGAGCTGCCGGGCACGGCGTGCCCTGGCCTGCTTGGCCGCGGCAGCGCGACGCGCCCGGCGGCTGATCTTCTGCAGGGCGGGGACGTCGACGGCGGCGGACACCAGCTGGTCTGCTGAGCTGCGGACGGCTCCGAGTGCCTGGTCGGCCTCCTTGCGTGCCGCCTTGACGACCTGGTTGGCCTCCTTGCGCGCGGCACCGAGCGCCTGGTTGGCCTCCTGGCGCGCGGCCTTGAGCGCCTGCTCCCGGCGGGCACGGGCAGCGGCAGCAGCCCGGCGCCGGGTCTCGCGGCTCAGCTCCCCAGCTGCGCGGGCCTGCGCCTTCGCCTGCCGTGCGGCGGACTCGCGGGCGGACTGGGCGGCCTTCGCCGCGGCGGTGCGGGACGCGGCGCGGGCGGCTGCGGTCCGGGCGGCGAGCCGGCTCTGCTCGGTGCTGACAGCAAGTGCACCCGCGGGATCGCCGATGTCTCCGGACCCGTCGAACAGGCTTGCGCTGTCGGCACCGGAACCCTCGAAAGCGGCGCTGGTGGCGGCCGCCTCGGCCACCACATCGCCTGCCGCAGCAGCGACCGCGTCCATCGCGGCGCTGACCACGGCGTCGGTGGCGTCGGCGACGACAGCATCGGTGGCGTCGGAGACGACCGTGTCGGTGGCGTTGGCAACCACGGTGTCCGTCGCGGTGGCGACGACGGCGTCGACGGCTGCGTCGACCAGCTCGTCCGAGGCAGCCGCTGCCGCCTCTGGCTCCAGGTCAGCCGTCGGGCCGGGCGAGTCAGCGTCTGGCTCGGCCACCAGATCCACCTCGACCGGTAGGTCGGACACCTCCAGTACGTCGGGGTCGAGGACAGCCGACGACGCCTTGCGGGACTTGCGAGCCATGTGTTCCTCCTGGGATGGGTCCTGTTGCAGACACGTCGTAACGGATGCTGGATGACGTACCGCGACGGATCGTTGGGTCCGCCGGCCGCCGCTGTCAGTCTGCGCCTAGGCGCCCTCGGGTTCTACGGCGGATGCGCAACCAGCGGTGACACTGCGTCACGGATCGGCTCGTTCCGTCTTCTGTTCAACCAGGGGGACGAGCGGCCAGACGCTCAATGGCGTCGAAGTGCAGACCGGTCAGGGTTTGCACCTCCTCGGCGACGACCGCGCCGGCGTCAACCCCGCGTCGCAGGTAACCGGCCAGCGCCTGCGCCGTCGCGGGCTCGTCGGCCGTCCCGGTCTCCTCGCGCTCCACGTAGGCCCGCAGCCGCGCGGCGACCACCGCGAGCGAGTCGCGAAAGAAGGTGAAGGTGGCAGCGAAGCGGGTGGGCAGCTGGGCGGGGTGCAGGTCCCATCCCTGGTAAAAAGCGCGCTCCAGCGAGCGACGAACGAGGCGAGCGTGCAGCGCCCAGGCCGCCTGCACGGCAGCGGTGTCGCCGACGGGCAGGACGTTCGTCGAGCCGTCGCTGACCGGGATGCCGGTGCCGGCGGCAGCGAGCTGCATGACGGCCTTCGCGTGGTCGGCCGCCGGGTGCTCCATGCTCTGGTACGGCGCGGCGATGCCCAGTGCGGCGCTGTAGTCGTAGGTCCCGTAATGCAGGCCGGCGCAGCGCCCCGCGGTAGCAGTCAGCATCCGGGCGACGAGCACGGTGCCGTCGGCACCCAGGATCGCCTGCGGCACCTCCACCTGGATCTCGAAGCGCAGCGCCCCGGTCGCCTGGCCGTATGCCGCCTCCAGCGCCTCGCACAGCTCGGCCATCACCGTCACCTGCACCACGGAGGACACCTTCGGCAGCGTCACCCGAAACCCGGCCGGCAGGGGAGCCGACGCCAGCAGGGTGCCGAGGAACAGGTCGAGGGTGCGCACGCTGCGCAGCCGGGTGGAGGCCTCGAAGGAGCGCACGCGGATGCCGCAGAACGGCGGCGCGGCCCGACTCGTCACGACGTCGGCCAGAGCCGTCGCGGCGGCACACACGTCGGCGTCCTCAACCGAGTCCGCACGAAGCCCGTAGCCGTCCTCGAGGTCGATGCGCAGGTCCTCGATCGGCTCGCGGACGAGCTTGTCGCGCACCAGGCCGGCCACCGCATCGAGCCCGGCGCCCGGCAACGGCCCGTGGCGGTCCATCGCCTCGAGCGCGGCGGCACCCCACTCCGGAACCGTGCGGGCGGTGAAGCGGTCGGCGGGCACGTCCACGGTGTGCACCGGCTGCCGGCCCGTCCCGTTGCCGGGGTAGCGGGCCATCCGCAGCGCATCGTCCTGCTGCAGGGAGGCGTCGAGCCGGTCGACGAGGTGTCCGGGCAGCGCCGGGCTGCCTGCGGCCGCGGTTCCCGGCCGGCCCCCGGTCACGCGAAGAACTCGTCCGCCGACACCGCCGCGGCCTGAGCCGGGTCGAGCAGGCTGAGCCAGCGGCGGCCGACCTCGTCCCGCGCCCCCTCCGCAACGGCGCCATGCAGCCGCAGCCGTGAGATGCCCCCGTCGGGGTAGATGTCGAGCCGGACCCGGCGGACGGTGCCCACATCCTGGAGCCGGAACCGGTGCTCGGTGTCGGGCAGTAGCGCGGTACGGGGCAGCAGTACCGCGCCGGTGGCGGCATCGCTGAGGGCGGCCCAGCCGGGAGCGTTGCCGACGAACCGCAGAGTGTCGATGACCGCGTCGTGCAGCCGACCGGGCGCGGCGAGCTGCACGACGAGCCAGTCGTTACCGTCGTCGCGGCGCCTCGAGGTCTCCCAACCGTCCGACATCACGACTGCCCGGCCGGGCGCCAGCACGTTGGCGGGGGAGCTGTAGAACATGTTGCTGCAGGCCACGACCCGCCCGCCGTGCACGGTCGACGCGAGGTCGATCCGGCCACCGAGGAAGCGGGGGTCGGGCATCGCGTCGCCGTAGACGCGTAGCCGGGCCACGCCGCCGTCGGGGTAGATGGTGAGCCGGATGTGGGTGGCGAGCCGCTCCGGGCCGGTGGCCTCGTGCACGTTCGACGCATCGCCGGAGATGTCGGTCTTCTCGACCAGCGTGAACCAGTCCGCCGCCTGCAGCTCGTCCGGCGTGGGGTAGCCGAGCAACGCCGTGCCCTCGACCGAGGCGTGCGGCGGGTAGTTGCCGCGGAAGAACGATGTGTCGATGTCGACGACCCGAACCACGGCCGGGGTGGCGAGCCGGATGATCGCGGAGTCGACCCCCGACTCGCGCCGCCGCCGGGTCTCCCAGCCGTCGTAGACCTTGCCGCGGTTGTCGAACTCCAGCGGGTCGTGCACCGGCGCGGCCGGGACGAGCAGCTGGTCCGCGTCACCGTAGAACTCGTCGTTGCTCCACACGACGGCCCCGCCGAGGGCCCGGTTCGCGAGCTCGGGATAAGCCTGCAGGCGCTCGATCACGGCTGCTCCCGGCGCAGCAACCGCCCCCGCGGATGCCCGTCGTCGACCTGTTCGCCGCCCAGCCATGTCGCCCGCACCATTCCGCGAAGGGTAGCGGCGGCGTAGGGAGTGACCGGGTTGCGGTGGCGCAGTGTGCTCGGGTCGACGGTGAAGTGCTTATCGGGTGCGAACACGACGAGGTCGGCATCGAACCCGGGGGCCAGCGCACCCTTACGCGGGAGGCCGACCAGCTCGGCGGGGCCGCGGCTCATCCAGCGGACGACGTCGGCCAGGCTGAAGCCCCGACGAGCCGCCTCCGTCCACACCACCGGCAGGCTCAGCTGCAGCGAGGCGATGCCCCCCCAGGCCGCCGCGAAGTCGCCGGTGTCGAGCCGCTTGAGCTCGGCGGTGCAGGGCGAGTGGTCGGACACGACGATGTCGATCAGCCCGTCGCCGAGGGCCTGCCACAGCTGCTCGCGGTTGGCCTCGTCGCGGATCGGCGGGCAGCACTTGAACTGCGTGGCGCCGTCGGGAACCCCCTCGGCGGTGAGGGCGAGGTAGTGCGGGCAGGTCTCGACGGTCAGCGGCAGCCCCTCATCCTTGGCCGCCTGGACCAGCGGCAGAGCCGCAGCGGCGGACAGGTGGACGATGTGGGTCCGGCATCCGGTGCGGCGGGTGGCATCGAGCAGCATCTCGATGGCGCTCGTCTCCGCAGCGGGTGGCCGCGAGGCGACGAATCCGGCGTAGGAGCGGCCGGTCGTGGGCGGAGCCAGGTCGAGCGTGCGCTGGTCCTCGGCGTGGGCGATCAGCAGGCCGTCGAAGGACGCGATGGTCTGCATCGCACTCAGCAGGCCGTCCTCGTCCAACGGCGCGAACTCGTCGACTCCCGAGGGGAGCAGGAAGCACTTGAAGCCGGCGACCCCGGCCTCGTGCAGCGACTGCAGCTGGCCGGCGTTCCCGGGGACGGCGCCACCCCAGAAGCCGACGTCGACGCTGATCCGGCCGGCGGCCGCTGCCTCCTTGGTACGCAGGGCGGGCACGTCCACCGTCGGCGGAATGCTGTTCAGCGGCATGTCGACAACGGTGGTGACCCCGCCGGCCGCAGCTGCTGCCGTGGCGGTGACGAAGCCCTCCCATTTGGTGCGGCCGGGCTCGTTGATGTGCACGTGGCTGTCGACCAGCCCAGGTAGCAGCACGCAGTCGTCCGGCACTTCGGCGACCGTTGCTGGCCGCCCTGTGCTGCTTGACTGGCTGCCGAACGCGCTGACAGCGGCGATCTGGCCACTACGTACGACCACGTCGGCTGCGCGCTCACCGCCCGGGGTGATAGCCCGGCGCGCCCGTATGACGAGGTCGGGCGGAGGGCCGGCAGTCTGGGTCACGGCTGAATACGCCTCGCTTAGTCAACTACACATGTTTCTGTATAGTTCGGCCGTGAGCATCTTCGCCGCGTCCGAGGCGGTTCAGATTACTGAGGCGGGCCGGAGGGGCGTATCGAGGCTGGTGGCTGACGCCGAGGCCGGGCACACGACCGTCTTACGGCGTCGCGCGGAACCGGTTGCGGCCGTGGTCAGCTACCGGGACGTACAGAGGCTGGCCGACCTCGAGCGCGACCTGACTGACGTCGCCCTCGTGCTAGCTCGTGCCGCCTCTGACTCCGGGAACCGGAGCTCGCTCGACGACGTCATTGCTTCCTACGGTTACACGCGGCAGCGCCTCGCCTCGATGGAGGATCCCGTCTGACCCCCCGGTCAGCCCGTCCCAGCCGGCGCGCGGATCAGTCACCGACGGAGGTGTGGCTGACAGACGCCGCAGTCGAGGACCTCCACAGGCTGGACGGCGCTGCGCTGGTCTGGGCTTTGAAGAAGATGCTGCTGCTGGAAGCCGATCCGCAGGCGGGTGAACCCTTGGTCGGCAGTCTGATCGGCTACCGCAAGCTCGTCGTCGGGGATCGCCATTGGCGGCTGATCTGGCGCGTCCTGCTCGACGATCGTGGCGGCATCGTCATCGAGATTGCCGAGGTCTGGGCAGTCGGTGCTAGGTCTAACGCTCAGGTCTACGCCGAGCTGGAGGCGCGGGTCGAGAGCCTGCCGGACGGGCCGGCGCGTCGTTCTCTGCGCGACGTCGTCACCGAACTGGGTAAGAGAGCCAAAGGTGTCGACCCGCGGCCCCCGCTCGTGCCCGCTGCGGCGCCGGAGCCCTGGTTGGTGGAGCGGCTGGTTCACACGGCCGGCCTGGGACGTCGCGATGTGGAGGCGATGACGTCAGAACAAGCGGTCGACGCCTGGACCGAGTACGTGATGCGGGGTCGGTAGCGGCTGGCCGCGCACGCAGGCTGCCGTCACCCCGCTGAAATAATCCGGTGCGACTATGGCGGTCGCTCCGCGGTCAGCGGTGAGCGGTCAGCGGTGAGCGATGGGCGATGGGCGACGAGCAGGCGCGGGAGGATGGTGCAGGTGGCGGTGACCGCGGTGCCTGCTAGTGGGCCTGCCAACCTGCCCGCCAGCGTCGCCGGGTTTGATGCCGCCGATCCGACCGAGGCCGCCCGGCTGCTCCAGCCCTGCTGCGCGAGCCGCCGTTGGATCGACGAGGTGGTGGCCGGCCGCCCGTACGGCTCCTCCGCCGCTCTCGTCGAACGCTCGGAGGCGGCGCTGGAGACGCTGTCGTGGGACGACGTGACCGAGGCTCTGGCGGCCCACCCTCGCATCGGTGAGCAAGCCGGCGGTGAGCACCGCGAGGCTGCGTGGTCGCGCCAGGAGCAGGCGGGGGCGGCGACCGCGGGTGACGATGCGGCCGCCGTCGCCGAGCAGCTGCGGGGGGGGCAACGTCGCCTACGAGCAGCGCTTCGGCTTCGTCTTCCTGATCTGCGCCACCGGCTTGTCCGCGCCGGAGATGCTCGCGGCGCTGCGGAAGCGTCTCGGGCACGATGCCGATGCCGAGAGCTCCGTCGTACGGATCGAATTGGAGAAAGTGGGGTCTCCATCTCGCTACCGTGACGTTTGAGGTTGCTCAGGTCTCCTGGTCGCGCCAGGGCAGGCCGGTCTGTTGGCGTTCGAGGCTGCGCGGAAGCGTCCGTTCGCGGACCGGTGGTGGCGGCGGCGGTCGGGTCCGGCCGGCCTTGCGC
>JAABUP010002729.1_pt1 | contig 33227 bp, 38 predicted proteins | sample 5559201 | NCBI WGS metagenome assembly JAABUP01 (sample SAMN10711887, study PRJNA513373) | rock metagenome | isolation source: Antarctica rocks | place: Antarctica
GCAGGTTTTCAAGTTCGTTCTAGACTGTCTTGATGTTTTCCACATTTGACCTTCGTCTTCTTCTATATGTGATCAGACTTGCTGGCTGGCTAAAGCATTGTAATCTCTCTCTCTCTCTCTCTCTCTCGCAGCATGGCCAAGACCTGCTCGTAGGAGCATGATGCGTTGTTTTCCCAACAGAACGAAAACCTGCCTGCTCTGTATGGCCTTGCCCTGCCCTGCCCTGTCCTGCCCTGTTCTGCCTTGGTGCACCTAGCAAAGTGTGTTTGTATCATATTGTGATATTATTGCTCTGCATGGTCCTGCCCTGCCCTGTACACCTGCCCTGGTGTGCTGCCCTTGGCTGCCATGTTGTGCACGCAATGTCTGCATTTAGGTGCATCACCCTAATTGGTGCTATCAGCAATTCAGCATCATAAATTACCACATAGCAAGGGTAGCTCATGTGTATATTCTCAACTTGTTCACAAACGTTGCAACAAGCTACATATATGGTTGTCCTGATGGCGTTCCCTTGCTTCTTTGTCATGTTCTTGGGGTTCATTGTCCAAACCCTCCTGTTCAGCAGCCTCTTTCCCTCTTCTCTTTCACTTGTGAATTGCTTTTTTCTTCTGTGACAGGTGTGGTCAGACAGGGACATGTGCGGCAAGGTGACAATCAAGCAGCAGGCTTACATGACGTGTGCTTTGGCAATGTGCATTGCCAGAACAGGCAAGGGCTGTTTGGAGCAGACCCAGGGCTTGCTGCCTGCTGTACTTCAGGGAGTCAGCATGCGCTTAGACAACCCAGTTGATGCTGTCAGGTGACACTCTCATTGCAATACTGTTACACTAAAAGCAACAAAGACACGGAAAACCGTAATTCTTGTTTGCTTGAATGCCAAAAGTGGAAGCTACAGAATACAGAGGGCAACTCAGGACTGTATCTACCTGACCCTGGGAGAAAAGCAGTTTGAGTAGATGAGTGAAAGTTCTCACATCTGGCCTTTTGGTTGCACAGTCTGTCTGACTTTGCCTCAGGCGGCAGGGCATGCGGATGGGCAACACCTTTTCAAGGGCCCTGGACCCCTCCAAGCCCCTCCTCTTTGGGGACCACCCCCTGGGGATCCTGCAAGAAGAGGTGTGGCACACCAGTGCAGCCAGACTGTCCTGGCAGAACCCCCTCAGCGGCACAACCTCTGACCTAACCTCTGGCAGATCCTCCCCAAGCTGTGAAGCAGACTCTCACAACCCTCAGGACCAAGCCATGACTGATCATCCAGGTGTGGGGGACTTTTCTTCTGCATGCGTGTCTACTGCCAGCGCTGCATATCAACAATGCGTTGCATACAGACTATTGCACTTGAGTAGTGCATACTGTTGCCAAATTGTGTACATGCTTGGTTTTGTGGGTGTGTTGCATGTTATCAGTGCCAAGGTCAACCAATAAAACTGCACTTGTCAGCACAGCTTGGTAAAGTAATGGGACTGCTGGCTATGGTGTGCAGGCGCTGACTCCACTGACGAAGAAGAGGCGGGTAACAAGAAGCAGAGGAATGGGGCTGCTGCGGCAGCGGACTGGAGCAGTGATCATGAGACAGACAGTGATGACTCATTGCAGCCCTACGAGCTTTCTGAAGATGACGATGATGGTAATGACCATGCACATTGATTGGACAAATGGCAAACGTGGAAGGCGCTGCTATCTTGCACATTGATTGTTGTCAGGAAGCACAATGCAGTTTCTTATCTCAGCTCCTGTATACAGGACGGCACAGCACAGCACAGCACAGCACAGCACAGCACAGCACAGCACAGCACAGCACAGCACAGCACAGCACAGCACAGCACAGCACAGCACGCAAGTTGACACGCACCACTCAAGCCCCCTGCAAGGAGATTCCTGTTGTAGCAGTTCCTGTTGTAGCAGGTCACTCTCTTGTATGCCTACCAATTCAAACAAACATATCTCTGTGTAGGAATGACATCTAGCAGCAAGGAAGGGGTGCACAACAGATGCCAGCATTTAACTGGCAGTTACATGGCAGTTACATGGCATTTGCATGGCATTTACATGCTCCTTACATCAAGTGGCAAATCTGCAGGTTTGGATTCTGGGGACAAGCCTACTCAGCTCAGGGATTTGGCAGCTGCCTTACGTAAGGCTGAGGAGGTGGATGACAAGCTGAGGGCTCTTAGGAACTTGGAAGGGGCGTTGCTGGCAGCCCCTGACGAGCTCAAGCACTATGCTGGTGAGCTGACGCTCTTTTTCATTCCCTAAACGTCCGTTTTTATTCAGAAACGTCATCCCTACACTGGACATTTATACTCAAAAACGCTTAGGGGTCAGTGGGACGCATTTCTACATTGTAGAGGTGTTTCAGCACATACTGCAACAGAGGTTACAATGTCAGCACGCCCACAGCTGTGTGAGCGTGCAACTGCAAACCTGCTGCTGATGGTGATGCTGAAATGGCTAATGCTGTGTTGTACGTCATCAAGGCAGTACAATAAATGGTTGGTACAGCACGGATCAGCACAGTATGTGCCAAAGACTGGTGCAGTATCAGTAACATATCCAGGTTGTTTCAAAGCTACATTTGGCAGGTCCTGCAGGTCATGCAGGTAGATGTCCATGCAACTTGCCATGCAGCTTTTTGTGTGGCTTCGTTGTCAATCCAGCTTCTGCTCATGCCGTTCCTCTTTGACAGCTTCATATGCAGCTTCGGTGCAGCTGACCATGCACAGGACAGTACTCATGTGACCTCGTTTATTTGAATATGTAAAACCACAACAGTAATCATCACCACACAGAAGGATAGACTTTGGAGCAAAATACAAACTGACCCTTGGGGAAGATGTGTGTCACAATTGTGCACAAATACATGCACAGGTGTGAATGCATGGATGAATGCATGCATGAACAACACCATCGAAATGGCCAAATGAGTGGCTCACTAAACCATGCACTGTGGCTGGTATAGGTGAGCTGTCAAGGGCATTGCTGCATGTACGCACGCCTGGATGGGCAGATGATGAAGCACAAACCCCAGAAGAAAAACCACAGGTTCAGCGATACAGGTGTGCCACAGTCACCAAATTCTGCTATGCCACAGTCTACCAAACTGTACCATGTCAGCGTCCACCAAATCAATAGTCCACCAAACACTGTCAGATCACAGTCTACCAAGTAGTGCTATGCCACAGTCTACCAAACTGCACCATGTCAGCGTCCACGAAGTTGTGCCTTGCCATAGTCCAACAATTCTGTTAGGCCACAGTCCACCAGGTAGTGCTGGGCCAGAGTCTACTAAATTGCACCATGTCAGCGTCCACTAAATAGTGCTGGGTCATAGTTCACCAAACCGTGTGAGGCCCCAGTCACCAAGTAGTGCTATGCCACAGTCTACCAAACTGTCAGCGTCTTTCCAATCCTGTAAGGCCACAGTCCACCAAGTGGTGCTGAGCCATAGTCTACCACCTGGTACTATACCAAGTAGTGCTATGCCTCAGTCTACCAAATCGTGCTGGGCCATAGTCCACCAAGTAGTACTATGCCACAGTCCACCAGTGCACTATGTTTGAGTCCACCAAACAGTACCATGCTACAATCCACCAAACAGTGCTAGGCCACAGTCCACCAAACAGCAACATGCTACAGTCTACCAAATAGTGATAGACCAAAGCAACAGGTCATCGACTGTGTCTGTTTGGGTGGCACAAAGCGTGCAAATGCACTCAGCAAGCAGGTATATCAATGCAGTGCAAATGTGCCATGAAAATGGTATTGTATGTATATTTATGATCGTTGCTGGTGCTGGTCAGGGTCAGACATCACAAGTGGTCTCTCTATAACTTAGACTTATAGAGTAAGAGTTGGGCTATATAGTGTGAGATGATGTCTGGAGTGTCCAATTGCAATCAGGTTCATACAGTAAGCAACAGATTTACCTTGAGCAAGCAAGCCATGTATGGCAGCACGAGATCACCTGATTGGGGACAGTGCATGTAGGCATCAACGCAATTGCTTTGCAGACCTCATGAGGTGCTGTGTTGTTCATTAGTCTCCCTCTATCCTTCCCTTACCATCACTTTTTGGCCCAAAAAAAATGTTTACGCTGCTGCACAGCCCAGTGCTGTTGTTGGCTCAACAGAGATTAGAGAAGCAGCCAGAGTGCATCATTTCAGGCAGCTTGAGGCTTTCAAAGTGTTTAGTGTCTTCAACCTGCTTGACAAACATCGGATGCCCAACTTTGCAAGCCAGTAAAGGAGGAAGCACACCTGTATGACTTGCGCGCTGTGGCTTTTCCTGTCTTCCACTTTTTCTGCGCAAATCAAACAACAAAAGTCGTAAATATAACCCTTTTTTGTGTCCTGCAGGTCGATTGTGGCCTTGTTAGTGGCTGTCCCAGAGGTTGCCGGTGCTTCTCTCACATCAGAGTTGTACTCTCCCCATCTGGATATGCATCAAAGGATGCTCATCTTGGAGACTCTGGCAACAGCTGCACAGCAGATGGCTGACCCAAGGCTGAGATTGGGGGCTGGCAGGGGTCAGACTGGCAGTCAATCAGACAGACTGGGGGGGTCAGATGCCTCAAGCAGTGGGCGTGTTGCTGATGAAGGTACCACATTGCTAGCTGTCACATGTTGACCCTCAACCTCAAAGCTCCAGCTTGTAAACTTTCCACTTGTTCTTCTTCTTCTTCTTGTCTGCTGTGTGGGGCATGCATACATGTGCACTGATTGCCCTGATGGGTTTGGGCTATCAATTTAGGGCTGAGTGAAAAACCTATATGTATACATTGGCCATGCATCAATACCTCTAACCCCTGCAGCTTGTGCAGTATCCCTACAACTTGTACAGTATAGAAAGCAGATCTGCCAGCTGTGTAAATCAGCCCTGCTTGCCACAGGCTGGCAGTCAATTAGACCAACTTAGCGGAGGTGAGACGCACCAAATCACTCAAATTTTGTTCCCACTTTCCGCTTTTTTGGCCAGGTTCCAAAAGAAGCCTGGCTTGGCTGCAGCTCCCGAAACAAGTCATGCACAGATGCAAAAAGTGAGGGTGGAGCCCCAAAGGGGATTGCATGATCACTAGAGCATCTTTTATGCTGAAAATTTAGCCAAACACAAGGAGCTGAGTTAGTGTGGTCAGTGCAGGCTCAAGACAGGTTGGAAAAAGCAGGCGCTGGGGTGTCAAGTCTCTACAGAAACAGCAGCAGGCAGCTGCTGATTTAGCCCCCAGGGCACTTCCAAATGCCTTCCCCAGCGTGGCCCTGCCCTGGGCTGCTGCCCTGCTTGAAGACTGTGATGTTGAGCGGCATGGAGTTGACCTCTTCAACCGGGATCCTCTGCTGTTGGGCCGGCTGCTTATTACCCTGGTCAGTCTTTGACTGCTGCTCTGCCCTGACAATCAAGTTGTGCTGCAGCATTTGTCATGTTGCATGCAGCATGGCCATCATGTGATCAAGAATGAAGCCTCAAAGCTGAATTGGCCAGTGTTGCTGGGTCTGTTGTGGGTGCACTGATCGAACAGTCTCTGGGGGCTCCTGCCCTGCTCCGCCTTGCCCTCCCCTGCCCTACCTCTGTGTTTGTTGTCCTGCCCTGCCCTGCCCTGCCCTGCCCTGCCCTGCCCTGCCCTGCCCTGCCCTGCCCTGCCCCGCCCTGCCCTGCCCTGCTCTGCCCTGCCCCGCCCTGCCTGACCAGTCCATAGCCAAATTTGCCGTACACATATGCTGAATGCATGCTTCTGTGCAGTGCAGCGTTTGCTTGCTGACCACGCCATCAGTTCCAAAACACTGATTAAGCAAATTGTTAATGTTGTTGATGATGAACCAGTATCAGTTGCAGCAAAATCGCATGATGACTGAATCTGTGAAGTAGTCACGGCCCTAGATTTTCAGCTCATGTTTGCAGAGACAAGATCGTCCTGCACACACCTAGCTCATTTACTGTCATTATGATGATTACTATTATTGTTGGTAATATTGTTATTGTTATTGTTATTTTTTAAATTATCATCATAATCATCATTGATTAGTATTATTGTTGTTTTTGGCGTTCTTATCATTGTTGTTATTATTGTCATTACTATTGTTACTGTCATGTTTGCAGGGCATCTTTGTGGAGTGTGCAGGGGCAGCGCCAATTGCTGCCCAATTGGCAGCATGTGTTCTGGAATTGGTGCGCAGCCCTGGCGTTCAGGGGCATCCCCAACCCTATGTGCGCCGTTCAGCCCTGTTAGCTGCTGCCCAGGTAGGTTCTGCCAACCCTGTTTGTGCTGCCAATCTTCACCCCTGGTAACTCCATTCCAGCAAGCTTTGCTACACTCCACATCAGTGAAGACATGATACACCAGCATTACACACTGTACCATTAGTGTACTGCTGCACTGACTGTACAGGCATTTAGGGCAATCATGCTGGTGAGCCTCGCCCTGCAACATCACTGTGCACACACATAGCTGAAAGCCTGCCGGAAGAAATTGATGAGGCCACATTGAGATCTCACAGGAGGCAATTTGAGATTTGCAATTGACAGATGCTGCATTGCACCTAATTATAGTTGTTATAACAGGTTGCAGTCAAGCAGCATGTCCTCATTCCGCTTGTCATGTCCACATGTCCTAAAGGGATAGGTAGAGGTAGAGCTGTGTCCCATGCTGAAGAAGCCTGTCTATTGCTACAATGCGTACTCAACAGCTTGTCAGTGGAAGCTTGAGTAACAGCAGGCAGCTAATGTGGCTGTGCACAGTCTTTGCGAGCAGTAAGTAATGGCAGTCTTGCCAGCAGGCTAACAGGCAGCATGGCCTGCCCCAGATGGCGTCAAGCTTATACTGTATTTGTTCAATGACACATTTCTTAGATGCCTCCTATGTATAAATCGTTGTTTTCTGGTTTATACTCTTGTACACTAGACTTTCCTGACTATGTTTTGACTTGGCTGTGATTTCTGCAGGTAGCAGCAACTTTGCCGCCATCCAGACTGGCAGGTGCCATGAGCAGCAGTCAAGCAGGCAGTTTAGACCTAATTCTGGTAGATCAGCTACAATGGCTGCAGTCTTGGACATTAGAAGTGGCTGTGCATGATGTGGATGTCCAGTGTCAACAGCTGGCGTCTGCCTGTCAGAACCTGCAGGGTGATCTGGCGGCCAAAGCTTTGCAAAGCCTGCAGAATGGTTCACAGCCTGCTCAGCAGGGGCTGCCAGGGCTGCCCAGCATGCAGAGCCCTGCTATGCTGATAGATGCTGTGCATTTGGGAGCGCTCAAACTGTGACCTAGCTGCTGTCAGTAGCGATCAAGCACAATACATAGCGTTGTCGTGATGGTGTGTTACTGGTGGTCCGGAAACTCAAGCTACCACAGTGCGTGCAAGGTGTTGTAAAGAAGGCCACTGAGGCTCAGTTCATAAACATCAAGTGAAATGCTGCAAAAGGTGGTCTGAAATCTCCCAATCAGGAATGTACAAAAGCCAATGGGAACATGTGCTGAACAACTGTGCTGGCCCGGAGTCCACCTGTGCTACGGCTACAAAACAAATCTGAGTGCCTCCACTGTGGTAAAATCAGCATGAACTTCAAGTTAGAAAACGAGTCAGCATTTAGTCCACTGCGCACCCTAACATGCTAGCACTGGACGCACCCCTCACACATGAAACACTTCAGATCTGAGCTCTAGGATCTGCAGCCGTCGTTAACTGTATGCCACCACCCGTCAGGAGGTGGCGTTGCGTGCAGACGCAGGAAGTGGCGTTGCAGCATGCAGGGCCTGCCTAGACTATTTCATCCTTGGACGCCTTATTGAGCTGAGGCCGACAAGTGTAAATGTCGAGAGTAGAACCTAACATCCAGAATCGACTAGAACGTCATAGAAGCCAGTCTCGAAGCCAACAGAAGGCACACCTCGGCCACGCCGTTAGTCTCAAAGGAGCTCCTCGAGAAGACTTGTGTGAAGTAGGGCCAAAATTTGGCAAAGCGACTAGTCTCAAGCTGAACCACAAGGTACGTCTTCAAGTTGGCCTTCCAAACTCGTTTGACTGCAACTGTCTGAAGGTTTCGAAGCCTGGTGCACGGTGGCACCTCAGCACTTCACACCTGACACTTCCGAATGGCCTCAGCCCTGACGGAGCAGCCTGTGCTTACAGGTATTGCGCACAAGGGCTGTGGCTCGCTCTATGATTGCCGTTCTGGTGTGCACCTTGATGGTGTCGAGCATGCTGGAAAACCTGCCGTTTACAAGGGCCCAAGACGATTCCCTCGCAGGATTGCAACAGCAGTCCTTGGGCCAGTACCAGCAGGAGGAAGCTCAAGAGATTGAGTTCAACATGCAGATGCAAAAGCTGCAGGCTGAAGGGAAGATGGCTGACAAAGCATCCGGGGCTCAGATCGGTGGTGGCCGCCGTTTGGTGCAAGACCTTGCAGCTTTACAAGCGCAGTCCGTGGTGGGCCAGTACCAGCAGGATGAAGCTGAAGACATTGAGTTGAACCAGGAGAAGCAAGAGCAGCAGGCCGAAGGTTACGGCGAGGATGCCTCGATCGGTAGTCGCCGTCGCTTGGTGCAAGACCTCCGGTACGTAAGCAAAACGTCCATGCGCGTACTGCAATATAGCTGTCAACATATTGTGTGTACACATATGTGATGTCTTATGGTGTTAGCGTCTCTACCAACCTGGTCAGCGATCATGTTTGTATTTAAGTTTGCAGTTGACTGACAATTATACCACCACTATGTCATCACAGTATGTGGCCACTGACAACATGCATGTGGTTGTCAAATCCTCTCTACATGAGGCGCGTGTAGGCTATCCAGATGTCAAGCAAATAAAGTGAGTTCACCGTGCGTGGATTGTATGCAGGCCAACAGGATGACTCAAAACTGATGGTGGGCAATCAGGACCCTATAGCTATGTGCAGATGGCAATGCCATTAATTCCTCTACGGCATGATGGCTACATTCGGTTGCTGCATGGATGCAGCTTTTCATGGTAGACAACAATCAAGCTGCTGCTTTACTGCTTTTCTTTTACATCACTTTTCTTAGGCTGATTGTTGCATGGCATACGTGTTCAAGACATTGCAGTCATTGCTTACATGTACATATGGTGTAAGACATTTCAGTCAGTGTGCTCGAGAATCTTGGTGTGTGTCTGAAGTCTAGTGTTCCAAATGGGTACTTCAATGGGTACTGGACTGGATACTGTAGCGTTATAAGCTACTGGTCTGGTCGTGTGACAAATCCGCAGGATTGAGCCAGGCCTTGTGTGCATGTTGCACATATGTATAGTGATTGCAACACATAGTTATGGCATATTGCGAGCTATTACAGTTGGCTATGGTGATTCAAGTCCATGAAACAAGGGGCATTCTGGACTACAGGATAAAATCTATTTGTACATGGTCAATCTACAATGCCATTGCAAACAGTCACTTGTAGTATGCACATCAGAAATCAAGGTAAACACTATTGAGTCACTAACTGGCAGAAAGCGTGAATACACCACATATGCTAGACATTGTCAAGTGCTTCTGTACCTGTCAAAAGCAAGTTGTGACCTGAAAGGGCACCTGCGACCTTGAAGCAATCAAACTAAAATGTAGTAATTTACACTACTATGCTGGGCATAATGACAACTCTATCAGTATATGGGTATGCTGGTGCTATCAGAAGGTACATCCTCCTTGGGAATCTTGCTAATGGTGATTGTCAGCACTCCACTTTCTGCCTTACCCTGGATCTTGCTCACATCTGCATCTTCCGGGAGCTGAAACTTGCGCTGAAATGCGCCGAAGCGGCGCTCTTGCTTTTGTTGTCTCCAGTTGACATCCATTTCTTCCTGTTTGCGCTCGCCACTGACAATCAGCTTGCGATCCTTATCTACCTGAACCTGCATGTCATGAGTAGTAAACGTCAGTGTCAGCACAAGTTGTTTTTGCATGTGCACACAGACACAATTGTGTTGCCAACCCCAAAACTCATAGCGCGCAGAATACAGGTAACATGGTATGCAAGGGAGGACAGGTGTCCCTGATGCACACAACACAATGCTGGGACAAGTAATGCACCACGTTTAGCAGAACAAAGCTGGATATGATAAGAATGTGTACATTTACAAATCAAGCACTGCAATACTGAGCTGACAAAGTGGAAATAACACGTACCTTGATGTCAGATTTGGGCACGCCTGGCAGGTCGATGAGGAACTTGTACTGTGTAGAGGATTCTCTCAGATCAGCAGGGAAGTACAGGCAGGTGGCAGCCTCTTGCATGGTGTCTGCTGAGGGTACACTGGTCCCATCACCACCAAACGCTCTGTCCATCTCCTGGAAACAGGCAAACAAAGGGGTCAGATAAGCTGTCCAAACAACTTCAGCTGGCACTGGCCGGGAAGAATTGCAGATGTGCCAGAGAACTCAGCATGCGATCAGTGTCCTTAAACCTTGCTGACGGGAAAGTAAGCTCAGATCAAGAATGAGCTCTGCGCATACCTTCATGAACTTGCTCATTTGTTCGGCGTCAAAGTTCCATTGAAACGGGCCGTACGATCCTCGGAAGGCTTCTGTCCTTCCGGCGTTACCTCGTCCTTGCGACCGTTGCTGGCTCTGCTGCTGCTTCTGGAACTTCTCAAACTGCTGAGCTGCTTGACGGAAAGCATCGTTGGCATTAAAGCCAGAGCCTCGGTAGCTAGAAGAGACAAGAACTGTGCGTCTGGGGTGACTACGCTGCTTGACTGCCGATCTGACCGGTGTGGCCAGCAGGGAGGAGGACAACATAGTTGCAGACATGTTTAGTGAAGCACGGGGATACAAGAGTGGCAAGGCTGGCACGAGCGCGAAATGACAGGCTCTGAACTAAAGGATGTAGTGTGTGGTCTTGGATGTCACGCTAAATACTCTACGGCTTGCCGTACCTTCTACGACACATCATCTTCTGGAACATGCGTTATGCCCTTACGAGATGATAGGGTTGACTCATGTATGTTGACTGATGAACAGAGGACTTACGAAACTGCTCATTCGCCCTGCCCCGCTGATCTGTGCCGTTTCTGTGTGAGGAAAAGCGAACACCCAGACACAGGAGTCGTATGCCGTGCAGTTGAAATCGCGTGGCTTTGACTAGTAGCCGAGAATTGTAAGCAGAACTCACACCAGTTGCTGAGGGATCGGAAGCTAGCCTTGACATCGCCAGACCTTATTTGCTACAAGCGCTGAAGACAACGAGCTCAAAGATATCGCAGTCAGGTTTGGCATAGAGGCTTGACCTAAACATGCAGATTTATCATCACTTCTTCTGCTGGAGGCTGCAAAGTCACATTAGTGAATATTGCTTTGCGTCACGTATCAACAGCATGAAAGGGCTAAAGAAACTCCCATCGTTTGCTGCACAAGAGGTCAATCTACCAGCTACCAAACTTGGTTGTTCATAGTTCTGGTCAAATGCAATCTACATCCTGCAGCACCTGCAAATTGTGTTTCCATAAGGTTCCATTTATTCACTTACACCCTCAGCTTTGCCCTGGGCCACCCACATGCCCGTTCTGCCTGCTATTGTTATGTTGAAGGCCCAGCGTTCCTGCTGTTGGTATGGGCATCACCAAGCCTGTCAGGGTGAGCTTTTGTTCCTGCATGGGCATTGACCAAAGGTACAGGTAGGGAATCTTGGTCCCCGAGCTTTTGTGTTCGCTGACGCATTATACATATGCTGAGCATACATGCTGCATAAGATCATCATGGAACTGTCAATCAGCAATCACATCAAAGTCGATTTTACAGGTGCAATGCACCTTGCAAGCAACAATATCACTGGCAAGTGATGGCTGTTAGGAAAGTTTGCTGAAACCAATCTTGCAAGGAGTGTCCATGCCTTCGTGTGTATTGAACTAGGCACGCTCATGCAAGAGGCTGATGGCTGCTTACCACTTTCAAGAGCCTTGAGCAGCCGAAACAGGCCAGCTGCTTCTCTGATGCGTGAGAACTCAATACAGAAAGCTTGCACCTCCAAAAACAGATCCTGGACGTTGATGATCTTGTTCCGTATTAGGCTCTGCAGGAACACGCACACCAGGCGCACCAGTCTGTTCTGCATGTACTTGTCCTGCAGCAAAACAGCATGTTTCAGCCAAATTAACTGAGCAAAGGGGGTGAAGATTCTTCCAAGCCATGTTGTGGTGGTTGCAAATCCAGTCAAGAGCAAAAACTTTGGTTTTAGTTGCCCAGACAACTCGCTGTGACAGCACGCTGGCTGTTTAAAAAAGGGGTTGTACCTTCTCAGAGCTGTTACAAGCAAAATGACATGTTGAACATTCAGCAAGTTAAAGCAACCGAGCACCTGAGCCAGTGCATTGGGGAGTGATTGATTGGCTGGAAAACTACGCTAGACCCATGACAGCACCAAAGCTCTGTTTGATTGACTCAGTCGTGCACTTCCCCACTCGTTCACAGTTGCTGACTCCCTACTTTGCTTGCTTGCTTGTTGACACGCTCACTCAATCAACAGGACACAATGACTGGTGCAGCAAGCCAGACATGCTGCATGACAAGCTAGGCTCACAGTTCGTATGCACTTCCATCAGTTGCCAGAAAGCTATGTGTGATCTCAAGGGCAGCCCTGTGACCTGAAAGGCGGCGTATGTGATCTCAAAGGCAGTACTGTAACATACCAAGCAGTTCCAGAGAACACAGCACACTTTACGCCATGATGACTGGGTAAGTCTCAGTGGCTCAGGACGACAAGCAGCGTGAGGCATGTGTGCATACCTTGGCGCTCTCACACGACTGTATACAGTTGGAGATGTAGAGGTGCACGAACTCTGTGGGCAGGTCCACAAGTGTGGTCAGGCGATTCACGACCTCCATGCTGTGTAGGCTGAGGTTCATGTTTACCAGCACCCCCAGATACTCACTCACTTGGCTGCTGTGCATCAGCCGCAGCAAGGTCTGCATTACAACAGTACAGCGGTGGGTCCGTTTGCATCAACGCCTGAAGCTTTGCTACCCATCACACAGGCCACCGCTGCTCTGTCAAGAGTGAATTTACATCAAATAGGATCTCCCCCAAAAAACCATGTTGCTACTTTGAGACTGTTGCCACATTGGGCAATGGGCATAAAGAAATGCAACCACCTATCAACAGATCAGGTGGTTGCACTTCTTTATGCTCTACAGGCTCAGAATGCTGGTGAGCAGGCCAAGATATACACTGACTAAGCCGCCAAGCAGCAGCTGCCATAAGCGTTGCATGACTATGTTCTAAGTTGAAGTGCCTGATTGGTGGCATCAGCATCACTAAACAGGGAGTCCAAGCATGACTGCGTGACAAACCCCATGTGCACTGCAGAGCCCTTATCCAATTTGCTAGATTTACTAAGGGCAAGCTCAGAACAGTGTACTGCAAATACAGTCCACACACTGACTTGCACTTTGCAAAGGGTCAATCAGCTGGAAAGGCTCAACCAGCTGGAAAGGGTCAACCAGCTGAAAAGGTGAGATTGTCAGATGACTGGCAGTAACTTGAGACTGACAGTGACTTGAGAACATACCTCAATGGCAATCATTGGATTCAGCTCTACCAGATCTGGCAAGCGCTGTGGAGTAAGACCGCAGTTGAAGACCCTCTTAGGGTTGTCCTGCAGCTGCTCCAGCACATCAAACTGCTGAGCTGGCAGCAGGGGCCTTGTCAGGGCTTGTTGGAACAGCCCTTGGAGAATGCTGGTCTGGCTTGCTTCATGGGAACTGCTGGAGCTGTCATCCCACAAAAGCTCTAATGTAATGGCAGGGTGCAACCACTGAACCTCATCTACAGCAGCAATGACCACCGTTGTTTCATATTAGATACATCAGTGTATTTGAACGCATCCATTGCTTGTCCTGGTACATATTGATATCAGATATTGATGCCGTTGCTACAGTTGAACCCTGGATCTAATCCTGGATTGATGATGCCATGTTGCTGCAATGTTATGCTGCAATGTCATGCTGAGATCCCTGACTGGTGTTGAAGTCATGTAGCAAATTTGTCATAATCCTCTGCAGGTTTCCGTAAATTGCTTGCTCAGCTTCATGCGTCAAACGCCCGTGAAAACATTGCTGTGCTCCACAATGTTATGGGAGAACTGCACATGTTGCCAGTGCTGCCATGCATCAGCCATTGTCAATGCAGTGATAGCTCTGTCAACTATGCAGCATGCAAAGCACTCTGTACACCTGCAAAGGGCTTCAAGACAGGTGGAGCAGGCCTCAGCAGGGGCAGCTGCAGGGCTTTGTGACCACCAGCCCCAGGGGCTGTGTCCAGGCTGCCCTTACTGCCATTTTGCTGGCTCTGACCAGCTGGCTTACTGCCTGATGTGGATCCCTGCTGTGCACTGGCGGGCAAAAACTGCTGTTGCACGACTTGTGGTGTGGGCAACTGTGGTACCGGCTGGCTGGCAAACTTCTGTAGATATGTGAGTGGTGACTGCTGTGCAACCTGCAGGGCAATCGTGGGTGACAGCCCAGGCTTCTGATTTACTGGGATAACAACACTAGCATAACAACATTTGCTTGAGACGCGATGTTTACTGTGTGTCTGGTCACTAATGGCCCAAAATGTGTACATATGCATGGGCTTGCAGACCGTTTGAGGGTTGTGTGCTCTACTATGCTGAGAATGCTCTTGAAAATGCTTTTTTGTACACCTTACTGCTTACCTGGTCCAAGGCAGTGCCTGAAAGAAGCTGTAAAATGAAAGCCCGCTCAACTATTGGCAGCACCGAATCGCATGCAGTCTGCATGCAAGCATTTGATTTAGCTGTCCAGTGGCAGTGTGAAGCTTTCACGGGTCGTGCTGCTTTGCAACAAACAGTACCTCCACTAGGGCCGGACCAAAAGGATTAGCTGTCAGTGGCAAATCTCTGCCAGCTTGCCACAAAAGAAAATGAGCTGCCAGCCTCTCTGGCAGCTGTAGAACTGTGTGCTCCTGCAGAATATGGTCGAGTCTCACTGACCTGCACTGACCGAGACCCAACTTTGAGAGCGTCCAGCTATTTACCTTGAGTAATAGAACGACGCAAGTCAAGGCTTTGACCGCGTCAGTTGGGGCAAACGCCCTGCTGAAAGCCTCGGTGACGCTGTCGAGTGATCGTTCCCTTCCAGAGTTCAATACTGAAAACAGTCGGGAGGCTTCCTCCTGGTTCAGCAAGGGCATTCTGTGCTGTGCGACCTGTTGCAAACCATGCTACAAAACCCACCACCTCGCAGAAGCTGCAGTTGAGGCAGGAGCAGATGAGGCACAGAGTGCACAGCGCGCCGCTTCCTCAGTAACGACCTGTCCTAAATACCGAGCTTCTAGCAAAACTCCTTGCAATGCTAATACTTCTAACGCTGAGTCAAGCTTGCGGATGTCTAGACCTACAAGCGATCAAAGTCCGCAGTTGAGCTCAGTGTGGGATAGGTTTTTAGCTAGGTTTTTCGGCATCTTTTGACTGCAAATCTCTGTGCATCCTGCCATTCTTGACGTCGAAGCTTGTGTAAGTACTCATCCTGTTAGCAGGCATGATACCTCTGACAAATTTGAGGGAGCAAGAAGTTTGCTGTACTGGGCGACTTGTCTCAAAACCTGCGCTCACGCTTTTTGCATCTGATGCAACACTACCATTCTTGTCTGCTCACAGCATGAAAATCAGTTGATCAAATGCACTTGAATAAGCCTTCATTCTCTGAAGTTATGACTCCACAAAAACTGTGAAAAGCAGCGGTTTGACTGTCACGGCAGTCGCAGAAGGCCAGGCATGATCACTCAAAGAAACCAGGCAGGACTGGCATGTAACTGTTATGAGCACTAAATTAGGTTACATCAGAGCATCAGCAATATATCTGTGTATGCATTGCAGGCAATAATTGCTGCTGCAGTTGCAAGCACTTGATCTAGGCACTTACTGAACTGATCAAGCTCAGCCTGAACAAGTCAGCTCAGCGTGGCCTCATATCCCTCAGCAATGATGGAGTTTGGCAAACTGCCAGGTCAATGAGAAGTCACGCTGTGCTTGTGGTTGATTGGTGACTCAGTGGTGACTCAGCCTAAAGCATGCAGTGCAGATGTCATCACTGCCAGTGCCTGTATGCAAGTTTGTGTGTGCTACTATGCTTAAGGGTGCAGCAAGTACATGCATTGAGCTGCCAAGTCTGCCAACAGCAGTTGTGCTCAGACGTTGTCAGACGTTGTCTGATCAAGTGCTGGACACTAGCGTCATTGCAAGATGAGCAATGGCTACAGCCCACTCTCTAACATCACCTGAAAAGTTAGCAACGTCTATCAAGAGGCAAGACAGAGATGCCTGGGGGCTACCCAGGTACATTGGCTGTGCTGCTGTTGTGCTTGTGGATAGCATTTGAGTGAAGCTGACAGGTGATCACTCGTGAAACTCTGACCTGGGTAAGTTTCGTACACACTGAGGTCCTTTGCTCCGCGTGGCCTGGCCAAGAGAACGAGAGAGATTACAAAGATTATAGACAGCCAACAAGTTTGAGTACATGTGGTAGAATGCAAGGGTATTGTCCTGGATTAGAGGGGGAGACAGAGAGAGACTTACATGCTATAGCAAGCCAGCAAGTCTGACCACATAAGGATTTATACGTAAGTAAGTGCTGTTACCACAAATGTTAAAAGTTCACTGATTGGACTCAAAGGCCAGACGGGTCTGGAGGCCAAAAAGGCCCCCAAAGCCGTGGCCATAAAAAGATACACCAGCAAAGACAGGCACAAGCCAGAGAGGCACAGGCCAGAGAGATCCCAGACCACTGCCAGCAAATAAGCACAAGCAAGCTCAGTAAATATGCACCAGCCTGTGCAACTAGTTAGCCACTATAGAGGCAGGGGCAGAATTCCCTTCACAAATGGCGCTGAAAGCAAGCACAGGCAACAGCCGTAAACCAGATAGCACCAGCAGCATGTTGTATGTCACGGCCACAAGAGTCAAGAGCTAACAGGCCTGTCACGTCAAGGCCAAAACAAGCCGTAAAGGCCAAGCACCCAGGTAGAGAGACACATAGTTTTACAGTTTAGTATCTCAGGATCATGATGCTGACACGAACGAGCACTGATCAACATGCGTTCCCGCCCTGATGCCTGTACTCACAGCGTATGGTGTTGGAGACCTACTGTGTGAGCTGCGAGCAGATCCTGACGCTGCACAATTTCGGGGATCGAGCGACCTGCCAAGTGTGTACAGCCGAGACTGGGCTGAAAGTGGCTTGATCTTGACAAGTCCTACAAGCGACCCTCGCTCCTGCAGCTGCAGCGCTTACTAGCTCAGCAAGCTTGCCTGTCATTGTCAGCATTGCCAACATATCATATGCGTAGCTGCTGAGCCTGCGCGAAGCAAAGCGGTCAGCGGCACTGTGACACGCATACACCATGCTTTTGAAGACGTGAGGCTCGCAGCCACAGGCTGTACTGCAGCCTTGGCAGGCCATGAACCAATACCAGTAAGGAGGCAAATTTTGGTGCAAGTACGACCGAATGTGGGCATCCTGACAGACTGCAGACACTGCTATGCAGCATCTACGAGGCCATTGGCCGCGGCAAGCACTCAGTTGTGTACAAGGGGCGCAAAAAGAAGTCCATCCAATACTATGCTATCAAGAGTGTTGAGAAGACTCAGAAGCCACGTGTTCTACAAGAGGCACTCATTTGTTGACCACAGGCCATAATGCGACATTAAACTAGCCTTACACAGATATATAATGGCCTGACCTAAGCTTTTAACGTGCAGGTCCGGACCATGCATGCATTGGAGAACAACAACATTCTGAAGTTCTTTGCATGGTAAGCCGCTGCTGTGTTGCTAGTATTGCCAGGCTGTGCCCTTGTGCCATCCTTGTACAAGGTGTGTGTAATGCAAATCTATACAAACATCAAGGGATGCCAACCATACAAGATGCCTGCCATAACTGGCGGCAAGCACGCACGCACATCTTGGGTGCTTGCTATAAAGTCACCGGCAAAGCCGCAAACACCAATCTTGGTGTCTGCAATGCAATTTTCCCACTGCATCCAGCCCACTTGCTTATCTTGTCCAGCCGTCATTACCTCACAACAGATGCACATCTTCTGCTCTCTCTCAGGCTGCAGTCAAGGCCAGCAAACCAGCTGTGTTGTAAAACAGAGTGACACCATACGCCTTCAGACAACACAAACACAAGATGCTAGCCTCCCTCTTGTGAGCACTGCGTGTGATCTCAGCAAATTCACAATGTGGTTGCAGGTATGAAACCAGCAACCACTTGTGGCTGATCCTGGAATACTGCGTTGGAGGAGACCTCATGTCGCTGTTGCGGCAAGACATGCGGCTGCCAGAAAGCTCCATACATGACTTTGGCAGAGATCTGGTCATTTCAATTCAGTACCTGCACAGCAATGCAATCATCTACTGCGACCTGAAGCCTTCCAACATCCTGCTTGATGAGAACGGCAGGATCAAGCTGGGTGGATTTGGGCTGTCCCGACGCCTGTCAGATATCAACAAGACATCCCTGCAACAGCTACCTCCGGTCAGGCTTTCCCCTGGCTCTTCCAACAATTGCCATGCCTCATCCAACAACTGCCATGGCTCAGCCAACAATTGCCACGGCTCATCCAACGATTGCCATGGCTCATGCAACAGCTTCCATGGCTCATCCAACAGTTGTCACGGCTCATCCAACAATTGCAAGGGCATGTCCAGAGCTTGCATACCAAGCACATGTGGCATGATTGCAGTAGCATGTGTAGAGCTTGCCAACACAATCCATGTTGCACCTTCCTGGCCCACAGTCACAAGTGACACCTCAGGCAAAGCACAGCTCCATTCAGCGCAACACCAGTGTCCAAACAAAAACATCAGCGCAGCAGCCATGAAGCGTAGCATCACAGCTTTTGCATGCAGCACGCTGACTGATACAAAATGGTACAGGCAAAGCGTGGCACCCCATGCTACATGGCTCCAGAGCTGTTCCAGGATGGGTCTACACACTCCAGTGCAGCAGATCTGTGGGCCCTTGGGTGCGTGCTGTATGAGTGCGCTGCTGGCCACCCCCCCTTTGTCAGCACCTCCTTCAACCACCTTGTCAATGACATCCTCACTGGAGCGCCTGCGGACCTGCCAAGTAAGCTGGCACTTCCCCTTCTCCAGGACCCCTGCTTTGCAGCTTGAGTGTGTATATAGGGGTAATTTCCAGGGGTAATGCTTGACAGCTTGAGTGTGTACATATGCTGATATCATGACTGATGCTCAAGCTTGCCAAAGTCTGCCTCAGCTGATCAGCATACAGCCACCTATCCTGCCATCGTGAGCCAAGACCATCACTTGGACTAGCAACACTGAAGATGATTGAGTGAGGCTGCGTTGCTAGCTTTTTGTAGTTCCCTGACCCCCTATTCTAGTAACATGGTCACTTGAATGGTCAGTTGACCCCGCGCAACAACAACAAATGCACTGAAGCAAGCTGCATCAGCGCACTCCTACATGGCGATCTCACATCTGTTTGACATGACCCTTCATACTGCACAGCAAACATTTGGCAGAAAAAGTTTTGCTGCCCAACAATGTAGGTATCATTAGCATCCTACACAGCGTATTCTTGCTTTGGTTGCGCCTGCACCTCTGCCAAATCAAATCAGCGCTACTGAACTCTGAGTCAGGATAGAGACAATCCTCCTTTGCAATCTCGGGCTAAGTCTGCGTTGCTGCTAGTAATGAAGCTGCGCTCCTTTGCAGATGCATCCCCAGACTTTCAAGACCTGATATCTCAGCTTCTGGTCAAGAACCCAGCTACCCGCTTGACCTGGAAGGCCATGTGTGAGCACCCCTTCTGGCAGACCCCCCTCTCCCAGCGCCCCATGCCCCCTGAGCCCATGCTGGATGCTTTCATCAAGCGGCATGGGCTCCGCCCTGTTGCACAGCCTGCTGCTGTGCAGCCAAATGGGCAGCTTGAAGCGCATGTCAAAGCAGCCCAGGTAAGCTACAGCAACTCCAGTTTGCCACAAGCGCATATCAAAGCAGCCGAGTAAAACAGCAAATCCAGTTTGTTATGAAACACATATCAAAGCAGCGCAGGTAAGCTACAGCAACTCCAGTTTGTTATGAAGCGCATGTCAAAGCAGTGCAGGTAAGCTACAGCACGACGTAGATAGCAGCGCATTGACCTGGCCATACACTCTGGGCAGACCCTGTGAGAGCTGCTGCCTCAGGTCCTCCATCTCGTCCTTCTGCAGGTTCAGCTCAGTGCGAGTGTCTTTGAGAACGCCTTCGTCGCTGGCTGCCTTGCCCTGCACTTGCTGCAGCCCACTACCCCTACCCTACACCCACAAGCAGTGTTTTTGATACAGCAACTGCAGTGTGTGTAAAGCCATACAATATTTCACAACCCCCCTCAGCGTGCTTGACATGCATCTGTTCTTGAGGCTCTGACATTGGCTTGGGTGTCCAGAATCAGGCACTGCTTGGCTCACGCTGTACAGCTGTTACTGTAGACAAGCTTGGCAGTATTGACTGTCAGGTCGGGTATCCTGGACTCTTCTTCCCCTTTTGGCCTCAGGCAGTGTCGTCGATCTTCCAGTCCCCAGCTACAAAAGTTGCACATCACACATTGAATACCACAGAAGCAAGTCTGCCCAGAAGGTGGCACATCAGCATCACGCACAGGTGTCACTTTCCCTATGTGGCTCCAAGCAGAGTTTGCCTGCACAGGTACCTGCATGCTCTTGACTGCAGACAAAACCACACAACAGCTGCTAGCATTGTCATGTCCTGTATGAGACGCACGCGTCTGTCAGAGTATGTGACCCTGTTGGCATGCAGGTGCAATTTGCTTGTAGGCTGACTGCCAAGATGTGACCTCATACACAGCGCTGTTTAAAGCTGTTGGTACCTGATCCTAGCAGAAGACATGGATCAAGTAAATGAATACAATAACAAATACAGAATTGAGTGAAGGAATGACATAAGCAAAGAAGGAAGGAAGGGAAGAATCAACAAAGAAACCAAGAAGGAACGAGCAAAGTTTTTTGTGAATGAACGAAGGAGTGAATGCTGTAGGTGCGAGACAGCACGGTGGATGTGATGCGGCTGTCCATCATTGTGCGCAACAATTTGGAGAAGGAGAGTGACGGCAGTGAGTACCATGCTGCCAGCAGCAGTGGAGCTCCCAGTGGGGATGTCAAGCTGAACCACACGGATGCTGAGCTGGACTTTGAGGAGCAAACAACAGATACTGCAGGTTGAGCACGCTTTTCTGTACTTACTGCATCCAGGTTGGAAACACAATGCGCCTTGAGGGCTGTCTGATGAGTATTGGGTCAGGGCACATGCAAGGAATGGCACATGCAAGGCAGGGCACATGCAAGACAGGGCACATGGAAGGCAGGGCACATGGATGGCAGGGCACATGCAAGGCAGGGCACATGCAAGACAGGGCACATGCAAAGCAGGGCACATGCAAGTCAGGGCGCATGCACACCTGTTCAGGAGCATATACTCTGATCCTTGCCATAGACGTGAACAAACACAACTGCTTGGCAGGTCCAGGGTCAAATGAAGAAGAGGAAGGGTTGTCCCCCATGGCCCACGTGATGGACGACAGTGGGGCCCCACCAGCAGGGACCCTGGACCCTGGGGGTGCCAAGGGGGTGGTGGAGATGCCTGACTCAGAAGCCCTGCGCCGCAGTGTTGCTGCTGCCAATGCTGCAGAGCATGAAAGGCAGCTTGCATCCAGCAATGCCAGCCAGCCTGCCTGTGAAGGGGAAAGAGGGCCTGTACCTGCCACCTCATCAGGTGTGCATTTTTGTCTCATCACACACTTAGTGATTGATTGCTTGATGCCTTGAAGGCTTTGCAGCTAAGCCAATCAAGGTAGCTTTTGCATATCTTATGAAACATCCAGTGACTGTCAGTCAACAGCCCAAGCGCTTGTAGCCGGCCTGCCTCTCAAAGCAACAGAAATGTGTGTTTGCAGCGCTGTCTTGTGCGAGCCTTGGAGTTTCAAACAGCTGTGAGCATGCTGCTGCCAGGAGCTTTCGGCATAGTGTTTGTAGCAAATGCAGTTTCAGTGAAGCACTGTACATGCCTGTTCATACATTGCTTCATTCATCAAATGTGTGCCTTTCCCTGCACCTGTGCTTGCTGATTATGTGACATGTCATGCCATGGCACGACAGCATCACAAAGCAATTCCTTTCACTGTTTCAGACTTTGAGAGGCCAGCAGTTCAGGATGAGGGCCCTGCAGAGCAGCCCTCCACATCCGGAACCCCACGCCCCTCTGTATACGAGCTCATCTGGCACGCTTCAGATTCCTCTGTGAAGCCGATTGTGGCCAACAGGAGAATTGAGCGCTTGCCAGAGCCCAAGTGGGATGCACAAGCCCTGCCTTTCAAGCCCCTGGTGGGTCCCTGTCAGCTCTTACAGACTGGATGCTTTTGTCTTTGGTTGTTTCCTTTTATTAATCAAGGCTGGTATCATAGACGCATTGGCAAAGAGCAGAATATTCACTCCTATCATCCAATGCAGAAGCCTGACAATCTGGCATGGCAATCACCGCTCGAACCTGTGACCTGTAGGAACAAAGCCTGCCAACTCACTATTGCATTGAATGCCACATAGCATTTGGCTCTGTGGGCATGTCACCTGGCATGAGCATGTAGGTCTTTGTCACTAACAGCACAATTGTACGGTGTTCACTAGGTCATGATTGACCGTCACTAGGTCATGATTGGCCGAATTTGCACAGCATACCCCAATGGTTGATGGCATGAACTTTTCATCCCTGCTGAGACTAAGGCCCTACCCCATGAGGGGACGTGTGCTTTTGTACAATTGTACGGTTGTTGGTGCTGGTCTGTTCATGCTGTGGATGCTGCAGGCATCGTGCAAAGTGTTGGATTGAAAGACCTTACAGAGATGCGCAAGACAGACTGCTTTGGAGAGACAAGACTTGTCCTGCACGTACCTAGCTCATCATCAGCTTGACAGCGAGTTTATTGTTATTATTATTATTGTTATTGTTATTGTTATGATTATTACTACTGTTATTATCACTATTATTATTATCATTATTATTGTTTATTATTATTACGCTGCAGGCGTTGCAGGACATGCTGTCAGCATCACAGCAGGACCTGGAGGCCTTCCTGACCCAAGTGTACAGGGCTATTGCGGGCGCTGCCCCCCTCAAAGATAAGGTCAGCCCTGCTGTCTCACCCTACACTTCATACACCAAGCATGCACAGCCAGACAGCTCAGGCGTAGCTTGCTAGCCTGATTTAAGTTACCTTGCGCATGATACGTGCATTTTTTGCTGCATAGCCTGTAAGCAACCAGCTGTTTCTCAGCACAGGGTTTAACAGTTGAAATAGTGGTCACACAACTTGTAACATAAGCTTGATAATCCGCTGCAAGATGTCACTTTTGAGACTCAGCATGTACCCAACTTTGTGCTGGAAGGCGTGAGTCACATGTAGGACGCTGCATCGGGCACTTGCAGAAGACTGATTTCACAAGAGCAAGCAGCCTTGCGAACAAAGAAAAAGAAAAAGCGAAAAGCCAATGCCTCCAGGCCCTGCGCCCATGTTACAGCATGAACAGAAAGCAAAGTCCACACAATACACTTCCTGTGTGTGAGTGTATGTGGGTTTGGTCTACACACTCCAAAGCGTCCTGTGGTCCCAAAAAGCATTGAGTGCGTAGTCCTATTCAAGCCTTTCAAAAAAGCCCATGAGGCAGAAGGTACAGACTGACATCAGACAAGTCTCAAAACCATGATAAAGCTCGGTCCTGCTTGCGCTTGCAGGTGAACGTGCTGGCATACTTTGAGACGCTGTGCACAGACACGGGGGCAGCCAATGTGCTGATCAACTCATCCCTGACCATACTCATTGTGCGCATGCTCAGAAACGCCAGGGCCCCCACTCTCAGAGTACGCCTAGCCTCTGCACTGGGGCTTCTTGTACGGCATGCCACCTACATTGCCAATGAGCTGGCGACTACAGGTTCTCACAACCTGTCTGCACCTTTGCTGGGCTTTATCTGTCGGTCAATCATTCCAACTTGGATGCACGTGTGATTGGTAGCGCTCATGGCAGCATACTTCACTCACTGTCTATCTGTCTGTCTGTCTGTGAGTCTGTCTGTCTGTCTGTCTGTCTGTCTGTTTGTCAGCCTGTCTGTCTATCTGTCAGCCTGCTTGTCTGTGTCTGTCTGAGGGTCTGTCTGTCTTGATGGCATGCAACATGCACACCACAGCTCTGATATGCGCTGTCTGTTGGATGCAGGTGTGATTGAGGTGCTAACAGAAGGGCTGAAGGACAAAAATGAAAGAGTTCGGAGGCGCATCATGGCAACTTTAGGAGAGCTGCTGTTCTATGTTGCCACACAGCAGCAGGTAAGCCGCCGCTTCACCAAAGTCAGCTTGTGCATCATCAAATGTGTTGCACTGGCAGACACAGCAGGGATTGTTATGCCCGTCTGCAAAGAAGCAGTTCTGCTATGACTGCGCTGTTGCTCACAAGGCTTTGGTATGAACAGCTTGTTTTGGTTGAGCTGTCTCACGGCCAGACCGTGAATTTCCCTTGTCATGTTGCCATCTTTGCTACAGAGAAAGCTCTTCTTTACATCAGCAACAACAGCAACATGCGCAACCTGAAAATCTTAAGGGTCCTTCAACACATCAAGATTCTGATCAACAGACTCACCTTCAGCATTGCTTGCAAATGGCAGTCAGATAGGTCAACAATCAACTTACATCAACTGACTTGGCAACTCATCAGGGGAGTCAACAGGCAATGACTGGCAAACTGAGATGCACAAAGCACTATATGTTCAAGGCAACAGAGTGAGCTTGGATAACATGTGATGCAGGATAACAGTCAGACAAGTCAACAAACTTAGCTTGCATAAAATGTTAAGCCAGGCTGTTGAGACAGGCTGCTCCTTTCTGAGAAACAAGACTTGTGCTGCACATACCTAGCTCATCATGAGCTAGACAGCATCAAACTACTATTATTATTATTGCTATCGTTATTGTTATTACATCAATTGTTGTTGTTATCATTATTATTATCATCACCATGTGTAACGCAGGATGCCAGTCAGACGAGTCAGTGGCAGGTTCCAGCCAACACCATCACGCTGGTTGGTCGCATGCTCAAGCCTGGCGAAGATGAAATAGCCCAGGTACTACACAGCTACTGACTGGAGGGTTGGACGGATGAATGCATGAATTCTTCAGCATGCTTTGCCAGTGACATGCCAACCCAATGACCCTAATCACATGGGCTCAATCGAACATTCACAGTTGCAAAACATCATGGCAATTTCAGACAGCTCCAGAGCTTGTCATGTCTTCGTTGAACACAGACTGCGTTGTTCTGTCCAGCCAGCAAGTCTGAGTACATAGTGGGGCATAACGGCCAAATGTTGACATCTTCGCATCAAATTTGGCTGAAACGCGTCAACAACAAAGATGGACAGCTCTGTGTCACATTTGGTCGAGCGTCACGTCACTTGTTCCATATGCAGCACTACGCCATCAAGACCATAGAGAACATCGGCAGCCAGGCAGGAGCCTGGGCGACGCGGTTTGGCAGCAGTGAGGTGGTCTCCTACCTCATCACCATCTGGCAGGGCTCCAAGAACGACAACATCAGGGCCACTGCTGCCTCCACCCTGTCGCGCCTCATGCGCCACTCACCCCCCCTGCTGGCACCCACGCTGGAGAAGTACTCCCTCAAGCCTGTTGTCCAAGGTACGCAGGCTTTGTGATCTGTTCAATCACTAGATTTAGGGAAAGCGTGTGCTCTTGTGCATAACAAATTACAACGTAAAGGTAAGGTGAGTCAATACAGCACCACATTGCGCTCCTTAAAAAGTTGGCATTTTATTGAAAAACATGATTATATTTGTGTTTTGTGGTATGATTTAGCCAAATAAATGCAAAAGGTCTCAGTTTGTCCCAGGTATGCAGACTTTGAACATGAGACACAGAGGATGTGTTCGCCGACAAGCCTATTGTCCAAAGTGAGCAGAGATGTGTGCTGCTCTTGCTCACAAGCCTGTTGTGCAAAATACACAGAGAATGTATGCCCTGAGAGACAGAGTGCTTGTCTGCTGCACTTGCTTGTCAATACTTGTGTTTACTTGCTGGATGGTCATGCTGGCACCTGGAAAACACCAACAGAATGACAAAACAAGACACACACAGCAAAACAACCACGCTCAGCCTGTTAGTCAGGGGCAAGCCTGATGTTCTGCATGGCACGTTCGAAAGACGACGCTTCAGCATTGAAAACACCCAGATCCCACACAGCTGTTGCATCTAGTCTGTTGGCACCCATATGGTGTATAGTGTGGTCTTATCAGCTTTTATCAGTCTTATTGTATTGTATGAATGACTCAAAGTGTTGTCAATACAGTACTGTATTGTCAGTCAGGCAAGCAACAGCGACACATGCTCTGCAAGTCTAGCTTGTTGCTGCAGCGATTTTGGGGATGGATTGACAATGGGAAGATCTTGCATTACTTTCATGGCAGAATTGCTCATTATATGATGGGGCTGCATGTGTGATGCACTGAAACCAGGCGTTCATTCAAGGGATAAGTGCATGATAGCGCTGCATTTGTGATGCAATGCAAACATGATATTCATCAACTTGGTGGTGGTGCAGGACTGGCGGATGACAATGCCAGGGTGCAGGCGGCTGCTGCCAACATGCTCAACTTGGCCCTCACCCTACCTGATGCTCCTGCCGATCTGGCCTCTGTTCTGGTAAGTTTCAAAAGAACATACCATGATTGCATTTCCTTGTGAAGCTGAGGCTCTGCCGTGAGCTATCAGATTTGTTGGTTGGCCAAAGCTGGTAATCTGCTTCTGCTTCTGCTTCTTCTTGCTGCAATGACTTTTCACTAATACTGCTGATGTTTTTTACAGGAGGAGTTGCAAGTGGTGCCAGGGCTGTTGGCAATGCTGGAGAGCCCAGTAGCAGCCCTCAGGGCAAAGGCCCTGGTGTCTTTTGCCCTGCTCACCCAGACCCACTTGGCCCTGCTGCTAGCTGCATTCCAACTCAAGCTGTCACCCCAGGTATGTTGGCATGTGCTACAGCAAAATGTGCAACCTGGGACACACCCAATATGAGTATGCTGCAGTCCGGGCAAACCCAAAACATACTATCCCTGTAATGCCTGGCTGCCTTTTGCAAAATGGGCATATAGAGACCGGCAAAGACGGATACTTATATGCCAGCCACAAAATCTGTCTGCGCAGGTTCACTAGATTGGTTTGTGAAGTTGCTGCAATGCAGGCAAGCATCAAGGCTGCTCCACTTGACCTTGCGCATCTCCCTTTTCCCCCTTTTCTTCCTTCCTCCCTTTCTCCCTTTTCAGCAGCTTGCATTGACTGCCTGCCTGCGCCAAGACTAGGCCTATCCAGTACAACTAAGCTGCTCATGACCTCAATGTCTCTTTGTGTCAGGCACACATGTGGATGTCTGCTGCCTGTGACATTTAACATGGCTGTGGGCATGTGTCATGCAGCTTCTGTCTGGTGTACAGGTGGAGAAGCTGCAAAGGGACACAGATCAGTACACCTCTTATGCCATGGCTTCCTTCTCAGCTGCCGTGGAAGCTGCTGTGCCAGTGCTGCTGCAGAAGGTATGTCTGCGCTATTCTGCATCATTGTGTGACTGATGATATCGTTGTGTGACTGATGATATCGTTGTGTGACTGATGACATCATTATGGCTCAGTTGGCTATGCAATGGCATGTCATGTGCAAATAGATGGAAGAAGAAGAAGACTTACAAGTGGCCTTGGATATGTTGCACCTGGGAGACCACACTTGCCTCGTGTTGCTTGGTCACTAGCAAGAGACAGAATTCCACAGCCTGTAATGCATTACTGCAGATGTGATAAGGGCTGCCTGTGTGGCTCAAGAGCCCTAACATGACTAATCACTCTGTCCTGGTAAAGAACCCACCAAGCCGCTCCCCCCCCGGCCCCTCTCACTCATTGCTCCCTTGTTCTTTCAACTTAATGAGCTACATCATGCTGGTGGCAATTGTGCCTGTTGGCTCAGTCTGACATGTCCCACCGTCACATGTCCTGGCAGGTGTCCAAGGAGCTGGCCACAGGGCATTCCGGCCCCAAAAGCCCTCACCAGGCCACTGATTCTGCCCTGGCTCTGTTCCCTCTGCTGCAGCAGCTCCTCATTTGCCCCGTCTTTAGGCCAGTGGTTGTCTCAGATGCCCTCATTGCAGACCTGTCAGCCTACCTGGCTGCCTCTGCCAGCGCCTCTGTTGCAGACCTTGGTGGCATTGCACAGTTTCAGGTCCGTAGCTGCACCTTCTGCAGTCCATCTGCACCCAGATGTGAGGCTGAGCTGCTTTCAGCCAAAAAGCCATTCTGTGTCAAAAAGTCTATTCACAGCTACCACATTGGCATGGCAGACTTCTGTGTGCGCTGTACATGTACTATGCGCTTGTGCTACCAAGGTGCTGTTGATGGCTTTGCAGCTTCATGTGCACCTGCAGGAGTGTGTTGCTGTCTGCACATCAGACCTGAGACAGTCTTGATGGGAAGCTCAACTTGTCCCACCCTTGCGCTGTTGTGTCATGCTGATCCTTATGATCTTGTCCTTGTTCTGTCAGAAAGACTTTGGGACTGGCTTGCCTAGACCTGAATGTACATGCTGCTTCATGGCAAAAGTGCCTGCTGCAATCCTGATAAAACACAAGGAAGACAACACCTCAAAGCAGACAATACCCAGTTCCTGCAGGCAGTGCTGCTCCAATGCCTGGAAGCCCTGTGTCAGTACAGTGACCAGGTCGTGGTGCATCACAAAGCAGTGCTGGCGCACTTGCTGCCAGCCTTAGCAGCAGCCGTGGGGCGGCAAGGGGAATCCAGGGACAGCCGATTCCTGTGCCTGAAGCTGCTGTGTGATGTCATACTGCACTTCCTGCTGGAGACCGATCTGTACAGCGCGCCAAGCCAACAACAGCAGAGTCAGGCCAGTCATGCAGGTACGCATATCAATGACACGCAAACATTGGTACGTAGAACAGTAAGGGGTTGTGTGACAAGCGCATACCTGCAAAGCCAGGGCACGCATTCTGGGAAGCATTGTATAATCATTACAAACAATGACATGCTGCCAAAAAGGAAAAAGAAAGCATTCAGAATTTGCAGTATACAATCACATGCAGAGGTTCAGCTCGTGCTGCTCAGTGACAGGGAGCTGATTCAGTGGCAGAGTGGCCACTTTTCAACAATTCAAATCAGACACAATGACCCACAATGGCCAGTGTGACCCATTATGTTGTGTGCTGCCTGACAACATCATCCTTCTTCCACACAGCTTTGGAGAAGCAAGACTTGTCCCGAACGTACCTAGCTCATCATGAGCTGGCAAGCAAATTTATTATTGTTATTGTTAAATACTATTGTTACGATTTGTGCCTTGTAGGCAGGGCAAGTCAGAATCAGAGGGATGGCTTGAAGGCTGTGGTATCGGATGCGGTTCTGCCCTTGATCCCTGCAGTGCTGGAGGAGGAAGACCCCATGCCGCTGTATGCCCTCAAGCTGCTGGTGGTGCTGCTGGACACACACCCCACCTGGGCGCTGCACCTGCAGAGGTATGCACCAAATTCACAGGGATACCGCACAAAATTACAAGGGACACTGCATAACATTGAAAGGGATACCCACCTGGGCACTGCACCTGCCGAGGTATGCACCAACTTAACAGATATACTGCACAAGGTAATAAGGAATACCCACGCAGGACCTGCACCTGCAGAGGTATGCAAAACTTGCAGCTTGCTATTCTCAGAAAGGATTCAAAAGAAAATACACCTTTCAAAAGCGTAAGGGTGAGGTACACTGGGCTTCCCTCTGGGGGGCTGCAAATCACAATGTCTTAGCTTGCAGCCTGTTGGGTGCATTCTTCAAACAAATTTGATTGCGTGAATGTGTACAAGCCTCCTTGAACTTTTTGCACATAATCCTCTCTCAGACCTAGCATGCAGTTTGAGACTGACCAGCGCTGCATACATGTCTGGATCGTCTGCATCAGGTGCTGAAAGAGTGTGATGTACCTGTGTGCAGTGGCTTTTTTGCATAGACTGACGACATCCATTGTTACTGACCTGTCATTGGCAAGAGTGACACTGTCTCTATGGTCATACACAATGCTGCAGCTCTGCTGCAAACATGCGTGATCATCTCATTTGCCTGTTCAGCGTATTTCAGAGGTAGCTGCAGCTCCCATAAGTGGATGTGCTGAAGCTCCAATCTACCCTTGCTGATGAGCTAATGACTGGTAACATAAAAGGAATAGCAATCATCATCACACCATCTGGAGGGACCTTATTGCAGGCAGCTCACGCCTGTTGACTGGTCCCATAGAGCAGTCCATTCAGACTCCCTTTTCTAGCAAGGTAGCTGGCTGCCATGCACAACTACATGATGTGTTCTGCAGACTGGGATTGGTTCCTCGCTTCTTTGAGTTTCTGTCCTTGGAGCACTCCAACAACAACGTGCACAACATCCGTCTGTGCCGCCTCATCATCTCAAATGCAGACCTCACATCAGTGGAGCTGGCGGACATGCAGGTCGCGGAAAAGGTCAGCACCCGGTCTCTGTACTTTTCAAACAGGGCAACTAGCAGTGCCATCCTTGCAAATTCGAGATGCCCATGGAGCCTGCTCTGTGCATGCTGTAGGGCTGGTGATGATGTTTGCTGATGGCCAATCAAGTGCCGTATGTGCATACTCGTTGAACAAACAACAGCGTGAACAAATGACTGAAAGAATGCATGAGTGAGGTAAATGAATGAATGCATGATAGACGATGAAGTAGCAGTCAAAGTGCTGCGGCCTTGCTGCCTGTGTAAAGATTTGTTTCCTTCCCATCCCTCACAAGCCCTTCCCGGCCCTGCCTTACAGCAGTTGTGCCTCCTCAGTGGTTTTGACAAACCAGGGTGTGGGTAGGAGCTACCCACCGATGGTGTTTCCATCTTGTGAGCTATGTGACTTCCAGCTTCTTGGAGATATGGTGTGGGGAGGGAGTGTTCTTCACACTCAGCTAGCACAGCACAGTATCCCTGCCCCAATGCAAATGTGTGGATTGCCTGACAGGTCAGCGCAGTGTTGGCATACTCACATGAGAACGCAGTGGAGCCTTTTCTGGAGCCAGTGGTGGGCCTCTGCCAGGCTCTGCTAGACAAGGACCAGCAGGACATGCACCGCAACATGGATGGTGAGACAGCTCATATCATGAGGGACCCTATTCCCTGCTGCTTTTGCCTGTTGGCCTTTTGCCCTGCAGCAACCATGAGCTGAGCCTGGCTGCAGATACAGCTTGAGCATTGTCCTACCTGCCGAATGACCTTTGCTGAAACTCTCTGCATGCAGTTCCTGGGGCAAAATCCTACACGAAATTCGTAATCACTGCGTTTTCCCCCCAATCCTGAACCCAAGTCTGTGAGCCTTTGCAAACCAAGGTGCACAGGGCATGCACTCATGCTCTCTTGAATCCCAACATGCACATTTGTGCCAATAAATTTGGAAACCCAGCGCTTCAGAGCCTTATGTGACATTTGTAATTATGCCACCTGCACTATGGCCACGGGACAAAAGGGAACAGTCTCGCCTTTCTGTTACCATGTATGGTATACAGCTTTCTGCCTGCAACTGCTGCAGTATTGCCGCTGCTGGACCGAATTTTGGTTGATTACATCATACCAGTACGAGACCAACATTTCTGCTCACAACCATGTTGTTTCATGCGGCCACAGGTGCAGGCACAACAGACATGCTGCTTCCCGCCATCCCTATACTGCTGGAGCTGTCAGCCCACCTGGACTCTGCCATCTCATGCATAGCAGCCCACTGCCTAGCCACCCTCACAGAGATGTTCCCACAAGACGCAGCAGCAGGCATGTTGAGTGGCGATGGGCTGCTGCTACTGGCAGATGCACTGCAGCCGGTTGGTCAGAGGAATCCAGCTAGTGTGGAAGGTCCTGCCAGCTTAGGGTCTGGTTCTGCCACCGCAGATCCTGGGGGTGATGCAGCCCTGCAAGAGGCTGCTGGTACAGAGTGCACTCGGCAGCAGCAGCTTTTGAGCAGCTTAGTGGCGGCGTGCAGATTTCAGCCACCTGTCAATATTCTGGCAGGTGAGATTCTGGTTGCGGCCTTGCCAGCCACCAGCACAAATTTTGCATGGCAGTGGCTGATGAAGATTGTAGCTGATTCGTGCAATCTCTGTTTGGGCGATCTTTGTGTGGCAGCCTCTGCAGTAACAGGCTCCATGTAACCCATTGTAAGCTGCAAACCTTGATGTGCGCATGAGGGATGATTCCCTAGGTCTACTGCTATATGCTTCATTGTGGCAGCCTGTCCATGACAACATGGTGTCAGCCAGCCCTGACAGATTGTGTCTTGCAAAAGGTATGTGCATTATCTAATTATGCTGCAATTAAAATTTGGAAGTGGTTTCTTTTTGGTTTGCACTGATCACACCGTGTAGGGTGGTCAGCCCGCATACACAGCTACAGAGAATCATGCGTGCTATCTGTACATCACCTGTGTTGCTTGAGACTTGATGTACTTTCAAAACCTGCCATGTTTGTAGGGGATCTACTGCAATTGAAAAGAGCAGTCCAGCATATTGCCCAGAGTCAAGACAAGAACACAGTGCTTGAGCAGCCAGCCAGAGAGGCATTACAGTATCTTGCAGCCCTGGGGGCTCAGTAGTGGCCCTTTCAAGAACGTGGTACCATCTGTTCGTCAGGCACCTTGGTATCATGGTATCACGCATTTGCTGCAAGCCAAGCACAGGCTTTCCGCACACTGCATGTGGTTGTGCATGCATCTACACAATTGCTGCCCTTTAAGCGAGGTCCTATCATGAGACGCAGGACTGCACCATGATTAGCAAAACATCCTCACTGCCTGAAAAGTCTACTTTCTGGCCTGGTTTCTGAATAAGCCATGCCTGTATGTTTGCTTGAAGATAGAACACTTTATTTATTCTGGATACACTTGATAAATGTGAACTTTAGCGATGAAAACTGCACTGACAATCTCTGCAGCCCTCTCATAAACAAGGCAGGCATATTCTGGATGGTGATGGGCAAGAAAACACGCCAAACGATGTTGTCAGGTAGCTGCTAAAGACTGCCTGGTCTGCTGCAAAATGTCTGCAACATGGACTGGCATGACTTCCAATTGAGCAGGACCAAGGAACCCTTCCACT
>JAABUP010002730.1_pt1 | contig 33226 bp, 35 predicted proteins | sample 5559201 | NCBI WGS metagenome assembly JAABUP01 (sample SAMN10711887, study PRJNA513373) | rock metagenome | isolation source: Antarctica rocks | place: Antarctica
CGGCCCGAAAACCATCGCCCGGGGTCTCAGCCGTCTCGACACCTTCCTCAAAGGCTGGGACATGGCACTTCGTTCCGCAGTTGTGTGACGCCCGTAGCCGCCTGGCTGCCCCCCGCCTGGCCACCCAATGTGAGCAGGACAGCGGTTTGGCGCTGCATCAAGTCGCTGATGCGGCTGTGCTGGATGACCTGGTCGATCGCGTCGATCGCGTGGACGCTGCCGGCCGGCTCGGACAAGGCGGGATCAGGCGGGCATCCAGCAGCCGCGCCCGGACATACTGCCGGACGGCGCCGGCGTCCCTGGCGAGAGACCAAAGCGTGGTGACGCCGGCAGGGTCGGGCACGTCGATCGAGAACAGCCTTGCCAGCGACTCCGTGATGGCAGCGCCCGCGTCATTGGAGCGGAACAGCAGCAGCAGGTCGTCGTTATGCAGCGCGAACACCTGGCCGGCATGGCGCTGCGCCGCGTCGTCCATCACGGCACGGGCGATGCGGCGGTGGTGGGCACGCGGGGCGGGCGACCTCATATGCGACAAGTGCAGCACCAGCGCCATCCTGCCCTGCGGCGCACGCGACGCACGCTCAACGGCGTCGAGCAGGTGCCGCCCGATATGGTGCGTCGCGGTGTCCGCGGCCTCGATGGCGGTGGCGGTGGCCATTTTCAGTGTCGTGATCCCTTTGTAGTCAGGGTAAGATGGGGCAGAATGATTACTCGCAGGTTAGCGGACTTCGCCTCGGTGCTCGGCATGCGGCCCAGGCCGCTGGAAAACGCTCGCATGGAGCCCGGACGACGGATCTATGCCATCGGCGACGTGCACGGGCACCTGGCCCAGTTGCGTGCGTTGCATGAGGCAATCCGCGAGGACCTGGAAGACCGGCCGGTTCCCCAGCCGTTGCTGGTCCACATGGGCGATCTGATAGACCGTGGTCCCGACTCCGCCGGCGTCCTGGCGCTTCTGCAGGCCGGGCCGCCGTTGCCGGGCCTGCCGACGGTGAACCTGATGGGCAACCACGAGTGGATGTTCCTGGCGGCCTTGGCCCGGCCAAACAAGCGCGAGGCGGACCAATGGCTCGACAACGGCGGCACCGAGACGCTGTCGAGCTGGGGCATCCACCCCTCCGTGCCGCCGGCGCGGTGGCCGGAGCTGGTGCCGCGTGCGCAGGTGTTGTTCCTGCGCGGGCTGGCGGCCCGCTACCAACGCGACGGATACTTGTTCGTCCACGCCGGAGTGCGGCCCGGCGTGCCGCTGGACGAGCAAACGTGGTCGGACCTGCTATGGATCCGCGACCCGTTCCTCAACCGGCGCGGCCCGTTGCTGCCCGATGCGCCCGACCTCGTCGTCATACACGGCCACACTCCGGAGCCTGAGCCGGTCATACGCCCGAACCGTATTGGCATCGACACCGGCGCGGGCCGTGGCGGGCCGCTCACCTGCGCGGTGCTCGACGGCGGCGACGTGCGTTTCTTGCAAGCGGAGCCGTCCGTCGAACCCGAAAGGGTCATGCGGCGGTAACGTGCGGCTTGCCACGGCCGCAGGGGAACGGTAGCCCATGCCTATGCACATTTCCCAGCCCGGCGGCGGCCCAACCCAGGACACAGGCGCCGAACGTTCGGCGGCGTCCGACGCTGGCGGGCCAGTGGCGTCCGACGCTGGGGAACCAGTGGCGTCCGACGCTGGCGGGCCAGTGGCGCCCGGCATCGAACGTCCGGCAGCGCCCGACATCGAGGGGTTGGCGAACGCCGTCCGCCGCCTGGCGCGCACCAGCGTCATGGTGATCGGCGACGTGATGCTCGACCGCTATGTCTACGGCACCGTCGACCGCATCAGCCCGGAGGCGCCCATCCCCATCCTGACGGTGGCGCGCGAGGTCGCCATGCCCGGCGGCGCCGGCAACGTGGTGCGCAACCTGACTGCGCTGGGCGCCGCGGTGGCGTTCGTGTCGGTGGTGGGGGACGACCAGGCCGGGTCGGACCTCACGGGCCTGATCGGCGGCCAGCCCGGCGTCGAGCCTTGGCTTTTAGTGCAGGGCGCCCGCGCGACCACGGTCAAGACGCGATATGTCAGCCAGGGCCAGCAGTTGCTGCGGTCCGACCGCGAGGAGACCGGGCCGATCAACCCGAAGCTCGCCGAGCGCATGATGCGCATTGCGCGGGACACGCTCGCCGCGACCTCTGTCGCCATCCTGTCCGACTATAACAAGGGCGTGCTGGCCGGGGACATCCCGACGCAGATCATTGCGGCGGCAAAGGCCGGCGGACGCCGCGTGGTGGTGGACCCCAAAGGGGCCGACTATTCCCGCTACGCCGGGGCCGACGTGGTGACGCCCAACCGGCGGGAGCTGGCGGAGGCGACGGGCCTGCCGGTCGACACCGAAGCCGAGATCGCCGCCGCCGCGACAGCGCTGCGCGACGCGCACGGCTTCGGCGCTGTGCTGGTGACGCGGGCCGAGGACGGCATGACCCTGCTGGACGCCGGCGGCATCCATCATTTCCCGGCCGAGGCGGCGGAGGTGTTCGACGTTTCCGGCGCTGGCGACACCGTGGTCGCGACCTTGGCGGCGGCGATGGCGGCGGGGCTGCCGCTGCCGATGGCGGCACGTTTGGCCAACATTGCCGCTGGGATCGTGGTCGGCAAGGTCGGCACGGCGGTGGCGCGGGAGGAAGACCTGCTCACGGCGCTGACCCCGCAGGGCGGCGCGTTGCGCAAGGTCGTGACGCGGGAGGCCGCGGCCGAGCAAGTCGAGCGCTGGCGCCGGCGGGGGTGGCGGACCGGCTTCACCAACGGCTGCTTCGACCTGCTGCACCCCGGCCACGTCCACCTGCTGGAGCAGGCGCGCAGCCAGTGCGACCGGCTGGTGGTCGGCCTCAACTCCGACGCGAGCGTGCGCCGGCTGAAGGGCAGCGCCCGCCCGGTGCAGCCCGAGGCGGCGCGTGCGGCGGTGCTGGCCAGCCTGTCGGCGGTGGACCTGGTGTGCGTCTTCGATGAGGACACGCCGGCCGAGACGCTGGAGGCGATGCGGCCGGAGCTGCTGGTGAAGGGCGCGGACTACACGATCGATGCCGTGGTCGGGGCCGACCAAGTGCAGGGCTGGGGCGGCCGGGTCTGGCTGGCGGAGCTGCTACCGGGGTTCTCGACGACGGCGACGGTGCAACGGATCGCGGCGGTTCGGAGCGCTGAGTAGTTCTCAATTCTGCGGAGTGGCGGCCCACTCGTCGGGCTGACGCCTGAGTCGCGGCAGTTGAGCAGCTCGCAGCCTCCGCCAAGTCGTCAGCTTTGTCGCTTGCACCGGCTAGGCCCCGCTCAACAACTCATCCAGCGTCGCAGGGCAAATATCCGGCACCGGCAGGGGCGGTTGGCCGTCTATGCTCTCAGGCAATAGGCGGACCGCACTCTTGTAGAGCTGCGCCACGTCGACGTGCTGTCTCATAGATGGAGAAAAAGCGTCGGCTGCGTCGGCGCGGAACCGCAATGCCTCAGCCCTCCAGTGCGGCACGTAGAGCACCAGTGGCCAGGCTCTGCATTTGAGGTCGTGAATGAGCGCTTGGCGCAGCAGCGACCGCACGGCGTTAAGCTGGCTTCGGCCCACGCTCTCGATCTCCTCGATGATATTGGTCCAGTCGGGTGCTTCGTTGCCCGGCTTGCCGGCCGCGTGCTGGCGCAGCAGCCGAGCTTGATGCTCCGACCACTCCAGCACGTCCGCGTCGTATAGCCCGTCCATGCGCCTCTCCTCGGTTCCAAAAACCGTCGTCATGCCTCGTCCTGCGCCGAGCCAAGGGGTTCGCCGGCCATGGCCTGGTCAAACGTCCAGGGACACTCGACCGGGAAGGTGCTACCCGGCAGGCCAGTGTCCTGTTCGGCGTCGAGTCGCGCCCGGCGGTATGCCGACGCTGCCGCTTCGGGCAGCACAGCCTTGAGGCTGGGGTTCTCGGCCAGATGCTCGGCTAGCTCGTTGCGGGCGTTGGCAATGGAGATTTGCCATGAACGGCTGCGCCGGCCGGGCTGAAACTGCCATTTCAACAGGTGGAGCAACAGCACCGCCAGTCGGCTGCGCAGCTCGCGCTTCTCACTGCGGCCCAAGGTTTCGATCTCCTCGGCTATGTTGGCGACGTCAGCGCCGGACAGGTTGCCGGCCCGCAGCAAGGCGGCCTGCTCGTTGGCCCAGGCGTGAAAATCGCGGTCATATAGGTCGCTCATGCGCCCCCTTATATCACGAACTGCCGTTGCTCGGTCGAGCGTGGGCATGGCGGCTGGCTTCCGCAAGGCTGCCAGCCGGTTCCGCCACTGCTTCGACGGCTACTCGGCGCGCAACGCCATACGCAGGCCGATTTGTCCCTCAGGGTCCTGCAGCCAAGCCAGGCGCTGGGCCGCCAGGGTGGCGAAGCGATGCAGCAGGGCACGGCGGCGGGCCGGGGACAGCGCATGGGCCGCAGGCTCGCGCAACACCTCGGCGTCCCCGTCGCAGGCGACGATCAGCCCGGTCTCCGGCGGCAGCAGGCCCTGCGGGAAATCCATGTCCACCGCAAAGTACACGCTGTCAGAATACTCCCGGTACTCCGGCCACTTGTTGTCCGTCAGGAAGTCGCGCGGGCCTGACTTCACCTCGATGCAGGCGAAGCCGCCATCTGGCCGCAGCGCCATGATGTCGGCCCGGCGGTTGTTCGGTAGCGGCATCTCATGCACAGGGGACCAGCCGAGCCGCAAGCACAGCCGGGACGCCGCACGCCTGATAGCGAGCGAACGCTCCGGGATGGTCGGCGCGGCGGCGGAGTCCATGGCTGGTCCTAAACCATCGCCACCGAAACGGGAACCTGGCCCTCAACCCGGCACAAGCGCGTCGATGGCCTGGGCCAAGCCGACATCGCGCTCCGAGAGGCCGCCGGCGTCGTGCGTGGTGAGCGTGATGCTGACGCGGTTGTAGACGTTCGACCATTCGGGATGGTGGTCCCGCTGCTCCGCCAGCAGGGCCACACGGGCCATGAAGCCCCAAGCGCCGCTGAAATCCCGGAACTTGAAGTCGCGGGCGATGGCGTCGCGGTCCGGCAACACGCGCCAGCCCGGCAAAATGGCCGCGAGCCGGGCGCGGGCGTCTGGCGGCAGAAGCTCGATTTTCGCGGTGGGCTGCATTTTTGTTGACCTCCGGTGCGGGATGGGGCGCATAGGCCCATGCCGACATATACCCTGCCCCCCGCGCCCGAAGACATCGCCGACTTGGCCGACCGCGCGCTGTCGGCCATCCCCAAGGCGCTGCGCCAGCATGTGCGCGGCGTCTCGATCCTGGTGGAGGAGGTCGCCGACGACGAAACCTTGGGCGAGTTGGGCATCGACAACGCCTGGGAGTTGACCGGGCTGTATCGCGGCGTGCCACTCGGGCAGAAGGAGGCGGGCGGGACGCCGCACGCGCCGGACCTGATCGTGCTGTACCGGGAGCCGATCCTGCTGGAGTGGATCGAGACCGGGGAGGATCTGTTCCGCCTGGTCCGCAATGTCCTGGTCCACGAGATCGCCCACCATTTCGGCTTCAGCGACGCCGACATCGCGGCGCTGGAGGCCGACCTGGACTAGCGCACCGCTGGAAACGTACACGCTGAGCCTTTTCCGGGACGGCCGCGCGCTCAGACCCTGTTAATGTTTCTGGCGTAGGCTGCGCGCATGTCCGCTGCATCCACCCCGCATCCACCCCGGCCCGAAGCCGTCCCCGACCGCTGCACGCTCGAACACCCGTTGTTCGGCCGAATGGGGGAGGTGGTGTTCCGTCCGGCCGAGTCGGATGGCGCGCTCTCGTTGGTCATGCCGCTGGGCCGCGGCTGCGCAGCGCTGCCGCTGCGGTCGCTCCAGGCCGAGCTGCACATCCTCGACGCTTCTCCGGACGGCCGCATGCTGGCGCTGATCGCCCGTTCGCTGGATTTCGTCGCCGACCTGCGCCTCAAGGAGTTGTTGCCGGTCGAGGTGCTCGGCGGGGCCGCAAGCTGGCAGCCGAGCGCGTTGCACCAACAAGTGGCGGCCTCGCGCATGAAGCTGCAGCTCATCAGCCAGCTTGGCGACGACCAGCCGACGGATTGGAGCAAGGCTGATCCAAAAGCCGTGCTGGCCGCTGCCGCCGGCTCTGGGATAGGGACGCGGCTGCAAGGGGCCTATGTCAAGGCCGCGGCGCGGCTCGGCCTGCCGGACCCGGCTGCTGCGGTGAAACTGGCCGAGGCCGCCGCCTATGAGCTGGGCTTCGTGGAGGCGCTGCGGGACCGATTGTTGCGCCGGGTGCTGCGGCTGGCAGAGCGGCTGCGGCACCTGGCGGGCGACTTGACGAACAACCTCGCGGGCCTTGAGCTGCTGTCGCGGGTCAGGCGCCTGACCGGCATCGCGTCCAAAAAGCTCGGCGGGCGATTCGCCGAGTTCGACAGCCAAATGGAGGCCGTGCTGGACACCCTGCGGCTGCTGGACACCCGGCGCGGCGTCATACGCCAGCAGCGGGACTGGCTGTTTTGCAGCCTGCGCGGCTGGGAGCCGATCCTTGTGGCCTGGGAGGCGGCCAGCTTCGACTGGTCGGACGGGACTTGGCCGCTGCTCGGCCGCACCTACCGGTTCTTGGCCCCCAGGTTCATGCCGGTGCAAGAATGGCAGTTGGCAAATGGCGCCAAGCTGCAAGATGGTGCGCCGGGGACACGCATGGTTTGGTGAGCCTTGAGCGCCCCCGCTACGATTGCAGCCCCCAGCGGCGCACGGTCCGGCGCTCGATGGTGCGGAACACCAGGTTCTCCACCGCGAGCCCGATCAGGATCACCGTCAGCAACCCGGCGAACACTGCGGGGATGTCGAGCACGTTGCGGTTCTCGAAGATGAACCAGCCCAGCCCGCCCTTGCCCGACGACACGCCGAATACCAATTCGGCCGCAATCAGCGTGCGCCAGGCGAACGCCCAGCCGACCTTCAGCCCCGTCAGGATGGAGGGGAACGCCGCCGGGATCAGCACAAGATACACGTAACGCAATCCGCGCAGCTCGTAGTTGCGCCCGACCATGCGCAGCGTCTGCGACACGCCCAGGAACCCGGCATGGGTGTTGAGCGCCACCGCCCACAGCACCGAATGGATCAGCACGAACACCAGGCTGCCGGTGCCCAGCCCGAACCAGATCAGGGCGAGCGGCAGCAGTGCTATGGCCGGCAGCGGGTTGAACATGGCCGTCATGGTTTCGAGGATGTCGGTGCCCAGCCGCGTGCTGATGGCCAGGATCGTCAGCGCCGCCGCCAGCAGGATGCCGGAAACATAGCCGATCAGCAGGACGCGCAGCGAGGTCCAGGCGCGGGCAGGCAGCACGCCGTTGACGATCTGCTCGCGCGCGGCCTCCAGCGTTTCGGACAGGGTGGGGAACAGCAGGGGATTGTCGAGGAACCGGGCGTAAAGCTCCCAAACCAGCGCGAGCACGATCAGGAACAATGTCTTGCGCAGCGCGCCGCTGTTCCACAGCCGTTCGGACAGCGGCAGCCGGCGCTCGACCTCGGGCTGGCCCATGCCGGCGTCCATGGCCCCGGCGGCATAGACTAGGATATGCGGCTCAGCCATGCGCGCCCGCCACGGCAGCCTCGGCGAGGTCAGGCGCCTCGGCGCCGCGCTCACTGAACAGCAGGTCGTGGATGCGCGCCTCCAGCCGGGCGGCGCTGCCGTCCTCCGCCTGCACCCGGTCGACGCCGTCGATCTCGGCCCGCACCCGGCCGGGGTGCGCCGACAGCAGCAGGATGCGGTTGCCGATGCGTATGGCCTCGGCGATCGAGTGCGTCACGAACAGCACGGTGAACCGCGTGTCGGCCCAGAGTTGCAGCAACTCGTCCTGCATGCGCCGCCGGGTCAGCGCATCGAGTGCTGCGAACGGCTCGTCCATCAGCAGGATGTCCGGCTCCATCGCCATCCCCCGCGCGATCGCCACCCGCTGCTTCATGCCGCCCGAGAGCGTGTGCGGCAGGCTGCCGGCGAACTTGGTCAGGCCCACCTTGTCGATGTAGGCGCCGGCGCGGGCCTTGGCGTCCCGCCTCGACATGCGGCGCGCGACGAGCAGCGGGAAGGCGACGTTCTCCGCCACCGTCTTCCACGGCATGAGCTGGTCGAACTCCTGGAACACCATCATCCGGTCGGCGCCGGGGCCGGCCACGCTGCGCCCCTTGATCTTGATCGTGCCCTCGTCAGGCAGCAGGTAGCCGCCGACGGCCTTTAGCAGGGTGGACTTGCCGCAGCCGGAGGGGCCGAGCACGACGTAGCGGTCGCCCTGTCGCACCTGGAAGCTGACCCGGTGCGTCGCCGTCACCAACGAACTCGGGGTTTTGTAGCGGAGCGTGACCCCGGTCACGTCCAGAAGTGGGATGTCCGGCATGCGTGGTTTCCTGGGTCAGTTGCCACCGAGGTCGTGGGAGACGGGAAAGAAGTAGTCGGTCCAGGCGGACGGCTTGGTTTTCAGCAAACCGATCCGGAACAGGTGCTCGGCGAAGCGCATGGTGCCCTGCGGCTTGCTGCTGTAGTCGTCCATGCCGGGTTCCTGCATCATGGCCAGCAGTTCGTCGGCGCTCAAGCGGTCGTTCGAGCCGCGGCGGTATATCTCGATCGCCTCGCGCGGGCTGGCGCGGATGAACGCTTCGGCCTCGATCGTCGCGTCCTTCACCGCCTGGATCAGCTTGGGGTTGGCGTCGGCGAACTTGGTCGTGGCGAAGAACACGGCGACGGTCAGCGGCGAGCCCATGATGCGGTTGCTGTCGGTGATCACGTGCGCGCCCGGCACGGCCTTCAACGTTTGGAACGCGAACGGCGGGGCGGAGAAGTGCGAGGCGACCTCGTGCCGCGGGTTCATCAACGCGACCGCGGCGTCCGGGTGGCTCATCTGCACGGTGTTGCCGTCGAGCTTGTTCCAGTTCGCTGTGCCGAACTCCGCCGCCGCGGCGATCTGCAGCAGCACAGCCTGGGTCGACACCCTCACCGTCGGCACGGCGATCTTGTCGGTCTCGGTGAAGTCCCGCAGCGTCCGCAGCCGCGGGTCGCGCGACACCAATATGAGCGGCAGGGCGGAGGTGGCGATGATGCCCTTCACCCCGCCTTTGGTGCGGTCCCACAGCAGCAGCATGTTGCCGGGGCCGGTGTTGACCACGTCGATGCTGCCGGCCAGCATGGCGTCGGTCGCGTTGCCGCCGCCGGCGAAGGTCAGCCACTCGACTTTGAGCCCCGGTGCCCCTAGGGCGGCGGCGTGCTTCTCGATGAGCTGCTGCTGCTCCATGACGTAGGTCGGCAGGTAGATGATGCTCGGCTGCCGCGTCACCTTCATGGATGTCGCGACTTGGGCATGTGCGACATAGGGCAAAGCGAGAGCCAGCAGCACGGCCAGCCAGTGTCCAAGTCGCATCCAGCGTCCCCTTCGCGCCTCTGCCGGGCGTGCCGGCTATTCAGGCAGGAAATTCACGCCTGCGCCACCTGATCTTGTGACGGCCGGGGTTTAGCGGTACGGCATAGCGCGGGATTGGACGGAGGCAGGGTTGCGGGTTCTCGGCATCGGAGCGCGGATCGACCTGGGGGACCTGTATCTAACTCTTATGAGCGAGGGCCACGACGTGCGGGTTCACGCCGGGGACCTATCCTACGCCGGCTGCTTCGCTGGGCTGCTCGATTCGGTGCCGGACTGGCGGGCCGAACTCGACTGGGTTGGCCGCGACGGCCTCGTGCTGTTCGAGAAGGTCGGCCGCGGCGCCGAGCAGGATGCGCTGCGGGCGGCGGGCTACCAGGTGGTCGGCGGCAGCGCCCTAGGGGACCGGCTGGAGTACGACCGCGCCTTTGGCCAGGCCATGCTGCGCGACGCCGGCCTGAGTATTGCGGCGAGCCATGCGTTCGACAGCCCGGCCGCCGCCGCCGCATGGTTGAGCCGGCACCCCGGCCGCACTGTCCTGAAACACGACAATAACGCGCGGGCGACGTTCGTGGGCGACCATTGGCAGGGTGCCGACGTGCTGTTCCAGCTTTCCCGCACGCCGCCGGGCCGCGTCATGCTGATGGAGCGGCTAGAGGGGGTCGAGGTCGGCGTCGGCGCCTACTTCGACGGGCAGAAGTTCCTGCGGCCGGCGTGCGTCGACTTCGAGCACAAGCGCTTCTTTCCCGGCGAGATCGGCGAGATGACCGGCGAGATGGGTACCTTGCTGTCCTACGAGGGCGCCGACGCGCTGTTTGACGCGACCTTGGGGCGGATCGCCCCGCAGCTCGCCGCCGCGCGCCATGTCGGCTACCTGAACCTCAACATGATCGCCAACGAGGCCGGACTGTGGCCGCTGGAGTTCACCTGCCGCTTCGGCAACCCAGGCTTTGCCGTGCTGGCCCCGTTGCAGCGGGACGGCTGGGGCGACCTGCTTGCCCGCATGATGCGCGGGGACTCGCCAGGCTCCGTGACATCGCCTGGCTTCGCGACCTTGCCGGGCTGGTCCATCGGCATCGTGCTGACGGTGCCGGGCTTCCCCGAGGAGCTGCCCGGCGCGGACCCCGCCGCTGATCCGCCGATTTTCTTCCACGAGCCGCCGGACGCCGCGGAGCTGCCGCACTACCATTATTCCGATATGCGGAGGGAAGATGGGCAGTTGTTCGCCCGGCGCCGCACCGGCTACGCCATGGTCGTGACCGGAACCGGTGCGACCGTGCAGCAGGCGCAGGCGCGGGCCATGGCACGGGCGCGCAACGTCATCATCCCCGGCCTGCGCTGGCGCAACGACATCGGCGACCGCTTCCTGGCCGGCGAGGGCGCCCGGCTGGCGCGGCTCGGCTGGCTGACGCCGCCCGGGCCCGCAGCGGCCGACGTTCAAGCGAACGCGGCGTGAGTTGCGACCAGGCCATCGCGGACTGCCTGGCCGCGCGCATCTCGCCGGAGGTCGCGGTGGCGCGCATGCTGCTGGCCGGCACTGCGACGGAGGGGATCGTGGCCGGCCTGGCCCGGCACCGCTCGGACGACGCGCGCTGGGCGGCGATGGCGCGGCTGGTCGAGGGCCGGGCGGCGGCGCTCGACCGGCTGGCGGCGGAGGTGCAGGCGACCGGCGCGCAGCACGACGCATCCGGCGACGAAGGCGTGGCGCGGATCGCGGCGTTCTTCGACCGGGCGGTGGCGCACTCGCCAGAGGCCAGCGTGGCGCTGTACTCGCTGGGCGACCCGGCGATCCTGGCCCAGGCCACCGCGGAAATCATCGGTTGGCTGGAGGCGCACGCACTGCTGCGACCGGACGCCGACGTGCTGGACCTCGGCTGCGGCATCGGCCGGGTCGCCGCAGCACTGGCGCCGCGCTGCCGCTCCGTGCTGGGGCTGGATGTTTCGGCCGGCATGGTCGCGGAGGCGCGGCGGCGCAACGCGGCGCTGGGCAACGTGCGCTTCGAGCAGACCGCCGGCCGCGACCTGGACGCTTTGCCCGGCGCGGCGTTCGACCTCGTACTGGCAATCGACAGTTTTCCATACATTGTCCAGGCCGGGGTCCAGGCCGGGCACAGCCTGGTCGACCGCCATGTCGAGGGCGCGGCGCGGGTGCTGCGGCCGGGCGGGGCGCTGGCGGTGCTGAACTTCTCCTACCGCGGCGACAAGGCGGCCGACTGCGCCGACGCCGTTGCGTTGGCCGGCGCGCACGGCCTGACTTTGGAGCAGGCCGGCGCCGCGCCGTTCAGCGTATGGGACGGCACGGCCTTCGTGCTCCGCCGCTGATCCGCTGGGCTGTCCTGCTGGCGCTGTTCGCCGCGCCGGCGCTGGCGCAACAGGATCGGGCGGCGCTGATGCAGGCGCACCGCGGCGGGGCCATACGGCTTCTGGCCCACTCCGCCGCCGGCACGGTTGATCCCCAGGTGAACTACACCGCGCAGTTCTGGCAGATTTTCTCGATGGCCTATGATGGGCTGCTGGCGTTCCGCAAGGTGCCGGGTCCGCGCGGCGACGAGATCGTGGCCGACCTGGCCGACACCGTGCCCACGCCCACCGACGGCGGTCTGACCTGGGCGTTCCACCTGCGGCCCGGCATCCGCTTCTCGGACGGCGCGGCCGTCCAAGCGAGCGACGTCGCCGCCTCCTTCCGCCGCCTGTTCCGCATCTCGTCCCCCACCGCGGACAGCTTCTACGGCGCGATCGAAGGCGCCCAAGCCTGCCTGCACACCCCTGCAAGCTGCATGCTGGAGGGCGTCGTGGCTGACGACGCCGCCGGCACGGTCGTCATCCGCCTGTCGCGCCCCGATCCGGAGTTCGCGTTGAAGCTGGCGCTGCCCCACGCCAGCGTATTGCCGGCGGGTGCGCCCGGCGCGGACACCGGCACCGTCCCGTTGCCCGGCACCGGCCCCTACCGCATCGACCACTACGACCCCGGCGATAGCCTGCGCCTGGTCCGCAACCCGCACTTCCGCGAGTGGAGCACGGACGCGCAGCCCGACGGCTACCCCGACACCATCAACTATGATTTCGGGTTGGAGGACGAGGCCGAAGTCACGGCGATCCAGAACGGCCAGGCCGATTGGACCTTCGACGCGCCGCCGGCCGACCGGCTGGGCGAACTCGGCGCACGCTACGCGGATCAGGTCCACCTCAACCCGGCGTTCGCGCTGTGGTTCCTGCCGCTGAACACCCGGCTGCCGCCCTTCGACGACGTGCGGGTGCGCCAGGCGTTCAACCTCGCCGTCGACCGCGGCGCATCGGTGAAACTATTCGGCGGCGCGCACCTGGCGGCCCCGTCGTGCCAGATCCTGCCGCCGGGCCTGCCGGGCTACCAGCCCTACTGCCCCTACAAGCTGGACCTGCCGCGCGCTCGGCAACTGGTGGCCGAGAGCGGCACGGCCGGGCAGACCGTCACGCTGGTCATCGACGACAGCCCGGTCGCCCGCGCCATCGGCACTTATTTGCTGGACGTGCTGCACGACATCGGCTTCGTGGCCCGCCTGCGCAGCCTGTCGAGCAACGTGCAGTTCACCTATATCCAGAACACCGGCAACCGGGTGCAGGCCAGCCTGACCACCTGGTATGCGGACTACCCCTCCGCTACAAATTTCCTGGGCGGCATCTTCGGCTGCGCGGCCTTCCGTCCAGGGTCCGACGCATCCCCCAACATCTCCGGCTTCTGCGACCCGGCGCTGGACATGCGGTTGCAGGCGGCGCTGGCCCACGGCGACCAGGCCGGGCTTGCCGCCGTCGACCGGGCCATGACCGATCAGGCGCCGGCCGTCGTGCTGTTAAACCCGCGCTACATCGACTTCGTGGCCGCCCGCGTCGGCAATGTCGGCTACCACGAGCAGTTCCGCTGGCTGATCGACCAATCTTGGGTACGGTAGGAGCTTGCGTGCAATGAGGGCAGGGGTGCTCATGCTGGCGGCCGTGGTGTTCATGTGCCTGCTGGCGCCGCTCTATGCGTCGCAGGTCTCGCGCACCGACCCGTTCCGCAGCAACGTGAACGGCACGGCGCTTGGCAAGGACGTGCTGGCCGAGAACACCGCGGGGCTGGGCCTCGGCGTCACCCCGATCGGGCCGACGTGGAGCGGCCCCTACATGCTCGGGGCGGACACGCAGGGCCGGGACGTGGCGGCGCGGCTGCTGTACGGCGGTCGCACCTCGCTGCTGATCGCCAGCCTCGCGACGGTGTTGTGCCTCGTGCTCGCGGCGGTGCTGGGCGTGCTGTCGGGCTTCGTCGGCGGCGCGGTCGACACTGTGTTGGCCGGGCTGCTGGACCTGCTCTGGGCGTTCCCGGTTTACCTGCTGGCGATTTCGCTCTCGATCGTGCTGATCAGCCAGGACCTGCGCATCGGCCCGCTGCTGGTCGGCGCCGACAGCCTGGCGCTGCCCATCCTGATCCTGGGCGTCGTCTACATCCCCTATGTCGCCCGGCCGGTCCGCGCGCAGGTGCTGGCGCTGCGCCGGGCCGAGTTCATCGAGGCCGCCGAGGCCACCGGCGGCGCCCCACTCCATATCCTGCGCCGCCACGTCCTGCCGCAAATATGGCCCGGCCTGATCGGTTTCGCCCCCGTCGTCATGGCGATGGCGTTGCTGACCGAGGCCGCGCTGTCGGTGCTCTCCATCGGCGTGCAGGCCCCGGCGGCGAGCTGGGGCACACTGATTGCGGACGGGCAGGCGCTGATCTACACGCGCCCCATGGTCGCCATCGCGCCGGGCGTCGCGGTGGTGATCACCGTACTGGCGTTGAACGTCGTGGGCGAGGCGTGGCGCGCGGCGCTCGAAACCCGCCGATGATCGCCTGCTCATGATTGTTAGGCTGATCCGCTCGCTGCTGGTCATGTTCGGCATCAGCGTCCTGGTGTTCCTGATTTTCTTCGCCACCCCCGGCGCCGACCCGGCCGCTCGCCTGGCCGGCCGCGGCGCGTCGGACGAGGCACTGGCCGCCGTGCGCCACGACTACGGCCTCGACCGCCCGCTGCCCGTGCAGTACGGCCTGTTGATGCACCGCCTGTTCATCGCGGGCGACCTCACCTCGCAGGTGAACCGCGGCCAGCGCGTGGTCCCCGCCGTGCTGCGCGCCGCTCCCGTCACCCTCTCCCTCGCCGCCGGCGCCGCGGTGATCTGGCTCTCGGCCGGCCTCGCCATCGGCCTGGCCGCCGCAGCGCGCGAGGGCAGCGCGTGGGACCGCGCGGTGACGGCGCTCGGCCTCATCGGCATCTCCATCCCCGTGTTCTGGCTCGGCGAGGTGGTGAACCTGCTCACCCAAAGCCGCCTGCACGACACGTGGGCGTTCTCCTGGGTGCCGCCGCTCGGCTACCAGCCGCTGCTGCAAGGCCCGGCCGGCTGGGCGCGCAGCCTGGTGCTGCCCTGGATCACGCTCGCGCTGCTGTATGCCGGGGTCTATGGCCGGGTGCTGCGGTCGAGCCTGATCGAAGCGTACCGCCAGGACTACATACGCACCGCCCGCGCCAAGGGCATCAGCGAGGCCCGCGTGCTGCTGCGCCATGCCCTGCGCAACGCGCTCGTGGCGGTGCTGGCGCTGTTCGGCCTCGACATCGGCGCGTTGATCGGCGGCGGCACCCTGCTGACCGAGGTCGTGTTCGGCCTGCGCGGCATCGGCAAGCTGACCTACGACGCCCTGCAGAACCTCGACTTGCCGGTGGTGATGGCCGCCGTATTGTATGCGTCGTTCTTCGTCGTGCTGGCCAACGCTGTGGTGGACGGCGTGCAGGCGGCTCTCGATCCCCGTCGGCGTTGATGCCATGCTGCGGCACCATCCTCCGGAGGCCGCTATGCCCACCTTAGGCCGCGCCCTGCTCGACGCCCTCCGCCAGCACGGCGCGCGGGAGTTGTTCGGCATCCCCGGCGATTTCGTGCTGCCGTTCTTCAAGGTCATCGAGGACAGCGGCGTGCTGCCGTTCTACACCCTGAGCCACGAACCCGCTGTCGGCTTCGCCGCGGATGCCGCCGCCCGGTTCCATGGCGCGATCTCGGTCGCCGTGGCCACCTGGGGCGCCGGGGCGTTCAACCTGGTGAACGCCATAGCCGGCGCCTACGCCGAGCGGGTGCCCGTGGTCGTCGTCTCCGGCGCGCCGGGCGTTTACGAACGCGCCAGCGGCTGGGGCCTGCACCACATGAGCCGCGCGATGGACACGCAAACCCGCATCTTCCGCGAGATCACCTGCGACCAAGCGGTGCTCGACGACCCCGCCCGCGCCCCCGCCGAGATCGCCCGCGTGCTGCGCAGCGCCAGGGAGTACTCGCTTCCGGTGTACATTGAGCTGCCGCGCGACATGGTGGGCGTCGAGGTCGAGGCCGTGCCGATGCTGCCGCCAACCCCCGTGCTGCCCGCAGCGCTGGAGGAGGCCGCCGCCGAGGTCCTGCACCGCCTGCGCAGCGCCGCAAGCCCGTGCATCATGGTGGACGTCGAGGTCCGCCGCTACGGCGTCGAGGCCAAGGTCGCGGAGCTGGCGAGCCGGCTGGGCGTCCCCGTCGTCAGCACCTTCACCGGCCGCGGCTTGCTGGCCGGGCACCGCGACGTCGAGCGCGGCACCTACCTTGGCGCCGCCGGGCAGCCCGCCATCACGGCGCTGGTCGAGCAGTCGGATGCGCTGTTGCTGCTGGGCGTGATCCTGGCCGACACCAACTTCGCCGTCAGCGAGCGCAAGATCGACATGCGCCGGGCGATGCTGGCGGCCAGCCGCCAGGTGCAGGTCGGCTACCACAGCTATCCCGACATCCCGATGGACGCGCTGATCGACACGCTGTTGAGGCAGGTGGAGTTGACGCAAGTGGGGCTGGCCCATGCCGACAACGGACCTGGCCGCCCGCCCTGCGCCATGCCGCCCGAGCGCTTCCCCGAAGCGATGCCGGCGGACGACGCGCCGATCGCGCCGAGCGACATCGCCGCCGCCATCAACGACCTGTTCGCGCGGCACGGCCCGCTGCCGATCGCCGCCGACATGGGGGACTGCCTGTTCACCGCGATGGAAATTCGCAACACGGAGCTGGTCGCGCCGGGCTACTACGCCGGCATGGGCTACGGCGTGCCGGCGGGCCTGGGCGCCTGCGTCGCGGCAGAGGGGCGTCCGCTGATCCTGGTCGGCGACGGCGCGTTCCAGATGACGGGGTTCGAGCTCGGCAACTGCCGCCGCTACGGCTGGGACCCCATCGTGGTCGTGTTCAACAACGCATCATGGGAGATGCTGCGGGTGTTCCAGCCCGAGAGCGCCTTCAACGACCTGGACGACTGGCGTTTCGCCGAGCTGGCGGGTCCACTGGGCGGCGACGGCGTGCGCGTCGCGACCCGGCGCGAGCTGGCCGGCGCCCTGGCCTGCGCCCACGCCACGCGGGGCCGCTTCCAACTGATCGAGGTCATGCTGCCGCGCGGCCAGACCTCGGACACGCTGGCCCGCTTCGTGGCCGGCTTCAAGGCGGCGCGGGAGCGGCCGGCAGTTTGATGAACCGGAAGGACACCAATGCTGATCCGCAACGCGACCGAGGCTGACCTGCCTGGCATCCTGGCAATCCATAACGAGGCGGTCCGCACGTCGTCGGCCATCTACACCGAGCAGGAGGCGACGCTGGACGACCGCCGGGCATGGTTCTCGGCCCGTGCCGCCCAGGGCTATCCGGTGCTCGTCGCCGAAGACCCGGCCGACGGGTCGGTGCTGGGCTATGCGACGTTCGGCGACTTCCGCCCCTGGCCGGGCTACCGGCACACGGTGGAGCATTCGGTTTACGTCCATGCCGACGCGCGCGGCCGTGGGCTGGGCGCTGCGCTGTTGGAGCCGCTGTTCGGATTGGCCGTGGCCTCGGGGAAGCATGTCATGGTGGCCGGCATCGACGCGGCCAACTCCGCGTCCATCCGGCTGCATGAACGGCTTGGCTTCCAGCGGGTCGGGACGCTGCGCGAGGTCGGCACCAAGTTTGGCCGCTGGCTTGACTTGCTGTTCATGCAGCGCTTCCTCGACGCGGCGCAGCAGACTGGATCAACGGAGAACAGCAATGCATGAAGGCATCAGCCACGTCGCCGTCCTGGGCACCGGCACCATCGGCGCAAGTTGGGCGGCCTACTTCCTGTCACGCGGCCTGTCCGTCGCCGCCAGCGACCCGGCGCCGCACGCCGAGGGGTTCCTGCGCCACTTCGTCGAGCAGGCCTGGCCGACCCTCGAACGCCTGGGCCTGCACGCCGACGCCGATCCCACGCGCCTGCGGTTCACCGCCGACCCGGCCAACGCCGTCGAGGGGGCGGGCTGGGTGCAGGAGAACGGGCCGGAGCGCATCGACCTGAAGGTCGCGCTGTTCGAGCAGGTCAGCGCGGCGCTGCCGCCGGACGCCATCATCGCCAGCAGCAGCTCCACGTTGCTGCCCACGGCGATGCAGGCGCGGACCCGCCATCCGGAGCGCCTGGTGCTCGGCCATCCGTTCAACCCGCCGCACCTGATCCCGCTGGTCGAGGTCGTGGGCGGCGAGCGGACGTCGCCCGAGGCGGTGGACCGCGCCATGCGGTTCTACGCCGCCATCGGCAAGCATCCGATCCGGCTGATGAAGGAGATGCCCGGCCACGTCAGCAACCGCTTGCAGGCGGCGGTCTGGCGCGAGGCGGCCTATTTGGTCGAGCAGGGCGTCGTCAGCGTGGCGGACGTGGACGCCGCGGTGAGCCAGGGGCCGGGCCTGCGCTGGGCGATCATGGGGCCGATCATGACCTACCACCTTGGCGGCGGCGCTGGCGGGTTGCGCTACCTGATGGACCACATCGGCGTCGCCAAGCTGTGGCCGGACCTGGGCACGCCGGAGATGACGCCCGCCTTTGAGCAGGCGCTGATCGACGGCGTGGTGGCGGAGGCTGACGGCAAGCCGATTGCCGAGATGGCGACGGACCGGGACCGCAAGCTGGTGGCGATCCTGGAGGGGCTGCGGTCATAGGCCAAGCAGGTCGAATGTTGACGTCAGCACTATCACCAAGGCGTTGTTCACGGCGTGGCACACAGCGACGCCGACAAACGCTCGGCTGCGGCCTATGTCGTTGCGAAAGCTGACATACTGATAGGACATCACCAAAAAGGCTATCGTGGCAGGAATCGGCACAACCTGGGCTGGAATATGCATGGCGGCGAACAGAATGGTATTCACCAGAACGAAACCAGAAATCCCAAGCCATCGCCGGGTCAGCAGGTGGATCAGCGAGATCAATCCTGTCTCGACCAGCGGTCCGAGAATGACGCCAATAATTATCCACTCCGTATAGCTATAGCCACGACGTTCCCCCGGCCATTCCCAATGAGAGATTAGCAGTGCGGCTATTAGCAGAAGCGCCGCCAGCAGGGATGTTGTCGCGAGGACAAGGCCAAGTTTCACTGATGCTCGCAGCCAATGCGGGCCGGGCCTGGTCAGCCGCATGGCTTGCTGGTTGAAGCGCTCGACCGCTAGGCTGAACCGGTCATTTCGGAAGCCAGAGGCAGGCTGGCGACCGTCGCTGTTCACGTCGACCCGCCCAGCACCCGCCGCACCTCGGCCTGAAGCGCCGGCAGCACATCGGTAACGAACCAGGGATTGCGAGTCTCCCATACGCCGGTGCGCCAGCTTGGATGTGGCAACGGGAAATAGCGGGGCAGGTACTTATAAAAATCCCGCACCCGGTCGGTCATCGCACCCGGCCCTAGCGCGTCAGCCTGGGCGTAGCTGCCGACCAGGAGCGTGAGCCGCAGGCTCGGCATCGCGTCCAGCAGGCGGCGGCGCCACAACGGGGCGCACTCCGGCCGTGGCGGCGCATCCCCTCCCCGCGGCAGGCGCCCAGGATAGCACAGCCCCATCGGCAGGATGGCGATGCGCGCCGGATCGTAAAATTCCTCCGGCGTCATCCCGAGCCACGTGCGCAGCCGCACGCCGGAGGCGTCGGTCCAAGGCGTGCCGCTGACATGCACCTTCGTGCCCGGCGCCTGGCTCGCAATCAGGATCGTCGCCGTGGTGGACACGCGCAGGATGGGCCGCGGCCCCAGCGGCAGCACGTTCGCGCAGTAGGTGCAGGCCCGGACCTCCGCGGCCAGTTCGTCGAGACTCATGCCACCCTATATAGAGAGCAGCAGCCGCTTCACGAAGGCCGGGACCACCTGGGTGGCCGGGCCATGCCGCGCCTCGTCGAACAGCGCCGATCCGACAGAGGGTTCGAGGTTCAGCTCCACCGTCCGGGCGTGCGCCGCGTCGGCCACGAAGCCGGCGGCGGGATACACCGTGCCGGAGGTGCCGACCGAAACGAACAGGCTGCACCCATCGAGCGCGCCCACGATCCGGTCCATGCCCATCGGCATCTCGCCGAACCACACGATGTCCGGGCGCAGCGCCGTGGCGGCGCAGGACGGGCACGGCGTCGTCGTGGACAGGTCCGCGTCCCAAGGCGCCGCGACGGCGCAGGCCAGGCAGCGGACCCGCCGCAGCTCCCCGTGCATGTGCAGGGGCCGGCTGCCGGCGCGGTCGTGCAGGTCGTCGACATTCTGCGTCACCAACAGCACCGGGCCGGGCCACTCGCGTTCTAGCCGGGCCAGGGCGAGATGGGCGGCATTTGGCTCCACCTGCGCCAACTGCGCCCGCCGCGCGTTGTAGAAGGCGTGGACGCGCGCCGGATCGCGGGCGAACGCCTCGGGGGTTGCCACGTCCTCAAGCCGGACCCGCGCCCAGATGCCGTCCGCGTCGCGGAAGGTCGACAGCCCGCTCTCCTGGCTGATGCCGGCGCCGGTCAGTATAACGATGCCCCGGTGGCTCAAGCCTGGCACGCCAGCTCGTACTCGACCTCGGGGGTGTACACCGCCTGCTCCTTGCCCAGCCGCGAGCTGAACAACGTGAAGTGCTCCACCACCACCGGCTCGCTGCGGAACAGGTTGTGCCCGGCCACCCAGGCGGCGATCTTCGCCTCGGGGATGCCGTCCATGCGCGCCAGCGTCACATGCGGCGTGAAGCGCCGCCGCTCCCGCTCCAGCCCGGCGCGTTGCAAGGCGGTCTCGATCTTGGTCTGCAAGTGGTCAAGTTGCGGGTTGCGCTCCACCCCGACCCACAGGCTGTTGACCCGCCCGCCCTTCTCAAAGGTGCCGACGCCCTTCAACTGCACCGTGAACCCCGGCGCACGCAGCCCGGCCAGCGCCTGGTCCACCTCCTCGGCGCGGTAGCCCGGCAGCTCGCCGATGAACCGCAGCGTGACGTGGTAGTTCTCCGGTGCCACCCAACGCGCGCCGGGCAGGCCGCCAGCCATCCAAGACAGCCGCTCCCGCAGCGAGTGCGGCAGGTCCAACGCCACGAACAGCCGCATCACTGCACCCGGCCCGCCGCGGCGACCAGCTTTTCCATCATCGGCAGCAGCCGCGCGACCTCCAGGCGCACGCCCTTGGGGTTGGGATGGATGCGGTCGCCCTGGTTCAGCGCCGCGTCGCCCGCGATGCTCTGGAGGAAGAATGGGTCGAACAGCACGCCGGGCCGCCGCCCCAGCCGCGCGAACACGGCCTTGTAGGCGTCGTCGTACTCATTGCCCAAATTGGGTGGAGCCAGCATGCCGGACAGCAGCACCGGCAGCTTGCGCGCCGCCAGCGTGTCCAGGATTGCCGCCAGGTTGGCCTCCATGTTGGCGGGGCTGGTGCCGCGCAGGGCGTCGTTGGCGCCTAATTCGACCAACGCCCCGTCCGCCCCGTCCGCCAGCGCCCAGTCGAGCCGCGCCCGCCCGCCCGCCGTCGTGTCGCCCGACACCGCCGCATCGACCAATGTCACATCCAGCCCGCGGGAGCGCAGCGCCGCCTGCATCACCGCCTGGAACCCCTCCGGCTGCGCCAGGCCGTACCCCGCCGTCAGGCTATCGCCGAGCACGAGGATGCGGGTCGTGCGCGCCTGCGCCGGTGCAATGCACAAAAAAGCCAGCAAGCCGAGCAGTGCGACATTGGCCCGCCATGCGCGCACGCCATATGGACCGGTCATGGACATCTCTGTGGCTCACCCTGCCTCTGCGCCCCTGGTGCGGGTGCGGGACCTGCGGCTGACCGTGCCCTCCGCGGCCGGGCCGGTCAATATTCTCGGCGGACCCGATTTTGCGATCAGCCTCGATATTGGCGCTGGCGAGGCCGTCGGCATCGTCGGACCCTCTGGCTCGGGCAAAACCAGCCTGCTGATGGTGCTGGCCGGGCTGGAACAGGCGACGAGCGGCAGCGTGGTGGTCGCGGGGCAAGAGCTCACGCGACTCGGCGAGGACGCGCTGGCACGGTTCCGCCGCGACACCATCGGCATCGTGTTCCAGGCCTTTCACCTGATCCCGACCATGACGGCATTGGAGAACGTGTCGGTGCCGCTCGAACTCGCCGGGGTGCGCGACGCCGAGAAGCGCGCCGCCGACAGCCTGGCCGCCGTCGGGCTGTCGCACCGCCTGACGCACCTGCCGGGCCAGCTCTCCGGCGGCGAGCAGCAGCGGGTCGCGTTGGCCCGCGCCTTTGCGCCGCGCCCGCGCCTGCTGCTGGCCGACGAGCCGACCGGCAACCTCGACGTCGCCACCGGCCGGACGGTGATGGACCTGCTGTTCGGCATGCAGGCGAATGCCGACACCACCTTGCTGCTGATCACCCACGACCCGGCGCTCGCGGACCGTTGCGACCGCCGCATCCGCATCGCCGATGGCCGCGTGAGCGTGCCCGCATGATCGCGCTGCGGTTCGCGGTGCGGGAGCTGCGCGGCGGCGTGCGCGGGCTTCGCATCGTGCTGGCCTGCCTGGCGCTCGGCGTCGGCGCCATCGCGGCGGTGGGCAGCCTGCGGGAGGGTATCGACCGTGGGCTTTCAATCGAGGGCCGCCGCATCCTGGGCGGCGACCTCGAAATCCAATCCGGCGCGCAGCCTTTGCCGGACACGTTGCGCGACTGGCTGCGCGCACGAGGCGGCCAGGTTTCGGATGTCGTGCAGATGCGCTCGATGCTGGTCGCGCCAGGGGTGGACGGCGCGTCCGGGGAGCGCCAGCTCGTCGAACTGAAGGCGGTCGACGGCGCGTATCCACTGGTCGGCGCGGCGGCGGTCTCCGCTGGCACGCTGCAAGGGGCGTTGGCCGAGAAGGACGGAGTCGCCGGGCTGGTTGCGGAGCAGGTTGTGCTGGACCGGCTCGGCGTGCAGCCCGGCGCGCTGCTGCGTGTTGGCCGCAGCACGGTCCAACTGCGCGGCGTGTTGCTGACCGAACCCGACCGGGTCGCGGCGCCCACCATCCTCGGCCCGCGCGCCATGATCGCCGCGGCGGCTTTGCCGGCAACCGAGCTGGTGCAGCCGGGTTCGCTGCTGAACTATGACCTACGGGTTGTGCTGCCGGTGGGGACAAACGTCGCCGCCACAACCGAGGCGTTGCGCGCCGCCTTCCCCGACCAGGGCTGGCGCATCCGCAATGCGTCGGAGGCGGCGCCCGGCGTCGCGCGCTTCATCGACCAGACCAGCCTGTTCATGACTCTGGTTGGCCTGACGGCGCTTTTGGTGGGCGGCATCGGCGTCGCGACCGGCGTGCGGGCCTGGCTGGAGGCGCGGGCGCGCACCATCGCCACCTTGCGCTGCCTGGGCGCTGCCACCCGGACCATCTTTTCGGTGTTCCTGATCCAGGTCCTGGCGTTGTCGGCGCTGGGCATCCTGATTGGCGTAGCCCTTGGCGCCGCGCTGCCGATCGTGGGCGTGACGCTGTTCGGCGACGCATTGCCGATCCCGCCGCAATTGGGCCTGTATCCGCGGTCCCTGGCGCTGGCGGCGGCTTACGGGCTGCTGACGGCCGGGGCCTTCGCGCTGTGGCCGCTGGCCCGGGCCTCGCAAATACCCGGCGCGGCGCTGTTCCGGGACGCGCTGCTGCCAACCACGGTGCAGGCCCGGCCATGGCTGCTGCTGACCCAAGCCGCGCTGGTGGCGGCGCTCGTCGGGCTGACCGTCGTCGCCTCCCCGGAACGCGCCTTCGCGCTGTGGTTCTGCGGGGGCGCCATGGCGACCTTGCTGCTGTTCCGCGTCGGCGGCAGCGCATTGATGGCGCTTGCGCGGCATGCGCCGAGGCTTGCTGCGCCCTGGGCGCGGCTGGGCGTCGCCAACCTGCACCGGCCCGGCGCCGCCACCCCGCTCATGCTGGTGTCGCTGGGCCTCGGACTGTCCACCCTGGCCGCCGTCGCGCTGATCCAGGGCAACATCCGCAACCAGGTGCTGGAGCAACTGCCGGTCAACGCGCCGACCTTCTACTTCATCGACATCCAGAACGATCAGCTCGACCGTTTCCAGCAGGTGCTGCACAGCCAACCCGGCGTCGGCGAGGTCGCCGAGGTGCCAAGCCTGCGCGCCCGGCTGGTCTCGGTCAAAGGCGTGCTGGCGGACCAGGTGCAGGCTACGCCCGACACACAATGGGCGCTCCGCGGCGACCGCGGCCTGACCTACAGCCGCACGGTCCCGGAGGGGTCGCGCCTGGTCGCGGGCGAGTGGTGGCCGGCGGACTACGCCGGGCCGCCGCTGGTGTCGTTCGACGCCGGCCTGGCACGTGGTTGGCATGTGGGGGTGGGCGACACGCTGCGGGTCAACGTACTGGGCCGCGACATCGACCTGCGCATCGCCAACCTGCGCGACATTGCCTGGCGGTCGCTGTCGATCAACTTCACCATGGTCGCCTCGCCCGGCCTGCTGGAGCGGGCGCCGCACACGCACATCGCGACCGTCCGCGCCGCGCCGGCAAACGAGAGCGCCGTCCTGCGCGCCGTGACGGACGCGCTGCCGAACGTGTCCGGCATCCGGGTCGCGGACGTGCTGGGAGCGGTGGCGGCGCTGGTCGGCAAGATCGCGGCGGCGCTCGCTGCCACCGGGTCGGTCACGCTGGCCTCCGGCGCGCTGGTGCTGGTGGGCGCGGTGGCGGCCGGGCAGCGGCGGCGCATGGCGGAGGCGGTGGTGCTGAAGACGCTTGGTGCGACACGGCGGCAGATCAGGGCGGCGTGGTTGATGGAGTTCGGGCTGATCGGCGCGGCGGCCGGGCTGATCGCTGCGCTGGTCGGGACGCTGGCGAGCTGGGGGGTCGTGCGCTTCCTGATGCGGGCGGACTGGGTCTTCCTGCCGGGCATCCTCGCGACGACGATCCTGGGATGCGTGGCACTGATGCTCGGCTTCGGCTATGCTGGGACTGAGGCTGCGCTGCGGGCGAGGGCCGCGCCATTCCTGCGAAACGAATAGCGGGCGGGTTAAGCTGTTGATCTTTCGATTTTGCTTGATCCAGAATTGGTTATAACCAACATACGCGGCACGGGCAGTCACGCCCATATCTGAGGAAAGAAGACTATGGCCTTCATCCCCGACTCTCGAACCTACGCGCCCAGCGCGACCGCGGACACCGCGGTGCTCGACGCCGGGCTGCGCGCCTACATGCTGCGCGTCTACAACTGGATGTCGTCTGGCCTGCTGCTGACGGGTATCGTCGCCTATGCCATCGCGAACACGAGCCTGATCGAGCTGTTCTACCATCAGGTCGCAACGCCCCGCGGTATCGCGATCCAGCCGACGATCCTGGGCTACGCGGCGATCTTCGCGCCGTTGGTGTTCACCATGGTGCTGAGCTTCGGGGTCAACCGGCTCTCCCGGTCGGCGACGCAGGCGCTGTTCTGGGCGTTCGCGGCGGCGATGGGCGCATCGATCGCGAACATCTTCCTGATCTACAGCGGCGCCAGCATCGCTCGGGTGTTCTTCGTGACTTCGGCCACCTTCGGCGCGATGAGCCTGTATGGCTATACGACAAAGGCCGACCTGAGCAAGATGGGCAGCTTTTTGATGATGGGCCTGATCGGCGTCATCGTCGCGTCGCTGGTCAACATGTTCATCGGCAGCACCATGCTGCAGTTCGCCATCAGCGTGATCGGCGTATTGGTTTTCGTTGGCCTGACGGCCTATGACACCCAGCGCATCAAGGGCGACTACTTGCAGTTTGCCTATGCCGAGGGCACGGATGGCGCGGCCAAGCGCAGCGTGTTCGACGCGCTCAGCCTGTATCTGAACTTTATTAACCTGTTCATGCTGCTGTTGCAGCTTTTTGGCAATCGCAACAGCAACAACTAAAGCGGCTTGTTCATTAAAATTGGCCCGGAGGAGCGATCCTCCGGGCCTTTTTGTTACATAATTGCACGTATAAAGCTGATCCCTCATCTGGATAATGTTTGATTTGAACGAGAGCGGCGTCTCTCGAAGCGCGAGCGGCTGAACAGCCTTAAACCTTCCCAACGTTCACCGGCTACGATCTGAACCCTGAACCGTGACCAATCAGGCGCAATTCTGCCAATTACCTTGGAAAGTCAGTGTTCATAAGCCAAGCTCCGCGCCCAAACGACATTGGGACGAAGAACGGAAGGCTCGTTCCCTGTTTCCATAAATGGACATTATCAGTCGTTGTATACTGGAAAATTAGGTGGACTGAGGAACGTGGGTCGCCTTGTGCCGATCAGTGTGCCATATTTGTATAGCAAATGGAGGTCCTGACATGCTTGCCCTACGCTTGCCGCCCGAGATCGAAAACCGCCTTGCTGCCTTGTCAAAGCGCACAGGGCGCAGCAAGAGCTACTATGCGCGTGAGGCGATCCTCGAACACATTGACCAACTGGAAGATGTCTACCTCGCCGAGCAGCGTCTGGCCGATCTCCGCTGCGGGCGTAGCGATACCGTGCCTCTGTCCGACCTGATGAAGCAATATGGCTTGGGCGATTGAATTTGAGCGATCAGCCGAACGGGAGCTGGACAAACTCGGGCAGGACGCAGCGAAGCGCATCCTGCGTTTCCTGCATGAGCGCATCGCGCCTCTTGATGACCCTCGCGCTATTGGCGAGGCCCTGAAAGGTTCCAAACTCGGCGAGTTTTGGAAGTATCGCGTCGGCGATTATCGCGTCATTGCCAGCATTGATGACGGGACTTTCCGAATCATCGTAGTTCGTATTGGCAACCGGCGAGAAGTCTATCGTTGAGGCGCGACTTTGTTGGTATTTTCTGTAAAGTGCATCCCGCTGGCGGGTTGTTGGAGCAGCGAGACAACGGCGGTGCGGTGCCTAGCTGCGTCAGGGTGGTTGCAAAGCGCCAAGTTCCGGGCCTTTGTGGACTCGCGGGGCCATAAGCTCGACGTGTCCGAATGGTTCTACAATCCGGCAGAGTTCATGCTGTCTTACAGACCATTGTAGATGTTCACCTATGCCATCCTCCCGACTGGCAAACTACCTTAAGATCTCCCATCGCAATCCTACGAACGGCAACGGTAATGGCCTGAGCTATTGCTGCTCAGGCCCCACTGACAGACGGATGCTGAATTTTCCGCCCGACGCCCCTGACCTTTCCGGGCAGAACTGAGGTCAGCACCCAGAAAGCTACTCCGCCTCGATCTCAACCTCCGCCTCGATCTCGGCTTCAACCTCCGCGCCGTCCGCGTCCACCTCGACCGCCGCGCCCTTGATGATCGCCTTCAGCTTCTCAGCCAGCTTCGACGCCGCCGTCGCCTTGTCCGTCCCGTCCAGCGCGCCCATCTCGGCTGCCAGCCGGTCCATCGCCGCCTCATAGATCTGCCGCTCGCTGAAGCTCTGGTCCGGCTGCCCGGCATTCCGATGCAGGTCACGCACCACCTCGGCAATCTGCAACGGGTCGCCGGAGTTGATCTTCTGCTCGTATTCCTGGGCACGGCGCGACCACATGGTCCGCTTGATCCGCGCCCGCCCCTTCAAAAGATCCAATGCCTTGTCAAACAACTCCCGTGTCGCGAGCTTGCGCAAGCCGGCCGTCCGCGCCTTTGCGACCGGGACCCGCAGCGTCATGCGGTTCTCCTCAAAGGTGATGTGGATCAACTCCAGCTTATGGCCGGCGATCTCCTCCGTCGCGATACGCTCCACCTTGCCGACGCCGTGGGTGGGATAGACGACATAGTCGCCCTCAACAAAGTCCTCCTTGGCGGCCATAGCGCGCGGGACGATCTGCGGACGGCCGTGCATGCCAGGCATATGGCCAGGCATCTTGGGCGGCGAGCGGAACTGCGGCTCAGGCGCTTCGGGCACCGGCTTGGCCGCAGCCGGGGCCTCTGCGCCGGCCTCGACCACCGGGACGTCCTCATCGGAAACTTCGGTCTTGTCTGTTGCGTCTGTCGCGGACTTGGTAGGCACCGTGAATACTCCTAGCCCGCGTGTCCGCAGGCCCATGCTGAATTGGCTGTGCCGCCAGTGGGCAGCCCGTGTCATGGTTTGCTTCTAAGCAAGCGGGTCCACTCGCCAGCCTGCAAACCATAGCACAATTTTCGCATGGCGTCACGGCGGCTCACAACGCAACGCAAGCCGCTGGAAAAGTTACGGTTTGCCCGGCACCGCCGAAAACAACGCTTCCTTGCCCGGCTTGTCCTTCCACTCGTCCGCGTCCGTCGGCGCCTCGCCCTTGCGCACGATGTTCGGCCACTCCAGCGAGAAGATGCGGTTGCGCTCGGCCCAGGCCGCCGCGCGGTCGTCGCTGTCCGGCACGATCGCCTCGGCCGGGCACTCGGGCTCGCACACGCCGCAATCGATGCATTCGTCAGGATGGATCATCAGCATGTTCTCGCCGACATAGAAGCAGTCCACCGGACACACCTCGACACAGTCCATGTACTTGCACTTGATGCAATTTTCGGTGACCACGTAGGTCATCGCCAACCCCTTCCCATCCTGGACGCCGCTGCTCCGGGTCCAATCGTTAAGTGGGGCGATATGCGGTCCTTTCACCCTGGGCGCAAGCGGCAGCGGGTATATCAGGGTTGCCCTGTGGCCCCCTCGTCCTCAGCGGTTTCCCGCCGGCCCTCCGCGATTTCTTGGTAGAGCATCTGTGCCTCCGGAGCCGGGCCGCGCCGGGCCGCCAGCGCCAGCACGCGGACTACGCGAACGTCCTGGCGCAAGGGCAAGGTCAGAATGTCGCCCGGCCGCAGCCTGGCGTGCGGCTTGTCCGTCACCTGCCGGTTGATCCGCACCAGCCCGCCGGCGACCAAGCGTGCGCAGTCCGACCGCGCCTTCATGAACCGCGCGCACCAGAGCCACTTGTCGAGCCGCTGCCAGGCCCGGTCCTCGCCGGCCGCCCCACCTGTCACCGTCCCGTCCGTCACCGCCGGAGCGCCACCAATGCCGCGAACGGCCCATCGGCCACGCGCGGGGCCGGAACCGGCGCAAGCGCCGCCGCGTGGTCGCGGCGGCGCCCAGGCAGCATCATGGGCGGCGCGGGCGGCCCATATTGGTCCGCCGCCAGCACCGCGCCGGGCGCCAGCCGCACACCCAGCGCACGCAGGGCGGCCGGCACGGCCTCGGACCGGACGGAAAGCCGCGAGGCCAGCCCGTCCGGCACCGCAGCGGCGCGGAACCGCGTGGCGTAGGCCAGCTCGGCCGCGATACGCTCGGCAACATCCAGCCGCAGCAGCACCGGGCCGGCCGGCAACCAGCCCATGGCGGCGGCAAAGCCCGGCGGCCAGTCCGGCGGCGGCGGCACCGACACCAGGCCGGGCGCGGGCAGGGCAGGGGTCGCCACCCGCGCGCTCATCGCCCACAACGCAGCGCGGGTCGCCTGCGCGCGGGGCTTCAGCGCCGCCGGCAGGAACAGCGCGAACCGGCCGGCACGGACCCCGAGCGCCTTCAGCCGCCCGCGCAGCGCCGGCGGAATGTCGTGCTCGGTGTAGCCCGGCACGACGCCGCCTGCCTCGACGATCCGGTGCAGCGGGCCGCGCAGCGCCGGGTCCTGCCCGGCGGCGGCCTCGGCGGCGAACAGTGGCGCCAGGTCGCGCGCAATCAGGCCGCTCACCCAGCGGGCCAGTCGCACCCGCACCCGCTCGCGCTGCGGACCGTCGAGGAACTCGCTGTCCAGCACCTCGACCTGCGGGCGGAGCAGGCTCGCCCCAGGCCGGAGCCGGGCCACCGGTACGCCGTTCCACGACAGCTTGTGGTCGGCCGACAGGGACAGCGCCGCGTCCTCCGCCCTCTCCAGCTCCGCGACCTGCCGCGGCATCCACTCCCGCAGCGCCCGGCGCGCGGCGCGCAGCACCAGGCGCTTTTCTTGCCCCTCAGCTAGGGGGTCCGGCAAGAAGGTGAAGCCGCCGACATGGCCGACCGAGTGCCCCTCGACCACCACCTCGCCCCGTGCGGTGACGGCCGACAGCAGCTCCTCCCCGTCGATCTCCTCCAGCCGGCGCATCAGGTGGGCGGCCCGCCGGTCGACGAACCGCGTCATCAGCCGCTCGTGCAGCGCGTCGGACAGCAGGTCCTCGACCTCCCGCGTGCGGGCCTGCCAGGTCGGCGCGTCGCGCACCCAATCGGACCGCGCGGCGATGTAGGCCCAGATGCGCACGCCCGACAGCCGCTGCATCAGGGTGTCGAAGTCGCCCTCCGTCCGCGCCAGCGCAGCGATGCCGCCCTCCAGCCAGTCCGTCGGGACCGTGCCCTCGTTGGCCAAGTGGCCGAACACGCGGGCGCAGAGCCGGGTGTGGGTGTCGTCCGCCAGCTTGCGGAAGTCGGGGATCTGGCAGGTCTCCCACAGCAGCCGCACCATGCGGCGGCCCCGCGCCATCCGGCGTATGTCCTCCTCGTGCGACAGCGCCTCCAGCGTCTCCAGGTCCGTCGCGTCCGGGCCGCGTACCAGGCCGGGGCGCGGCGGCGCGGCGGTCAGGGTGGCGAGCAGCGTGTCCAGCGTCGTGAAGTCCAGCGTGGCGTTGCGGTAGTAGAGCTGCTCCAGCGGCTCGAACTCGTGCCCCTCGACCGCCCGCACCAGGTCGTCGTCGAGCGGCGGGCAGGTCGCGGTGGTGCCGAACGTCCCGTCGCGCATGCCGCGCCCGGCCCGTCCGGCAATTTGCGCCACCTCCGCCGCGGTCAGCCGGCGCGGGCGGTGGCCGTCGAACTTGCTCAGCCGCGCGAACGCCACATGGTCCACGTCCATGTTCAGCCCCATGCCGATCGCGTCGGTGGCGACCAGGAAGTCCACCTCCTTGTTCTGGTAGAGCTGCACCTGGGCGTTGCGGGTGCGGGGCGACAGCCGGCCCATCACCACGGCGCAGCCGCCGCGCCGCCGGCGTATCAGCTCGGCGATCGCGTAGACCTCCCCGGCGCTGAAGGCGACGACGGCGCTGCGCGGCGGCAGGCGCACGAGCTTGGCGGGGCCGGCGTAGGTGAGCTGCGACAGGCGGGGCCGGGTCTCGATCTCGGCCTGCGGCACCAGGCGTTGCAGCAGGGGGCGGATGGTCTCGGCGCCGAGGAACATGGTCTCGACCAGGCCGCGCGCGTGCAGCAGGCGCTCGGTGAACACGTGGCCGCGGTCGGGGTCGGCGCAGAGCTGGATCTCGTCGACCGCGACGAACTCGGCGGCGCGGTCGAGCGGCATGGCCTCGACCGTGCAGGAGTACCAGCGTGCGCCGGGCGGCACGATCTTTTCCTCGCCGGTGATGAGCGCCACGGACTTCGCGCCCTTGCGCGCGACCATGCGGTCGTAGTTCTCGCGGGCCAGCAGGCGCAGCGGGAAGCCGATGATCCCCGAGGAGTGCGCGAGCAGGCGCTCGATAGCGAGATGGGTCTTACCGGTGTTGGTGGGCCCGAGGACCGCCTTGACCCGGGAGGGGAAGCCCGACATTCAGGGATGGTTGGGCCTTCGCCGGAAGATTGCAAGCCAGGGCGTGCGGGATCGCGCTGTTGCTGCCTTGCCAGCCGACATAGACGTGCAACATGCCAACTGGGGCCGGTGCGAATCGGCGGGATGCCGAAAGGTAGGACATGTTTGACCGTGACCTGGACTGCCTGGCCGATGGTGTCCCAGACGGGGCTGCGGCGCTTCCGGTGTGGTCGGTGCGGCCGGACGGCCTTGGCGCGGCGTTGGCGGCGCTGCCGGACCAAGGCGCTTTCGTGCGGGCCGCGGGCTTCACGGCGGCATCTGGGCAGCTCGCGTTGCTGCCGGGCGGGGGCGGCTTGGCCGGAGCGCTGCTGGGCCTGGGCGAGGACCGGACCCCGTTCGCGCATGGCGGGCTGCCGGCGGCGCTGCCTGAGCGCGCCGTGGCGCGGCTGGAGCCGGGCGACTTCGACATGGGCGGTGCGGTGCTGGGCTTCTGCCTGGGCGCCTACCAACATTCGGCGCACACGGCGCCGCGGCGGGCCATGGCCAAGTTGCTGGCGCCGGACGGCACCGAGGCGGCACGGTCGGCCGCCCGCGCGGCCTGGTTGGCGCGGGACCTGATCAACGCGCCAGCCAACCACCTCGGCCCCGCCGAACTCGCCGAGGCGACGCTTGCGCTGGGGGCACGGTTCGGCGCGGTGGGCGGGATCGTGGTCGGCGAGCGGCTGGCGGCCGAGTACCCCGCGGTCGCGGCGGTGGGCGCCGGTTCCGTCCGGCTGCCGTGCGTCGCGGGCTTCACGTGGCGGGGCAGCGCCGCCGCGGACGACGCGCCGCTGGTGTCGCTGTGCGGCAAGGGCGTGTGCTTCGACAGCGGCGGCTACGACCTGAAACCCTCCGCCGGCATGTTGCGGATGAAAAAGGACATGGGCGGGGCGGCGCTGATGCTCGGCCTGGCGCAGATGGTGATGCAGGCGGACCTGCCGGTGCGGCTCGCCGTGCGGATCGGCTGCGTCGAGAACATGGTGTCGGGCGGCGCCATGCGCCCGCTGGATGTCCTGCGCACCCGGCGCGGGCTGAGCGTCGAGGTCGGCAACACCGACGCAGAGGGCCGCCTGGTGCTCTGCGACCTGCTTGCGGAGGCGTCCGACGAGCGCCCGGCCTTGCTGTTGGACGCGGCGACGTTGACTGGCGCCGCCCGCGTGGCGCTCGGCCCCGACCTTCCCGCGTTGTTCGCCCCGCACACCCCAGCCGGCGACCAGCTTGCGGACGCCCTACTGGCCGGCGGGCGGGCGTGCGCCGACCCGTTGTGGCGGCTGCCGCTATGGCCGGGCTACGACCCTTGGCTGGCCAGCCCGGTCGCCGACCTGAACAACGTTTCGGCCAAGCCCATGGCCGGCGCGATCACGGCTGCGTTGTTCCTGCAACGATTTGTCGTTGCAGGAACGGCTTGGGCGCATCTGGACACCTATGCTTGGAATGACCAGACCCGGCCCGGACGGCCCGAGGGTGGCGAGGCGATGGGGCTGCGCGCGCTATTTTCTGCTGTTCAAACATTAAATCACATACATAAAGCAGCTTAACAGTGCCATATGACTACCCTTTGATCATTCATGGGGCTGGATCGCTTGCTAAACACTGTTAACGATCCGTAGTGTCACCAATTGAAAACGACTCGGCGGCCGTCGGCCTTCGGGACTTGAGTGCCCTGTTAACCGTTGCTTGAATGAACGAACACCCTGTTCAAAGAAAGGACCACGTTGTGGCAACCAACCCATCAGCCGACCAGTCCGTCGGCATCCTGCGTGACACCATTGTCGCCCTTGTCCGGCGTGACGGCCCGGACCTGTCCGCACGTCAGCTTGGCGTCTTCCTGACTTGTTACTTGCAGGACGGCGCCCATACCGTGCGCGGCCTCGCCGCCGACCTGAACGTGTCCAAACCCGCCATCACCCGCGCGCTGGACCGTCTCGGGGAACTTGACCTTGCCCGCCGCAAGGTGGACCCGATGGACCGCCGCAGCGTGCTGGTGCAGCGGACCCTCAAGGGCCAGGCTTTCCTGCGTGACCTGCGCGGGATCATGGTCGAGGCGACGGCCACCGCAAAGAAGCCGGCAGCGTCGGGCGCTGGAGCCCAAAGCGAAGGTTCACGGAAGAGCCAGAGCGCTTAGCCTGAATAATTCACGAGGGTTGGCGGGCATGGTACAAGCCGTTGATCCAGCGTAGAATGTGGTTCA
>JAABUP010002731.1_pt1 | contig 33211 bp, 32 predicted proteins | sample 5559201 | NCBI WGS metagenome assembly JAABUP01 (sample SAMN10711887, study PRJNA513373) | rock metagenome | isolation source: Antarctica rocks | place: Antarctica
CGTCACCCTCGCCGACGGTGTCCCGGCTGCGGATCCGGCCACCGCCCGGCGCGTCTACACCTCCTCGTCCTGCGGGATCTGCGGGACCTCGTCGATCGAACAGGTGACCAAGCAGTCCCGGTTCCGGGTGGCGGATGATCCGCTCACCGTCTCACCCGAAGCGCTGCTGGCGTTGCCCGAACTGCTGCGGGCCGGGCAGCAGCTGTTCCGCCGCACCGGCGGGGTGCACGCCGCCGGCCTGTTCACCGTCGATCGGGACAGCCCGCAGTTGCGGTGCATGCGGGAGGACGTCGGACGGCACAACGCAGTCGACAAGGTGATCGGCCAGGCGGCTCTGGAGGGACGGCTTCCGTTGCGCGGCAACGTGTTACAGGTATCCGGCCGCGCCTCGTTCGAGCTGGTGCAGAAGGCGTCGATGGCCGGAATCCCCGTCCTCACCGCGGTCAGCGCGCCATCGGCGCTGGCCGCCGAACTCGCCGAGGAAGTGGGGATGACGCTGGCCGGATTCTCCCGCGGCAACTCGATCAACCTCTACAGCAGGCCGGACCGGATCATCGGCTGACTGCATCACTGCCATTCGATTTCACTCCCATTCGATGGTGCCCGGCGGTTTGCTGGTGACGTCGAGCACCACCCTGTTCACCTCGTTCACCTCGCCGGTGATGCGTCCGGATATCCGGGCCAGCAGGTCGTACGGCAGCCTGGTCCAGTCGGCGGTCATGGCGTCCTCGCTGGACACTGGGCGCAGCACGATCGGATGCCCGTAGGTCCGTCCGTCGCCCTGCACGCCGACCGACCGGACGTCGGCCAGCAGCACCACCGGGCACTGCCAGATGTCGCCGTCCACACCGGCTCTGGTCAGTTCCTCGCGGACGATGGCGTCGGCCGCCCGCAGGATCGCCAGCCGCTCGGCCGTCACCTCACCGATGATCCTGATGCCAAGACCGGGCCCCGGGAACGGATGCCGGGCAACCATCGCCGCCGGCAACCCGAGTTCCCGTCCGAGCGCTCGGACCTCGTCCTTGAACAACGTCCGCAACGGTTCGACCAGTTCGAACTCCAGGTCGTCCGGGAGGCCACCCACGTTGTGGTGCGACTTGATCGTCGCGGTACCCGACCCGCCGCCGGACTCCACCACATCGGGATACAGGGTGCCCTGCACCAGGTACCTGATGCCACCCTCAGCCTGGTCGATGCCGGCGGCGGCCGATTCGAACACCCGGATGAACTCACGGCCGATGATCTTGCGCTTGGTTTCCGGCTCGCTGACGCCGGCCAGCGCCCGCAGGAACTGGCCGGAGGCGTCGACGGTGACCAGCTTGACTCCCGTCGCCGCCACGTAGTCCCGCTCCACCTGTTCCCGTTCACCGGCCCGCAACAGCCCGTGGTCGACGAAGACACAGGTGAGCTGGTCACCGACCGCTCGGTGCACCAGGGCAGCGGCGACGGCCGAGTCGACACCGCCGGACAGACCGCACAACACCCGCTCGCTGCCAACTGCGGCCCTGATGGCCGCCACCTGCTCGGCGATGATCTCACCGGGCGTCCAGTCCGCTGCCAGTCCGGCGATGTCGAAGAGGAAGCGCCGCAACACTTTCTGGCCGAACTGGCTGTGCACCACCTCGGGATGGTGCTGCACTCCGGCCAGCTTGCGCTGCATGTTCTCGAAGGCCGCGATCGGCGTGTCCGCGGTGCTGGCGGTGACGGAGAACCCTTCCGGGGCTTCGGCTACGGCGTCGCCGTGGCTCATCCAGACCTCGGCGGTGTCGGCCATATCCTGCAGCAGCACACCGGAATCCTCGGCGACATCCAGGGTGGTGGAGCCGTACTCCCGGCGACCGGTTCGATCGACCCGGCCGCCGAGTGCCACGGCCATCGCCTGGAATCCGTAGCAGATGCCCAGCACCGGGACGCCGGCGTCGAACAGGGCGGGATCGACCTGCGGTGCGCCGGTGACGTACACCGAAGACGGTCCGCCCGACAACACCACGGCGGCCGGCTCCTTGGCGAGCAGGTCGGCAGTCGCCATCGACGACGGGACGATCTCGGAGAAGACGCCGGCCTCCCGAACCCGGCGGGCGATCAGCTGCGCGTACTGGGCGCCGAAGTCGACGACCAGCACGGGACGATGGGCGGTGCTCTGGCTCGTTGGCACGGCGGTACCTTCCGGTCGGATGCCGGCCTGGGTGAACGAGCAGCTCCCACCGGGACATCCAGCCCGCTCGGCGCGCTCGTCGCCGCAGGAGTTCCAGCCTGCAGCAGCGCCGCAGACCGGACACCGCCGGCAAGAGGGCACCGACCGGTCCCTCCCTGGGCTTTTCCCCCGGAGGTGACTGCCCGCCGCTCGGTGCGGCGATCAGCTGTGGCGCTCGGACCTGCTCACATCCGGGAAACCCGGGGTGACGGAACCCTAGCCACCGTCGTCGGTCAGCTCGGCGAAAGTCTATCCCGGTCGCCTTCCGCGCCGGGGCCGGGATGACCGGCACCGGGCTGTTCACTTACGGATTGGCTTCCCGTTCCGCCTTGCTGCGGACGATGCAGAACTCGTTGCCCTCCGGATCCTGCAGGACCACCCATCCGCGGCCGTCCGGCGTGCGCCGGTCGTCGTGCACCCTGGCGCCGAATTCCAGCAGTCGCGCAACCTCGGCGTCCCGGCCGCCGTCGCCGGCGACCAGGCAGAGGTGCACCCGGTTCTTCACGGTCTTGCCCTCCGGCACCTGGAGGAACAGCACGGCTTGGCCGTGGTCGCCTTCCAGCCCGCACTCCTCGTCGCCCGGAGAGTCCTCGTCGGCCAGGGTGAAATCCTCGAGAACCTGGTCCCACCAGCTTGCCTGGGCGTAGGCGTCGTGGGCGTCGAAGGAGATGTTGGCGATGCGTGCGGTCATCGTCCGACTGTCCCACCACCGCCGCCGGATGGCATCCGGTTTCGCCGCCCGACAGGGATCGCCACCCCTACGCTGAGCCGGTGGCCGTACTGATCGATACCCCGCGCTGGCCGGCCCACGGCCGGCTGTGGTCGCACCTGGCGAGCGACAGCTCGCTGAACGAACTGCATGCGTTCGCCAGGACGGCCGGGATCCCGGAACGAGCCTTCGACCGCGACCACTACGACGTTCCCGGTGACCGCTACCACGACCTGGTGGCGGCCGGGGCGCAACCCGTGGAGTCGCGAGACCTGCTGGCGCGGCTGACGAATGCCGGGCTGCGGAGCCGCGGGCCGGCGACCAGATCGACATGATCGGTGCCGGCGCCACCCGATGTCAGTGACCTATCGCCGCCACAGCGACGACGTAGCTTCCGGCCGGCGACCGCCAGGCGGGGATGTCACGGGTGACGACGCCGCTGACCATATCCACGACGGACACCGCGTTGCGCGCCGGACCCCCGTACAACAGTGCCGTCGTCCCGTCGCCCGGTGCGGCGGCCAGCCCGATGCCGTCCGGTAGCTCGAGCGCCGACCACTTGCTGCCGCGCAGCACAAATCCCGACGCGTGCACGGCTGCGGGCGTGCCATGGAAAACGAACAGCGCAACCGAGCCTCCCGATCGAACCGCTGAGGCTTGCAGGAACTGTTGTTGCCCAACGTGAGTGTCGAAGGCGGAGGCAATGGTCCAGGTGGCGGGATCAACAGTAAGGACTCGCAGGGTCGACTCCGGGGCGGCAGGCTGCCAACCGAGAACCCGGATCAGGCCATCGTCGCCCAGCGCCGCCGGACCGAACGCGCCATAGCCGGGTAGCTGCGCAATCTTCCCGGAACCTGCATCCATCACGGCGGCCGTCGAGCCGTTCGATACGAACGCGGCGACGGTACCGGAAGGCGTCCGCGCCAGCGCACCGACAGTTGTTTGGGTGTTGCGAAAGCCCTTCTGCAGCGCCCTGGACGGCGGCACAGTGGGCGGCGGCACACCGGACGGCTGAGCCGTAGCCAGCGATGGCAGCGGCACAGAACGACGGACCGCAGCCTTCGCGGCTGGACCGTTCCCCTGCGGTTCCTCCAGCAGCAGCGCCTTGGCTTGCTGGACGTATACCGTGCCCGAATCCGCCAAGACGACTGGGTTCACCGCCGTGGACAGCTGCCCGACACTCGCAGGCCCGGCCGATTCCCGCGCGAGGATCGTGGACCCCGACTCGGCAGAGAACCCAGCCACCGCCAACTCTGTGGAATCGGTGTCCTGTGCAACCTGTACGAAGCCAGTACCCGACCCGACCGCCGCTGTGCGATTCGACCACCGCATCCACAACGTGCCGTCCGACCGCGGGCCGGGGCCTGGTACCACCCATGCCTCGGCGGTCGACGCCAGACTCCGCGGCGGTGCGGATGCCGACGTCGCGGTTGAGGTCGAGGTCGGCGTCTTTGCCGTTGCAATGCCCGTACCGGTGCTTCGGCCCGTCGATGCGACGCGTTGGTCAGCCGCTGAGGCCGACCGCCGCGTCGACCCACCAGCGCCGTCCGGACCGCGGTCGGACGTCTGTACTGCCGAACCGGCTGTTGCGGACGAGGACCCGGCGACGTCGGTGGGCTGGGCCCGGTTGTCGGGGCCGGCAGCAGCGCAGGCAGTCAGCGCGAGAATGCCGACCACGGCGAACGATACCCTCTTGAGGAGCCAACTCATCCGAGCACTCATTATTGACCTACTCCCGCAGCGTAGCCCTCGATCGCGAAGTCTTGGTAAGCACCCTCGACAGTATACCTAAACCCTGAGTCGGCGCATATCTTCGTCGCAAAGAAAGTCGTCCAGTTCCTCCACACGCTATCGCGACCCTTAATCTGGAACGCAGGCACGCCACGCGTTCGCATCTGGACACTCATCTTATAGGTCTGACCCACCTCGCCACCTGCAGATGGCCTGGCGAAGGGAAAATTCTTCATATGGATCGTATCCCGAGGAGTCGACAGGTTGGCGTAATAATACTGCCAATCGTAAGAGCCCAGGCTGTAATTATAGCCGGCGTAAAGCAGTTCGTAGGGTATTGCCCCCGCCGGCGTCGACCCGTCGTCGCCTTCGTGGTAACCGGTTCCGGCGTAGGAGTATTTGCTCACAGCCTGGAATGCGTAATTATGATAGCTGCTGTATTGGCATACGGGATAGACTGTGGTCGCTGCTCTGAGCGATTGAGCATGAACCGTAGGAAATCCTGCCGCGACAACGACCAGCGCAACAAAACTGCTGCCCATCGCAATGCCCCCCTCCGTCGTACGAGTATCGGTCGGCCTTTGAATCCCGCGAAAAGCAGGGCGCCGATCACTTACGACATCCTGGTCGACCATGTCATATTGGTTTGGCCCAGAGTTTGATCGCCTGGTTGCGCCGCTGCCCGTCCCAGCGTCGATTCACTGTGAGTGCGGCTAGCTGATCTTGAACTCGGCCGGATGATCTTACGTGGATCCAGACTCAGTCGACCAAGGCGTTCGCTTTCGCCTACCATCCTCGAAGTCGCGCGCGTTTCCCCCATGACGAGAATGGTCCGCTTGACCGACATGGATGTCAATAGCGCACGCAGCACCAGGGCCGTTTCGGTGAACTCTGCCGTTCCCCACCACTTCGCAAACGCCGCAGCCGAGCCCGCTGGATCGCAGAAGTCTCACGTGCTACTGATCGGCGCCTGCGAGTGTTTCGTCACGACGGGCGCCGCTCGTCGGCCCACTCCCCGGCCACCATCACAGCCTGTACGGACCAGTCCAGATCGGTGACCACCAGATCGGCGATGCGGCCGTCGGCGATGGATCCGTGGTCAGCGGAGATGCCGAGCAAGCGGGCCGGGACCAGGCTGGCGGCATTCACCGCATCGAGCAGCGGAATCCCGACGTCCTGTACGGCGCGGCGCACCGCGACATCCATGGTGAGCGTCGATCCGGCGATCGGACCCGGCACCTCAGGATCGTCGGTGAGCAGGCGGGCCACACCGCCTCTCACCGTCACCGGGAAGCCGGCTAGGGTGTAGTCGCCGTCGCCGTCGCAGGCGGCCGCCATCGCGTCGGTCACCAGCGCCACCTTGCCCGGAGCGATCGCTCGCAGCAGTCGCACGGTGCTGGCGTGCAGGTGCACACCGTCGTTGATGGCTTCGACGGTGACGCCGGCGTCCATCGCAGCTCCGATGATCGCCGGGTCACGATGGTGCAGTGGTCGCATGCCGTTGAACGCGTGCGTCACCAGATCGGCCCCCGCTTCGAAAGCCGCAGCGGCAACGGCATATCCGGCGTCGGAATGACCAACGGCGGCATGGACTCCAGATTGCACCAAGAACTCCACGCCGTCGATACCACCGGGCAGTTCAGGCGCCAGGGTCACTACTCGAACCGTTCCGCCGCCGGCGGCCAGCAGCCGGCTGAGAGCAGTCGGGTCCGGCGGTCGCAGGGCAGCCGGATCGTGCACGCCGCGGCGCAGCTCCGACAGGAACGGGCCCTCCAGATGCAGGCCGAGTATCCGCGGGTCGGCGGCCGCCACCTCGGCGGCCGCGGAAACGCTGCCTGCCATGGTGTCCAGCGGCGCCGTCACCAACGACACCAAGGAACGAGTGGTGCCGTGCCGGCGATGAGCCGCCAACCCGGTCGCGATGTCTGCCGGTCCGGAATCGAAGGTGGCACCGGCAGCGCCGTGCACGTGCAGGTCGATGAATCCGGGCAGCAGCCGCTTTCCGCGCAGATCGACAACGGTTGCGCCGGCGGCGATGTCGCCCGGCGGCAGGCCGATGACCGGGTCGTTCGAGCCGGCCGGCCCCATCGATCCGGCGGCGCCGACCGCGGTGATCCGGTCGTCGTCCACCCGCACCCAGCCGCCCGGCAGCACCGCCGTCGCGGTGACCACCTCGGCGCCTATCAGCAGCTTCCGTCCACCAGCCATCAGATCTCCTGTCTCGCTCGCAGACCATCCCACGCCAACAGGGCAGCGCCGGCCAGTCCGGCTCTGTCCCCCAGTTCGGTGACGGCGATCGGCGGTGCACTGCGGAACGTCAGCCGCCTGCCAAGAGCGTTTGCCAATGGCACGGTCAGCAGATCGCCGGCCAGCGACAGGCCCCCGCCCAGCACGATCATGCCCGGGTCGATGAGGACACTGACGGCAGCCAGCGCATCGGCCAGGGCAGCGACCGCCTCTGTCCACACTTGTTGCGCCGCAAGGTCTCCGCCCCGCATCAGATCGGCGACCTCACGGGCAGATGCCTCCTTGCCGGTGAGGTCGACGTAGGACCTGCCGATCCTGGAAGCCGAGGCAATCGATTCCAGGCAGCCATGGTTGCCGCAGTTGCACAGTGGACCGCCCGGTCTCACGACCAGGTGCCCGATCTCGCCAGCCTGACCACTGGCGCCGTTCTCCACCTGCCCCCCTTCGACCATGCCGCCGGCGATCCCGGTGCCGATCGCCACGAAATACATCGAGGAGCTACCCGATCCGGCCCCGAGCCGGGCTTCCGCCAGCGCGCCGAGGCGTACATCGTGCCCGAGAGTCACCGGCAGCCCCAGCCGATCGGACAGCAGCCGAACGAACGGCACATCTGACCAGCCGAGATTGGCGGCGTACCTGGCGACCCCGGCCGGCCCGTCGACCACACCGGGGACACCCAACCCGATCGCCCTGACCTGCCCGCCGGCCGCCAGATCGGCGGCGAAGGTCAGGATGCGGTCGATCACCGCAGCCGGACCGCCCTCGACTCCGGTCGGCCGGCGGGCCTCCCGCACCACCGCGCCGTCGGCCGTCACCAGCCCTCCCTTGATGGAGGTGCCGCCCACGTCCAGGGCCGCCACCACATCAGGCCGGGTGCGGGTGCCGCCGGGAGGCACCGGCAACGGCTGCCGGGGCCACGGCGGAACCGGCGGATCCTGTGCGGTCAATGCGCGACCGACAGGCCGACCTTCTGGAACTCCTTGAGGTCGGAGTAACCGGTCTTCGCCATCGCCCTGCGCAGCGCGCCGAACAGGTTGGTCCGGCCGTCCGCGCCGATCGCCGGTCCGGTCAGCAGCCGATCCAGGCTCACGTCGGCCGACCCGGTCGGCATCGGCACGCCACGAGGAAGCGCGGGATGCGCTGTTGACGCCGGCCAGTACCAGCCGCCGGCCGGCGCGGTAGCGGATTCCGCGAGGAGCTCGCCGAGCATCACCGCATCCGCCCCGCAGGCGACCGCTTTGGCGATGTCCGCGCTGGTGTTCAGGTCGCCGGCGGCGATCACGTGCACGTACCGGCCGCCGGTCTCGTCGAGATAGGCGCGGCGGGCAGCGGCAGCATCGGCGATCGCGGTGGCCATCGACACCTCGATGCCCAGCACCACGTCGGTGGTGGCCGTGACGCCGGAGCCGGTACCGACGATCACTCCGGCGGCGCCGGTGCGCATCAGATGAGTGGCTGTCTGATAATTCGAGCAGCCGCCGACGATGACCGGCACGTCCAGGTCCGCGATGAACCTCTTCAGATTCAGCGGTTCGTCGTTCGCCTGCACATGCTCGGCGGAGACAATGGTTCCCTGGATCACCAGCAGTTCGACGCCCGCCGAGATCACCTGCTGCGCAAGCGATCCGGCGTTCTGCGGTGACAACCGCACGGCCACCGTGCCACCTCCGGCGGCCAGCGTGCTGATCGCCTCGGTGAGCAGATCCACCGACACAGGAGCGGAGTACGCCTGCTGGACGGCGGCGATCACCTGCTCCGGAGTGTCCGCGGTCTGCGCGACGGTGACCAGCTCGTCGATCACCTTCTGCGGCTGGGCGTGCCTGGCCCACAGACCTTCTCCGTCCAGCACGCCGAGGCCGCCCAGCCGGCCGACGGCCACCGCAGTGTCCGGATCGACCACCGCGTCGGAAGGTTGGGTGAGACAGGGGATCTGGAATCGGTAGGCGTCGATCTGCCACGCCGTCGACACGTCGGCGGATGACCGCGTCCGGCGGGACGGCACGATGCCGATGTCGTCCAGCGTGTAGCTACGCCTGGCGGTCCGGCCGAGCCCGATCTCCACACTGTCGTTCATCCGGTGCCGTCGTTCATCCGGTGCCGTCGTTCATCGGGTGCGCGGGTTTCCTAGCGGTCGAAGTAGTTGGGGGCTTCGGCGGTGATGGTGATGTCGTGCGGATGCGATTCCTTGAGTCCGGCGGAGGTGATCCGCACGAATTTGGCCTCCTGCAGCCGCGAGATGGTCGACGATCCGGTGTAGCCCATCGCCGCCCGCAATCCGCCGACCAGCTGGTGGGTGACATCGGACAATCGGCCCCGATAGGCGACCCGGCCCTCGATGCCCTCGGGCACCAGCTTGTCGTCGCTGAGGACGTCGTCCTGCCCGTAACGACCGCGCGACTCGCCGGTACGGCCGCTGCCTGTCCCACGCGATTCCATCGCACCCAGCGAACCCATCCCGCGATAGGTCTTGTACTGCTTGCCGGCAACAAAGATGGTCTCTCCGGGGGACTCCTCCACCCCGGCGAGCAGGGAGCCGAGCATCACGGTGTCCGCGCCCACGGCGATGGCCTTGGCGATGTCGCCGGAGAACTGCAGGCCGCCGTCACCGATCACGGGGACGCCGGCCGGGCGGCAGGCCTTGGCCGCCTCGTGGATCGCCGTCACCTGCGGGACGCCGATGCCGGTGACCACCCTGGTGGTGCAGATCGAGCCCGGACCCACACCGACCTTGACCGCGTCGGCGCCGGCGTCCACCAGCGCCTGAGCGCCGCGCCTGGTGGCAACGTTGCCGCCGACGATGTCTATCTTCGAGCCCACCGACGCCTGCAGCCTGGCCACCATGTCGGCGACCGCCCGGGAGTGCCCGTGGGCGGTGTCCACCACCAGCACGTCGACGCCGGCGTCCATCAGACCCATCGCGCGCCGGTACGCGGCTTCGCCGACACTGACCGCGGCGGCCACCAGCAGCCGGCCGTCGGCGTCCTTGGACGCGTTCGGGTACTGCTCGGTCTTCACGAAGTCCTTGACGGTGATCAACCCGCGGAGTCGGCCGTCGGCATCCACCAGCGGCAGCTTCTCGATCTTGTGTTTGCGCAGCAGCCCCAGCGCTGCGTTCGCCGAGACCCCGACCGGCGCCGTCACCAGCGGCATCGACGTCATCACCTCCCTGACCGGGCGCGACATGTCGGTTTCGAACCGCATGTCCCTGTTGGTGATGATGCCCAGTAGGCGCTGCTGCCCGTCGGTCACCGGGACTCCGGAGATCCGGAACCTGGCACAGAGCGCGTCGGCCTCGGCCAGCGTCGCGTCCGGCCGACAGGTCACCGGGTCGGTTACCATTCCGGCCTCGGACCGCTTGACGATCTCGATCTGCGAGGCCTGCTCCTCCGGAGCCATGTTGTAGTGCAGAACTCCGATGCCGCCCTGCCTGGCCATCGCGATCGCCATCCGCGACTCAGTCACGGTGTCCATCGCGCTGGAGACGAGCGGGATCCGGAGCATCACGTTCCGGGTCAGCCTGCTGGAGGTGTTCGCCTCGCTCGGCACCAGGTCGGAGGCGTCTGGTAGCAGCAGCACGTCGTCGTATGTCAACCCGATGAGCGAGAACTTGTCGTCTCCGGACGCTGCATCCGGTGCCGGTGCGTGGTCCGGGACGACGGATCCGCTGCCGGAAGCGTAGAGACCCGACAGGTCGGCCGGTACGTCCGTGCTGGGCACGCTGCCGGATCGGGCGCTGCTGGCATGCTCTGCGGAGAGAGTCATCGGCTGCCTTCCGTGCCGCCTGGGGGTCGGCGGGCACCGCTAGGACGTGGGACTCGTCCATTCTAAAGCCTGCCGAACACATCAAGGCTGATGGTCGGCAACGCCGTTCTCGGGCGTCCTTTTTCAGGCCGGGTGGGCGGTCTGGGTGCGGGTTCCTCCGTCGTTCAAGTCAGTTCCACTCCGGCTGGTGCCGGGGTCAGGGCCGTCCTGTCGGGAGGCGTTGGTCAGCGGGCCTCGTACTTCCGGGTCCCCGACCCGGGTATCAGCGCGGCTGCGCGGTGAGCCCACCTCTGTGGAGGGAGCGGGCTTAGACGGACCGAGCTCCGGTGACGGCTCCGAGCTGGTCGGCGGCCGGCGGTCGCCGGGTGGTGGGCCTGGGGTCTGCGACGGCGTCGGGAGCTGGGTCCAGGTCGGCTGCGGGATGGGCGTCGGGAGCTGAGTCCAGGTCGGCTCCGGGGTGGGCGTCGGGAGCGGGGTCGACGTCGGCTGCGGCGCCCATTTCAACTGCGGCGTTGGCTGTGGTGTGGAGGAAAGCTGGGGCGTCGGGGTGGGCGGCACCAGGGTCGAGGCCGGCGGCGCGGATGTCGGTGGCCGACCGGCCGGAGCCAACTCGGTCGACGACGACGGCGACGGCGCCGACTCGGTCGATGGCGCCGACTCGGTCGTCGGCGATGCCGGCAACGAGCGGGACGGACGGTCGGACGGCGGGCCTGCGGCGGGCTGCCCGGATGTCCCCCCGGATGCCGCCGGCGACCCGCTGGTTGCGCCGACCCGGTCGGCGGACTTCTGCGCCGCCGTCGGCCCGCCTTCGGAGCGCTCGGGCGGGCCGGCGAACCGCGCGGACCCGGACTCGGACAACCGGCCGGGTCGTTTAGTACCGGCCGCCGCCGGTAGCGGAATTGTCCCTTTGGCGGACCGCGGATCTGCCGAGCCTGCCTCCTCGGCTCCGATGCTGCCCGCTGCACTGCTCTGTGCGGCACGCCCGGCCGCTCCGGCGGCGGACGGTTCCGGATCGCCTGATAACCGGCGCTCCGACGCCTGGCGCTCTGATACCTCCGGGCTCTGTGCCGCCGTCGCCGCCGCTGCGGGTGCCGGAACGGCGGATGCCGGCGGGGGCGGGGCGTTGGCCGCCATCCTCATCCGGGCGGTGTCCAAGTCGGCCTGCAGCCGGTCGTGACCGTCCTGGGGCCGGATGTGCGGGAGATGGTCGGCCACCTTGGCGAGCATCTGCCTGGCCAGATCGAGATCGCCCTGCTCGATGGCCCGCCGGGCTTGCTCCATTGCCAGTATCGCTGCCTGCTCCGCGACCACGGAGTCCGCACGATCGGACCACAGCAGCTGGGTCACCGGCCAGAGCACGTCGCCGGGATGAGCCGTGCGGGAGCCGGCGACGGTTGTCCCGGCCAGTAACAGGACGATGGATGCGGCTATCCCGGTTGCCGCCTGCCACGGCGACCGACGCTCGGCGTCGCGGGCGGGTGCGTCACTGCGGCGGTTCCAGTTCGCTGCGCGGCGCAGCAGCCGTCCGGTCGGTGCCGGCGGGAGGTCGAGCAGGCATTCCTCGCGCCATTGCTGCAGCAACGATTCGATGCGCATCGCATCCGGCACCGGATCGCCGCTGCCGATCCGGTCGAGCAACACGTCGTCACCGACGATGGCATGGACATCGGGAGAGCGGTGAGCCGAGCGGGTCATCCGACCACAACCTCCGCCCACCCACCCTCGTCGACCGGCGACTCACCGGCCGCGGTCAGCAACGAACGCAGCCGGCCGAGCGCACGATGCTGGGCCACCCGAACGGCACCGGTGGACATCGAGAGCGCCGACGCGGTTTGTTCCGCGGTGAGCCCGACGACAACCCGGAGCCGAAGAATCTCCTGCTGCTGATCCGGCAGAGTCGCCAGCACCTCGCCGATCTGTGCGGCGGTGGCGCTGCGCATCACCCGCTCCTCCGGGGTCACCGCGTCATCCGGAGCGTCCGGGATCTCGGGAACCGGGATGCTGCGGATCCGAGCCGAAGCGCGGTGCGCGTCCGCGACCTTGTGCGCGGCGATCCCGTAGACGAATCCCAGGAACGGCGTCCTGCTCCGCCGATATCCCGGCAGCGCGGCGACCACGGCAAGACACACTTCCTGGGCGACGTCGTCGACGCCGCCGACAGCCGAGTGCTCAGTGCGCACTCGGGACCGGCAGTAGCGGACGATCATCGGGTGGATGGCTTCGATCAGGCGGTCCAACGACGCCCGATCCCCGGAGAGTGCCGTGTCGACCAACGCGTCCGCGGACGACTCGGCCGCCACTGGAGTGATCATCCTCGATCGTCCGGCCATGTCACCTCTGTCCCAACACTCGGTATCACCTGCTTGCCGACACCCTCAGGCGACCAGACCTTTGCGAAAGCCGACGGCGACCGCCTGCGCCCGGTCGCGTGCGCCGAGCTTACGGAACAATCGCCGCGCGTGGGTCTTCACGGTGTCCTCGGACAGGAACAGCTCCCGTCCGATCTCGGCATTGGAGTGTCCCTGGCTCATCCCGCGGAGTACCTGGAGTTCGCGCTCGGTGAGTGGAATGTCATCGTCATTGCCCTCGGACCGGTGTGCCTGCAGTCGGGGGTCGGAAAGCGCGTCGGCCAGCGCCGCCACGATCTCCGGTCGGGTCGCGTCCCAGCGCAGGAAGCCCCTGGCGCCGCAGGCGATGGCAGCGGCGATCGACGCGGTGTCGTCCGGAGATCCGAAGACGATGACGACTGCACCCGGGTGCAGCGCCAGCAGGCGTCTGGTCGCCTCGATTCCGCTGGTCAGCGCACGCTGGGTACCTATCAGCACCATATCGGCTGGTTCTCTGCCGAAACGGCTGAGCAGTTCGTCCCCGGAGGCGACACAGTCGACATCGTGCACCGAGGCGACCGCCGACATCACTCTGGTCAGCCCATCCCTGGCCGTTCTCCGCTCGTCACATATCAGCACACTGGTCATGTCGCGCCCTCCCGGGACCACCCGCCGTATTCACCCCACTGGGCGAAACGCTGCGCACCGCGTATCCCCTGAAAGATGAGGTCTACCACAAACCCACCGGTTCGGCCTACGCAGTGGTGCGACCGTTCGCCGCCTGGCACCACGAATGGTCTACCGGCCGGTAGTACGAACACCGACTGTCGAACCCGCCCCCGCGTCGGTCAAGCATCGTCCGCTGTACACCTCAAGGGGTGTTGTTCCCGGGGGGCAACAGGCCTATTTTCAAGATCGACAACCGCGAGCCGCACCGAGACGGGTCGACGTGGGTAGCTGCGCGGTATCGCCGCCCGGACAGCCTGCGTCACACTTCTGCAGGCGACGCCGGCACGAAAGAGAGCAGGACGTGGCAGACACACGGCGACTTCCCGGCCCTACCGCCGACCGGTGGAACTGGCAGTTGCTCGGCGCCTGTCGCGGCATGGCCAGTTCGTTCTTCTTCCACCCGGAAGGTGAGCGCGGCCCGGCAAGGGCCCGCCGAGAAGGAAAAGCGAAAGCTATCTGCCTGGACTGCCCCGTCCTCGCCAACTGCCGAGCCCACGCGTTGGCCGTCCACGAACCCTACGGAATCTGGGGCGGGTTGTCGGAGTCGGAGCGGGCATCCATGCTGAACATCGTGCGGCCCGGGCGCTGAGCCCTCCCTGGCTGTTCGGTGCCCGCCCTCGGATGCCATCGACGCGGTCCGGCATGGTCAGGGACGGCGACGGGGAAGATCCCGGCCGCCGGCCGGGACCTCCCCTGGCGCTTGCAGTGGTTCCCGCACAGTGTGCAGCGCTTTCCGCTCAGTGCGCGTGCGAGTGGCCGTGGCCGGCCGGCTCCGGCTGCTCTTCCGGGATGTCGGTGACGGCGGCCTCCGTGGTGAGCAGCATGGCGGCGATCGAAGCGGCGTTGGACACCGCGGCCCTGGTCACCTTGACGGGGTCGATGATGCCGGCCGCCAGCAGGTCGCCGAACGTGCCCTCGGCCGCGTCATAACCCTGGCCGATCGGCAGGGTGGCGATCTTGTTCACCACCACCGCACCTTCCTCGCCGGCATTGGTGGCGATCCAGAATGCCGGCGCCGACAGCGCTTTGCGCACCAGTGCCACGCCGATCGCCTCGTCGCCGGTCAGACCCAGGCCGTCCGCCAGTTCGGCAGCGGCATGCACCAGCGCCGATCCACCGCCGGGAATGATGCCTTCGGCAACGGCAGCCTTGGTGGCGGCTACCGCGTCCTCGACCCGATGCTTGCGTTCCTTGACCTCGGTCTCGGTGGCCGCTCCGACCTTCACCACCGCGACGCCGCCGCCGAGCTTGGCAAGCCGCTCCTGCAACTTCTCCCGATCCCAGTCCGAGTCGGTGTCCTCGATCTCCCGGCGGATCTGCGATGAGCGATCGCCGACCGCGGCCGGGTCCCCGCCACCGTCGACCACCGTGGTGGTGTCCTTGTCGACCACCACCCGGCGGGCGGTGCCCAGAACATCGGTACCAACTTCGGAGAGCTTCAGGCCGACCTCGGCCGACACCACCTCGGCGCCGGTGACGATAGCGAGATCCTGCATGAATGCCTTACGCCGGTCGCCGAAATAGGGCGCCTTGACCGCCACCACCTTGATGGTCTTGCGCAGGGCGTTCACCGCCAGCGTCGACAGCGCCTCGCCCTCCACGTCTTCCGCGATGATCAGCAGCGGGGTCTGGGCCTCCAGCACCTTCTCCAGCAGCGGCAGCAGGTCGGCCAGCGCCGATACCTTCTCTCTGACCAGCAGGATCTTCGCGTTCTCCAGCACGGCTTCGCCGGATTCCGGGTCGGTGATGAAGTGCGGCGACACGAAACCCTTGTCGAACTGCATCCCGTCGGTGAACTCGAGTTCGATGGCGGTGCCGTTGGACTCCTCGACGGTGACGACGCCGTCGGCACCGACCTTCTCCAGCGCTTCGCCGAGCAGCGAGCCGATCGCCTGGTCCCTCGAGGCGATAGCGCCCACCTGAGCGATCCGGTCACGGTCGCCGGCGACCGGGGTGGCGCGTTCGGCGAGTATCTCGTTCACCCGGTCGGCGGCCTTGCCGATGCCGGAGCGCAGCGCCATCGGATCGGCGCCGGCCGTCACATTGCGCAGCCCCTCGGCGATCATCGCCTGGGCCAGCACGGTCGCCGTCGTCGTGCCGTCACCGGCGACGTCGCTGGTCTTGGTGGCCGCGGTCTTGACCAATTGGGCGCCGAGGTTCTCGCCGGCGTTCTCCAGTTCGATCTCACGGGCGATGGTGACGCCGTCATTGGTGACGGTAGGGCCGCCGAACTTCTTGGCCAGCACCACGTTCCGACCACGCGGGCCGAGAGTGGCCTTGACCGCGTCGGTCAATTTGTCGACGCCACGCAACATCGAGGTGCGCGCGGCGGTATCGAAGCTGATCTGCTTCGCCATGGTTCTCGTGGCTTCCTTTTCTGGGACGTCTCAGGGGCTTGGTCTCGCGCGCCTGTCCGGTGACGAGACGACTCACGCCCCGGTCGGCCGGAATCCGACCGCCGGGGCGTGAGGAGCAGGTGACGGGACCGGCCGGAGCCGGTCGCCATCACCGTGCATCATCGGGAGATCTTGGCCAGCACGTCGCGGGCCGACAGGATCAGGTAGTCCTGTCCGGAGTACTTGACCTCGGTGCCGCCGTACTTCGAGTAGATGACCACGTCGCCCTCGGTCACATCGACCGGGACGCGCTTGCCGTTGTCGTCGATCCGACCGGGACCGACCGCAAGGACAGTGCCCTCCTGGGGCTTCTCCTTGGCCGTGTCCGGGATGACAAGACCGGACGCGGTGGTGGTTTCGGCCTCATTGGCCTGGACGAGGATCTTGTCCTCGAGCGGCTGGATATTCACGCTCGCCACTGTGATTGACCTCCCCTTCGGGGGTTCTCGATGTCAGGGATGTGGTGCGGTGCACGCGGATCGTGCGGGTGGTGCGATAGCTGGGTGACACGGTGATCGACGCTGCGCGATCCACCGTCGTCGCGGGTGCCGGCGGATCACAACGTCTCTCGATTGGCACTCTACGCATCCGAGTGCCAGTTCTTCAAGGCGCCACCGGAAGCTGCTACGTCATCCGGTCGCCGCTGGCAATCTCGGTTCCGTGCTGGCGAAATATCGCCAGCACGGGGTCCAGATTGCCAGCGGGAGCACCGCCGAGAACCAGATCTCCGGCGCGTTCAGGCGTCGGCCAGCAGGTCGGCGAGGCGCTGAACGGAGGCCAGCGCCGCCCGCCGGGCTTCGTCGGTCTGCCAGGCGTCGTACCAGGCGTTGGACACCGGCAACAGGATCCGCTCGACCACGGCCTTTGCCAGGGTGCGGCGGGCCGGTGTGAGCTCGGTGTCCAGCTCCCTCAAGTAGATGCGCAGCCGATCTTCCTGTGCGGCCCCGTCCAGCAGCGACGGCTCTTCCTCGGCCAGCAGCAGCGTCACCGCAACCCGACCTTCGTTCGCCTCGAGCGGATCGAGGCTGTCCCCGGCCTCCTCGATGGTGCGCATCGCCTGGACCAGGCGCTCGCCGGCCCTGCCGCGACCGACGTCGATCAGCCGTTGCACGAAGGCTGCCGCTTGATCGTTGCCGAACGTGCCGGTGTCCGCATGGTGATCCATCACCGGCTCCTTGGGTGGGTATCGCCGCGTAGTGAGTGCGCCTGGATGTGGATATTGCCAAGCAGACAACTTCCTGCCGGTGGTGCCGATTCACCGTGCCACCAACCGCCGCATCAGATGTTCACACGTGGACGGTGCTGACCGCCAGGCCCGGGTTGCCGGTGAGCAGGCCGGATGACGGCCGGCCGCCGGACATCGCCACATGGGCTCCGACGGCCGCGATCATGGCGCCGTTGTCGGTGCACAAGCCGGGTGACGGCACTCGAAGCGTCAGACCGGCCGCTGCACAGCGCTGTTCGGCCAGCTGCCGGAGCCGGCCGTTCGCCGCCACCCCGCCGGCCATCACCACCGTGTCGATTCCCAGGTCGGTCGCTGCCCGGACGGTCTTGGCCGTCAGCACGTCGGCAACGGCCTCCTGGAAGCTGGCGCAGATGTCCACCACCGCGACGGCGCCGGCCCGCCGCAGGCTCTCTACATGCCGGGCGACAGCCGTCTTCAAGCCGGAGAACGAGAAGTCGTACGGGTTGTCATGCGGCCCCGTCAGCCCGCGTGGGAACCGCACGGCTGTCGGATCTCCTTGTCCGGCCAGCCGGTCGATCACCGGGCCACCCGGGTACCCGAGATCCAGTAGCCGGGCCACCTTGTCGTAGGCCTCCCCGGCCGCGTCGTCGACGGTGCCGCCGATCAGTTCTATGTGGCGGCCGAGGTCGGTGACCCGCAGCAGCTGGGTGTGCCCGCCGGAGACCAGCAGCGCAAGCGAGGGGGTCGGCAGCGGGCCGTGTTCCAGAGTGTCGGCCGCGACATGCCCGGCCAGGTGATTGACGCCGTACAGGGGCACACCCCACGCCGCCGCGTACGCCTTGGCCGCCGCCACCCCGACCAGCAGCGCACCGGCGAGGCCCGGCCCGCAGGTGACAGCCACGGCATCCACGTCGGAGTAGGAAAGGCCTGCCGTGGTGAACGTCGCATGCACCGTTGGCAGCAACGCCTCCAGGTGGGCGCGGGAGGCGATCTCGGGTACCACCCCGCCGAATCGGGCGTGCTGCTCGGACGAGGATGCCAGGTGATGTCCGAGCAGCTCCAGGCGTCCCGGTCGGCCGCCCGGACCGGGGCGCCCGACCCTGACCAGCCCGGCACCGGTCTCGTCGCAGGAGGTCTCGAGTCCGAAGATGACGGCGCCCGGGCCGAGCACCGGTCGACCCGGTTTCATCGGACCTGGCCGCGGCCCTGGATGGGTCGCTCCATGGTGAGGGCGTCGGCGCCGCTGGGCCAGTAGTAATTGCGGCGCAACCCGATCCGGGTGAACCCACAGGACCGGTAGAGAGCGAGCGCCGGCTCATTGTCGGTGCGCACCTCGAGCAGCACCCTGCGTTCACCGGCCGCTTCTAACAGGCCCTCCAGCATCGCCCGGCCGACCCCGGTGCCCTGGGCGTCCGGGCGCACGCCGATGGTGCGGACCGCGGCCTCCTCGTCGCCGCGGGACAACCCGGCATAGCCGTCGACGGCACCGGAAGCGTTGCGGTGCACCACATAGTGATGTCCGGCGGCGAGTTCGGACCGGAACATCTCGGCCGTCCACGGTGAATCGCCGGGGAACAACAGCAGCTCCAGCTCGGCAAGCGCCCCGATGTCCGACCAGCCCAGCGGTTCCAGCACTACGGGTGGCTGGTCGGGGCGTCGGGGGCGGCCGGCGTCGGGCCGATCCTGTTGCGGCGCATGGCTCATGTCAGTACAGACTTCGGTGGCGCCGGTTCCGTGACGTCGGGCCGGCGCAGGTACAGGGGGGTCAATGGTCCGGGGACAGCGCCGGTGACCAGCATGTGCCCGGCCGCCTTGACCAGACCCAACGCCGTCGAGCCGGTTGTCAGCCGGGGCAGGTCGAGTCCGGCCAGGTCCGAGCCCGCACCGGTCAGTGCCACCGGTTCCACGGACAGTTCTGCGACGCGGCCGGGCAGAGCTGCCGGCGCCATCACCGCCGGACCGAAGATCCTGCGGGCAGCGCCGTCGAACGCCGAGACGTATATTTCGCGCCGCCGGGCGTCGCTCACCACCAGAAAGTGCCCCTGCGGCAGGCCATCGGCCGATTCGGCAGGCCATTCGATCGACAACGCGACCCCATCGTGACTGGCCACCCCGTACACCGGCAGGCCCAAGGCGTCGCCGAGAGCTTCAGCGGTGACGATGCCGACCCGCAGGCCGGTGAACGGGCCCGGCCCGAGCCCGACGACCACTGCGTCCAGGTCCGACAGGCTCGCGCCGGCCTCGGCGACGGCAGCTCCGGTCAACGGCATCAGATGCTCGGCGTGCCCGAAGGCGTCGTCCAGCCGCCGCTCGGCCAGCAGCTGGACCAGCGCCGCCGGTCGGCCCGCCTGCAAGGCCTCCATCACCTCGTTCGGCCGCAGCACGCGGACCAATCCCGTGGTGACGGTGGGGGTGGAGGTGTCCAGGGCAAGAACCAGCATGATCCACCAGAGTTTACGGCGCACAGCCGTCCGGACGTGCGCGCGGCTGCTGGGCTGCCGGCACCCAGGAACGGCCGGATCTCGCGGTGCCAGGTACCGATCCACACCTGGATGAGCCGACCGTGGAAAACTACGGTTGACAGATGGACCCGAGCAGCGCGAGTGAAGCCTCCCGAGGACCACTGATCAACGCACCGGGTGTGGTCACCGGGTGGGCAACCAGATGGGTTGATGGCCAACAGGTATCGGTGTTCTCGGCCGAACCGCATGCGGTCCAGCAGACTGCCATCGGGGTGATCCTGGGCTTCGAGCTGTTCGGCATCACCGAGTACGTCAAGTCCGTTGCCGAGCGACTGGCCGCCGTCGGCTATCGGGTGGCCGTCCCCGACTACTACTTCCGAGCGGGCGAGCGCCGGACGTTCGGCTCGGGCGAGACCGAGCGCGAAAACGCCTTCGACGCGCTCGCCACTGTGGATAGGCCAGCCGCATTGGCCGCGACCAGGGTAGCGATCGACGCGCTCGAGGGCTGCCTGACCGTCGGCTTCCTCGGGCTGAGCGTCGGCGGTCACATCGGGCTCGCGGTGGCGCCGGACGTGCCCATCGACAGGGTCGCCGTCTTCTACCCCACCTTCCTCAACGGTGAGCCAATGGTGGTCTCCGGGTCGGAGCCGACAATGAAGTCCCTCGGCCGGCTGGGCGAGCGACCCGTCCTGCTCTTCTTCGGTTCCGAAGACGCACTGTGCCCGCCCGACTATGTGGCCGAGATCGAGATGGTGCTCGAGGCGAACGGTGTTCCGCATCGGACGGTCACCTACCCGGGAGCCGCGCACGGATTCGCCTGCCAGGACCGACCCTCGTACAACGCGGATGCAGATGCCGACTCATGGCAGCAGACCCTGTCGTTCCTTGCCGGCGGGAGCTGACCCACGGTCCTGTCGACTCATGTCGAGATCCACCCGAGGTCCGGCTTCGACGCCTTAAGGGCGTGGTCGCGGTGCGGCGACCTGCATTACGGTGAGCCGGTGGCAACGACCCCGGCGGTGACGCTGGCCGACGTCGCCAGGGCCGCCGGCGTATCGCTGGCGACCGCCTCCCGCGCCTTGCACGGCGCTCACGGCCGGACGGTGCGGACCGAGCTGGCGGACCGGGTGTTGGCGGCCGCCCGGGACCTGCACTATGCGCCCAATGCCGCCGCGCAGGCCATGTCTCGGGGCCGGACCGGCTCCATCGGACTGATCGTCCAGGACATCGCCGACCCGTTCGCCGCCTCGGTGGCGGCCGGGGTGATGGCGGCGGCCGCCGACAGCGATCTGATCGTCACCGTGGCGGCCACCGCCGGTGATTCGGCGATGGAGATCAGGCACGTCGCGCAGCTGCGCCGGCAACGGGCACAGGCGGTGATACTGGCAGGTCCGCGTTTCGTCGATCCGGACGCGGACGCCGCGCTCGCCGCCGAGATCGCCGATTTCACCGCCGCCGGTGGGCAGGTCGCGGCCATCGGCCGGCCGATGGCGGGGGTGAACACTGTGGTGATCGACAACGCCGGCGGCGCCGAACGCCTCGCCCGGGTGTTGCATTCGTTGGGATACCGCAGATTCGCAGTGCTCGCGGGCCCGGAGAACCTTGCCACCAGCGAGGATCGGGTCGCCGGATTCCGGGCCGGACTTGCCGGCTGTGGCATCGGCCTGCCGCCGGAAAACGTGTTGGCGGCGCCCTTCTCGCGGGACGGCGGATACGTGGGCATGACGGAGTTGCTCGGGCAGGGAGTGGCTCCTGGAGCCATCGACGTGGTGTTCGCGGTGAACGACGTGATGGCGGTCGGGGCGATCGCCGCGTTGGCGGAGCATGGATTTCAGGTGCCACGGGACATGGCCATCGCCGGATTCGAGGATGTGCCGATGCTGCGGGACATCCGCCCGCCGCTCACCACCGTGAGGTTGTCGCTGGAGGAGATCGGCCGGCTGGCAACCGTTCTTGCACTGGACACCAGCGGTGATCCCGGCGTGGTCGTGCACCGCCAGGTACCGGTGGAACTCGCGGTGCGGGCCTCCACACCGCCGGTCGGCGCTTCCCGGTGATCCCTAACCGGCGCCTTCGGCCAGCGCCGTTCCGGTGGCACTCACCTTCGACAGCAGGTGCGCGATGGCGGCCGTCCAGCGGATTCCGGCTGCTGCCAGGACGGCTGTGCGACTGTCGTCGACATGCCGGATCAGCTTGATGTGCAACGACTCCGGCGCCAGATGCTCGGCGATCCCGTCCCCCCACTCGACCACGACGGCGGCTCGGGTCAGGTCGGTATCCAGGTCCAGATCGTCCAGCTCGAGGGCGTCGCCGATGCGGTAGCCGTCCACGTGTACCAGCGGCACCCGGTCGCCGTAGTGCACCCTGGCGATCACGAATGTCGGCGAGGTGATCAGGTCGGTGATGCCCATGCCGACGGCGATCCCCTTGGTGAGCGCGGTCTTGCCCGCACCGAGGTCGCCGGACAGGATCACCAGATCGCCTGGATTCAGCCGAGCCCCGATCTGCTCACCGAATGCCAGAGTGTCCGACAGTCGGGGCAATTCCACTCGCACGGCCTGGCTCTCGACCACCACGTCCGATACCTTCCTGCACGTCGCTACTTGTCAGTGCCGACGATTCCGGCACGGATCGCGGCCTTGCGCAACAACTCTCGCAGCAAGTCGTTGCTCACACTTGGATTTTCCAGCATCAGGTTGTGCCCGGCGCCTGCCACCACCCGCAGCTCGGCCTTCGGCAGCTTGGCGGCCAACTCCCTGGATTGTGCCGGTGGAGTGATCCGGTCCGCCTCACCACAGACGATCAGGCCCGGAAGGTCGGCGAGCGTGGGCACCCCGGCCCGCAGGTCGTGGCCGATGATGGCCGGCAGGAAATCGGCGATCACGTCGATGGGCGTGGATGCGATCATCTCGTCCACATAGTCGACCAGATGCGTCGGCACCTCCGGATCGGCGAAGCCGAAGCTCCGGGTGAGCAGCCAGACGGCTTCCCGAGTCAGTGGCCGGCCGCGTTCGAACAGGCTCGGGTACCGCGATGCGGTGGCCGTCAACGCCCGCACCACCGGGTCGACCCCCAACAGCGGCCGCCGGGAGCCCTGGTGGTTCCGGTAACCGGCGGAGGTGTCCATCAGGGCGTAGCCGACCACCCGATCCCGGAACAGTGCCGGGTCGCTCTCGGCAAGCCCGAGCAACGCCATCCCGCCCAACGAGTGGCCGACGACCACCAACGAACCACTGGGGGCGGCGGTCGAGATCACCGCCGCCAGATCCTCGGTGATCGCCCTGACCGTCGATCGTCCCTTTCCGGCGCGCCCGGACCGGCCGTGCGACCGCAGATCGAAGAAGACCAACCTGGCCTCCGGCGCTCCCCGGGGCGCCTCCGGGTCGCCGAAACCTGAGCCGGCCAGCGCTATTCGTTGGTAATGCCAGGCTCCCAGCCGCAGCGTCCAGCCGTGCGCGAAGACCACCGTCATCGGGGCGTCGGCGGGGCCCACCTCCTCCACGTACAGTGCCACGCCGTCAGCGGAGACCACCGAGTAGCTCCGATCGGCCGTCAATGCGTCGTATTCTACGTCCGGGCCGGAGGCCATTACCTTGTACCGGCGCACCGCACGGCGTTGCGCCGTCAACCCACCGACCACAATGGCGCCGACCGCCCCGCCGGCCACCGAGAAGGCCCCGACGATCCTGCCGACGGTTCCCATTTTCGTCAGTCCCCCTGTCCGATGTAGCGCCGCGGGGTACGCGGACCGATCCGGGTGACGATCTCGTAGTCGATGGTCTCGCAGGCGTCCGCCCATTCCCGCGCCGTCGGTTCACCGACATCGCCCTGCCCGAAGAGCAGCACCTCGTCGCCGGGCGCCACCGGCAGTTCACCGCAGTCGATCACGAACTGGTCCATCGCCACCCGGCCGGCGATCCTGCGACGCTGGCCCAGGATCAGCACCTCCGCGCGGTTGGAGGCGAGCCGCGGCACCCCGTCCGCGTAGCCCAACGGCACCAGCGCCAATGTGGTATCCGTCCGGGTGCGGTAGGTCAGCCCGTAGGACACTCCTTGGCCGGCCGCCACCCGCTTGGTCAGCGCCACCCTGGCCCGCAAGGACATCGCCGGCCGAAGGCTCACCGAGGTCCCCGCCACCGGATTCAGCCCGTAGAGCCCGATGCCGACCCGGACCAGGTCGAGCCGGGTCTGCGGATGGGCGATGGCCGCCGCGGTGTTCGCCAAGTGCGCGTAGCGGGGCCGGACGCCGGCCTCCGCGGCGGCCCGGCGGACTTCGGCGAACGCTGCCCCCTGTTCGCCGACCGACCGGTCGCCCGGAACGTCGGCGCTGGCCAAGTGGCTCATCAGGCCGACCACCTCCAGGCGTCCGGCCGCGGCGGCCCGGCCGGCCGCATCCAGCAGCCGGCCGATGTCGGCGCCGGCGGCGCCGCCGCGGCCCAGCCCGGTGTCGACCTTCAGGTGGATCGACGGTGTGGACCGGCATCCCGCCGCCAGCACCGCATCCAGGTGTCCCACCGAACTGACGCCGACCTGCACACCGGCGGCCAGCGCCGGACCCGGATCCTGATCCGGAACCCACAGCCATGCCACCAGCGGCGCATCGACGCCGGCCTCCCGAAGCGCTACCGCTTCCTGCAGGGTGGCGACCCCGAGCGCGTCGGCCCCGGCGGCCATCACAGCGCGGGCTACCTGCACGGCCCCGTGGCCGTAGCCGTCGGCCTTGACCACAGCCATCAGCGCGGTGCCGGGTTCCAGCATCGACCGCAGGGCGACGACGTTGGCCCGGACCGCGGCCAGGTCGACGACGGCCTCGCAGCGCACCGGCTGGTCCGGGCCGGCAGCCGCCGACGCCGGCGGGTGTACGGCCGGACTCATCACGGCCCCACTCTGCCATCCGGCCGGTCCGGATTCGATGATCATGGTTTCCTTGGCGAACCGGAGGAGTCACAGGCGTGTCGCGGGCTGACCGCCTTCATCTTCGGAAGAGTCGGAAGGGGTGGTGCCTACTGCCGGTCGGGCCACGAGGTTCCAGCCGTGGTCCAGCAGCTCGATGCGTGCACCGGCGAGCCCGAAAGGTGCAGGGGTAATCCCCCGCGAGGCGTCCCAGACCTCGATCGCCGTCGGCACACACCGCACAACGACGAAGGCGCGATCGTCTGGCCCAGTCGGCCAGAACGACCGCCAGATCGGCAGGAACTGATCTCGACGCGTTGTCGGGTCGTTCAGCAGGCCGGCGGCAGCGTAGACAGTGACGCCGGCACCCCTACGGTAATCGGTGTACACGAGGGTGGCCCGGCCGGTGAGCCGAATGTCGGCGGCCTTGCGGGAAGTGGGCGACGTACCGAGGTGGATGACGAACTCCGCATCGGGCCGGCGCGGCTGCAGCACCCGCGCCGCCGGCTGCTCGCCGGTACCGGTCACCATGACGCAGAAGCGGCTTCGACCGATCGTCGCCCGCGCAGCCCGCAGGACGGACTCGGCGCTGACATCGGTATGTCGAATGCCCCAACGCCGATACCAGCGGGCGAGCTGCGCGACGGCGCCGCCGAGGATCCGCCGGATCGGGCGCTGTGTCAAACTCGCGTTCGCTGCCTGGCGGGAGCGGTGGTTGAAGCCGTGCCACCGGCCGCTCGGCGGATCGCGGCGGCGATCATCGCCCGCAGCACCGGGCTGTGCAGCACCCGGACCGGCGCGAAATACAGCCGGCCGCGCCAGCCATGCAGCTTCACGAAGGTCGTTACCTGCAACAGGTTCCGCTCGGTGTCGACGGCTACTGCTGCCCACAAGTCCAGATGCCGGTCGTGCTTCACGATCAGCGCTTCGCAGCCGCGGACCTCATCGATGTCGAACGCCGAGAGGTCGTTCGAGGGACGAACCCCGATCAGTCGCACCAGCGCGGTGCGAACGGCCATCAGACCCTTGACCCACCAGAGACTGCGGGGAAGATCGAAAACCCGCCTGGCCCATTCTGCCGGGTCGCCGCTCGATCCGGCCGGCAGGGTGAACAGGTGGGCATCGGCGAAGTCCGGGTTGGGGCAGGATCGTTGCGCCGCCGAGTGCAGGACGGCCGCCGGTCCGGCGCCGGACAGATCTGCTGAGGTCACTGTGTATTCCTTCCGCTGCGAGCCCACCATACACCCGCGTATGGTCTTTCCGTACGCTACCGTACGGTGATGACGACCGCTCCGCAACGCCGTCGGCTAGCCCGCTCTGATTGGGTGGCCGCAGCCTTGGATGTGCTGATCGATTCGGGTCCGGCCGCAGTGGCTATCGAGCCCCTGGCCGTCGCGCTGGGCACTACCAAAGGGTCCGGTTACCACCACTTCCGGTCCAGGGACGAGTTGTTGATGGCGGCCCTTGAGGCCTATCGGGCTCAGCACACCCGGTCGATCATCGATGAGGTGGACGGTGCCGGCGGCTCGGCACAGGACCGGCTGGTGCGGCTGTTCGAACGGGTCAAGGCCAGGGCCGGCCGCCGCACCGAGATCCAGATGCTGGCCAGCGGCGATCCCAGCGTGCGGGAGATGATCGACCAGGTGACTGCCGAGCGTCTTGGCTACCTGGAGCGATTGATGCGGGATGCGGGATTCGGCCGGGCGGAGGCGCACCGACGGGCTCTGCTGGCGTACTTCACCTACCTCGGCCAGAGTGCACTGGCCGAATCGGTCCCGTCCGCCCTTCCTGGCACCGATCGTGCTGATCGTGCACTGCAAAAGACGATCATCGATGCGTTGCTCTCCGCACCGGCCTGAATCGGCTCGCTCGAGCCGTCGGTGCAGCTGCTAGCGCTGCTCGGAGAACCGCTGGACGTCCACCTGGGCACCGGACACGATGACCAGGTCGTCCGCACGGATCTCGGTTCCGGCCAGAGGTTCGACGAACCCGGCGCCACGCCGCTTGAGGGCCACCACTGTCACCCCGAATTCTTCGTGCAGCTTGTCAGTATCGAGGATCCGTCCGACCAAACGGGCCGGCGGCACGGCCTCTCCCATTGCATAGCCGTCCTCGAACTCGATGTAGTCGAGCATCCGTCCGCGTAGCAGGTTTGCCACCCGGCGGCCCATGTCGTACTCCGGGCGGACCACGTGGTGCACACCGAGTTTGCTGAGGATCCTGGCGTGCGGTTCCGAGATGGCCTTGGCCCACACTTCTCCGACGCCCGCATCGAGCACTACCGCTGCGGTCAGCAGGCTGGATTCTATGTTGCTGCCCATTCCGATGACGGCCCGGCCGAACTCATCGATACCCAGCTGTCCCAGGGCATCTGCGTCGGTAGTGTCGGCCAGCACAACATGGGTGAGTTGACCGCTCATCCGTTGCACAGCCTTGCTGTCGGCGTCGACGCCGAGCACTTCGGTTCCTGAGTCGATCAATTCCGCTGCAACCGCGGCGCCGAATCGACCCAGCCCCAGCACCGCGACCGCGTCGGCGTCGCCGCGGGTCAGCGATGCTCCCGGTGTCCTCGCCATTCGTCCCGCCTTCCGAGAGCTGGCAATGTCAGCGGCCGAAGGCTAACAGGGTGTACTCCGGGTCCGGCTCGCCGCCGCGCCCTTGGCCGTGCCCGGTGAAGGTGGTCTCGCCGACCGGTTCCAGCTGTACCAGCCGGCACATACGCTCCACCAGATCTCGCCGATCAGTGGGTTTCGGATCCCGGGATCCTTGCGCGCCGGCCTTGTCCACCGTGGTCAGGTAGCGGCCACCCGGCCGCAGCAGCCGGGCAGCCTCCCGGACCACTTGACCGGCGCGTGCCGGTTCGAGCAGGTGCAGCAGCCAGATCGAGGTGACCACCCCTGCCGATCCGTCAGGCATCGGCATTTCGGTGGCGTCCGCCTGCAGGACACGGCCCGGAAGCCGGCCCGCCGCAATGCGCAGCATGCCGCGGGAAAGGTCGGCCACCATGACGTCATACCCGACCGATGCCAGCTCGACCGTCACGATGCCGGTGCCACCGGCGAGGTCGACCAGCAGTCCGGAAGTGCCGCCCAGCAATCGGCGCACGCCATCCGCGGCCGCGGCCGCGCGGGCGGCGCCGCCCCTGGATGCGTCATATCCGCGCGCTTGGAGGTCGTAGTCCAGCATTCGTCACGCACCGCCCACCCTGATGCCGCGGGAGCCTTGGGTGATCAGCGCCGCCGTCATTCCGATCGTCGTTCCGTCAGCCAATGAGGGGTCTGCCTTCCGGATACTCGTAGCGGCGTTCGCTCTCCCGCAGTGCCAATGCGGACACCAGGGTGACCGGGCCCAGCCGGCCCAGGAACATCAACGCGGTCAGCACGATCAGGGCCGCACCCGGTAACTGGGCGGTGATGCCGGTGGACAGGCCGACGGTGCCGAAGCAACTCACTACCTCGAACAGCAGTTGATCGGTGGAGAACCCAGTGATCTGGGTGAGCACGATCGTCGCCGTCACCACGGCAGCCACCGACAACAGGGCCACCGTCAGCGCCTGCCGGACCGTGCGGGATGCGATCCGCCGGCCGAAGGCGTGAAGCGTCCGCTCGCCTCTCACCTCGGCGACGATGGCGACCAACAACACCGCGAAAGTGGTCACCTTGATCCCGCCGGAGGTGCCGGCCGAGCCCCCGCCGATGAACATGAACACATCCATGCCGAGCCAGGTGCCGTCGTGCATGCTGCCGATGTCCACCGAGTTGAAGCCGGCGGTGCGCAGCGAGACGGAGTGGAAGATGCCGGCCAGTATTCGCCCTCCCGGCTGCAGGGCACCCAGTGTTCGCGGATTCGCCCACTCGGTGATCGTCAGGAACAGGGTGCCGATCGCGAACAGCAGGGCAGACATTGCGACGGTGATCTTGGTGTGCGTAGACCAGCGGGACGGGGTTCGCAACTCGCGGCGCAGCTCGAACAGCACCGGAAACCCCAGGCTTCCGAGCAGCACCACCGCCGAGATCGTGAGGATGATCCACGGGTCGGAGGCAAATCCGATCATGTTGTCCGGCCTCAGTCCGAAGCCGGCATTGTTGAACGCCGTGACGGAGTGGAAGAGCCCGTAGTACAAGGCTTTCCAGAACGAGTACTGGTAGCCGGTGAGGAACCTCACGGTGAGCACCAGGGTCGAGATCAACTCGATCACCAGGCCCACGGAGGCCACCCTGATGAGCAGGCCGCGGACGCCACCGAGTCCTTCGTTGTGGGTCTCGGCGGCCGCGGTGAGTCGGGATCGCAGGCCCAGCCGCCGGGTCACCAGCACGCCGAGCAGCGACGCGAAGGCCATGATCCCGAAGCCGCCGATCTGCACCATCAGCAGGATCACCACCTGCCCGAAAACCGACCAGTAGCTTCCGGTGTCGACGGTGCTCAGCCCGACAACGCAGATCGAACTGGCTGCATGGAAGAAGGCGGTGAGCAGATCTGTCCCGCCTTCGCCGGCCTTGGCGATCGGCAGCATCAGCAAACCGGTGCCGGCGACGGCCGCGGCGGCGAAGCCCGCCAGGATCAGCTGCGGTGGCTGCCATCGCCGCCGGGTGCGCCGCCGCCGTTTGCGCCGCGAGCGGGCACTGTCGATCGGGCGCATGCCCGAGACTCTAAGCGGCGTCAGCCGAGGTAACTCCACAGCGCCTGGGCACCGGCCCGGCCGTCCTGCTGGGCCCGTTCGCCGGCGCGGCCGTGTAGGTGCGCCCCGAGTGCCGCGGCTAGGAACGGTTCCAGGCCGGCGGCCAGTAACGACCCGATCATGCCGGACAACACGTCACCGGAACCCGCGGTGGCCAGCCAACTGTTGCCTGACTGGTTCACCGCAACCCGGCCGTCCGGGGCGGCGATCAGCGTTCGGTTGCCCTTGAGCAGCACCACCGCTCCGCTGCGCCGGGCGGCCGATCGAGCGGACTGCAGCCGGTCTACGGGCTCCAGGTCGGCCCACAGCCTGGAGAATTCTCCGGAGTGCGGGGTCAGTACCGTTGACGCTGCGCCGGCGCCGTGGTTGCGCCGGGACAGCAGCGTCGGGTTGGCCGACAACAGCGTCAGCGCATCGGCGTCGATGACGACGGGGACATCGGAGGTGACGACCGTGTGCAGCCGGGCCAGCGCTGCGCCGTCGGTTCCCATTCCGGGTCCGGCCACCCATGCCTGCACCCGCCCGGCCGCCGCGGGGTCGGCGGCGGCGATCACCTCCGGCCAGCGCGCCAGCACCGCAGTCCCCTGCGGGCCGGCGTAGCGGACCATACCGGGACGCAGGGACACCGCGGCACCCACCGATAGCACTGCAGCACCGGGGTACTGCTCGGATCCGGCGAGCACCCCGACGACACCCGAGGAGAACTTGTCGTCGGCGCTGCCGGTGCGGGGGCGGAGGCGGTCCGCGTCGGCATCCTCAAGCGCCAGGACGTCCGGGACCTGGTCGGCGGACGGCGCCAACCCGAGATCGGCCACCACCAGTTGCCCGGTGCGGTGGCTGACCAGCAGCCCGCTGGTCGGCGCGCCGAAGGTGACGGTGACGTCTGCCCGGACCGCGGGTCCGTCCTCGGCGCCGGTGTCGGGGTCGATGCCACTCGGCACGTCGACGGCCAGGACAGCTGCGGCCGCCGAGCCGAGCAGGTGGACCAGGTGGTCGGCCGGTGCCCGCAGCGGGGGTGTTGCGCCGATGCCGACGAGTCCGTCGATCACCAGGTCGGCGCACGAAATCGCTTGCGGAGCAAGAACATCGGTGGCTTCGGCCGTCTTGCCGCCGGCGCGATGGAAAGCCAGAAGACCGGCACGGTGAACGCGTTCGGGATTGCTGAGAAGTGCGGTGACACCGATTCCGCGACGAGCCAGCAACACTCCGGCGTACAGCGCATCTCCGCCGTTGTTGCCACTGCCTACCAGCAGTGCCACGGAGCGGCCCGGCCGCGGATGCGATAGTCGGGACAGTGCCACGGTGGCTACCGCGGTCGCGGCTCGCCGCATCAGGGCACCATCCGGCGTGCGGGCCAGCGCCACGGACTCGGCCGCCCGGATCTGCTCGACGGTGTATGCGGTGATCATACGCTCAGCGTGCCAGCCCGCTCAGCCGATAGCCAACACCACCGCGGCGGCGATCCCGCCGTCATGGGAGAGCGACACGCGCCAACTTGAAATACCCTGTGCGGCAGCGGCTTCCGCCACGGTGCCGGTAATGAGCAGCTCCGGCCTTCCGCCGGCCGCCGACCGCACGGCGCAGCCGTGCCATTGCAGTCCGGACGGAACGCCCAGCGCCTTGGCGACGGACTCCTTGGCCGCGAAGCGAGCGGCAAGCGATGCGGCGGATCGGGACAAGCCGGATGGCGTCAGCCGCTCAGTCGGGGCGAACAACCGTGCGAAGAGACCCGGGGTGCGCAGCAGGGCGGCCGAGAAACGTTCGACGGCAACCACATCGATGCCGACACCGAGCACCTGACGGCCCGCAGGGAGTGCTCCTGATGGGTAACTGACGCCTGTCATTGGTTCATCGTGGCAGACGGCGGGACCGAAGGGTCGCGTGGTCAGTACAGCGGCGACGGCTCCCAGTCGGGGCATCGTCCAGCTGTCGCACGCATCTGTCGCCGCCCCGCCGGCGCCGATACGTCCGTCATTCGCTCGGCAGCACCCGCAACGGCCCCGATCCGAACTCGATCAGCGACGCGGCATCTTCGTTGCCCTGCCGGGTCACTTCCAGGCCGGAGCGTTCGGCGGCTTTGACCACCCGAGCTGCCGCGGCAATGGGGACACAGGCGATTGCGCGCCCTGTCGGCAGGCATGCCCGGGCCACCGACTGCATCAACCGGCCGAGACGTCCATGGTCCAGCTCGTCCAAGCCCTCGGGGAGCAGGTAGTAATCGGCGCCGACCGGAAGGTCTTCCAGGACATCGCCGGGGCGAACCTCCACCCGGTCGCCTGCCCCGGCCAGCGCCTTGCGGACGCCCCGCGGGTTGCCGGTGAGGTCGATGATCAGCGCGGTGATGGCCTCGAAATCCTCCAGCACCTCGGCCAGAAGTCGGCCCCCATCGTCGGTGATGTCGACGACGTTCTTGATCCGGTGCCACGGCACATGCTCGTCGAAACACTGCTGCCGAAGGGCGCTCCTACCGGGGAGCTCGACTGGTGCCAGGGAACGTACGGCCATTGACGTCGCTTCCTTCGTGAAGTAAGGGAATGCGTTGTGCGCACTACCGTCGGTCGATGATTGGGGGTTGTGCCGAGAACCGCCGGCTTCGTGACGAAGACCCACGCTGCCGATCGTCGCCGAAGTGGTCTTCACTTCGGCGACTTATGCACCCGCCCGGCCGTAGTGCTCACCGCCGACGACGTGCAGGATGAGGTTCCCGGACCACAGAGTCGCTCACACGCATGTACACAGGGAGCGATTGGCAACAAGCTGCCAATCTGACATGGACCAATAGGGGCATCACGCACTGTGGTCCTGTCCGGGAGCGGCAACCAGTCGCTCCGGGGTCATCTGCTGGCCCTCCCCCGTCCCACATGGAGAACATCATGCGCAAGATCGCCGCCCTCTTCACCGGCACCGTCGCCACCGTCGTGCTGCTGGTCGCTCCGGTGACCAGTGCTTCAGCAGCGCCAGCTCACGTCGCATGTGGCGGATGCTGGGCAGTGAAGTAAGGGCGAGCCTGCCACGGAGTAGTCTGCCCCGCTACTCCCTACCTTCAAGGTCGTAATGATGAGCGATCAATCGAATCCTCTGACGTTTGGAACCAGCGCACGCTGGCAAGCCCATGCGGCTAGTGGTTCGGCTGCCCGCCATCTGGATCAGGGCGCATGGGTGCCCGACTCCATCCGCGACTCGATGCCGACTTCGTCGCGCGAAGCCGGCATCGTCGGGTTGGTACTTACCGGCTATCTGGATACCGAGGTCCGTAGTCGGCTGCCCAGCGCGTCGGAGCCCGATCGATACCGGTGGAGCTTCGGCCCTGGAATCGATCGGCCTGAACCGTTGCGCTCCACGCCAGCGCAATTGTCAAACGGTCTTACAGGTCTCACTTCGAATACCCATTGTCGACTTTCACTGGGTTGGATCGACGGAGACCGCCGTCATCACTTGGCGCCCGGTCGGGCCACCGTCGCGGCCCACCTTGCTCGCCCCAGCACGGCTGCCTCCCCCAGGGATCTGGCGCAGGCGGCGTCCGGGCTCGGAACGGTGCTCAAGCGGCTTGGTCAACTGGACATTGCCGATCTGCACGAACTTGCCGCTCCTACCGGTCCACGGCGGCTGGCTCACTGGTTGCGTACAGGTGACGGCCCGTGGGCAGCCGGGATAATGCACGACCGACTGATGGCTCTCCTCGGCCGGGCCAGGACGGAAGAGATCATCAGCTGGGTCGAGGAAATGCCGCGTGAGCAACTGGTGCACGGTCGCGCCGGTCTGGCGTCGATTGTGTTGTCGGAGTCCTCCGCCCCATCGGCGCTGCTGACCGGCGACGAAGTCGCCTGTGGCCCGAGAGACTTCGACCTGGCCTGGGTTCTCGGAGAGTTCTTGGTCACCGAACACTTGACTCTGTAT
>JAABUP010002732.1_pt1 | contig 33206 bp, 37 predicted proteins | sample 5559201 | NCBI WGS metagenome assembly JAABUP01 (sample SAMN10711887, study PRJNA513373) | rock metagenome | isolation source: Antarctica rocks | place: Antarctica
TGATGGAGACAAACAACAACGTATGGGGTGAGACCCGAAATCCGATTCACACAGGCCTCTCTCCAGGAGGGTCCTCGGGTGGTGAGGGTGCTTTGATCGCCATGCGGGGCTCACCGCTGGGAGTTGGTACGGACATCGGTGGTAGTATCCGCATACCGAGCGCTTGGTCTCAGCTTTACGGGTTGAAGCCATCCTTTGGTCGGTTTCCGAGCTGGGGAGGTAAGTCGGGAATACCAGGTCAGGAATTCGTGCTTGCAGTCAATGGACCGATGTCGAGATCATTGGAGAGCGTGAAACTGTATTGTGAGGCGCTGCTTTCTTCAGACGTGTCGCCTTGGAGGTTGGATCCGAAATGTCTGCCAATACCATGGAGACATACGTGATCCAACCGAAGGGTAGGAAGCTGCGATTCGGTATCTTTGGGACTGATGATGGCTTGGTAACCTGCCACCCTCCCGTTGAAAGGGCCGTTAGTATCGTAACCAGGGCACTGCGGGATGCGGGTCATGAGGTAGTAAGCTGGTAAGCAAGGCGTTTCCATCTGCCTTACTTCCGTGAATTCTTGTGCCCTGACCAGCAATTTCCCGGCCGATTATAGCTCAGACTAACCTTACAAGGATGCCAATCGACCACGAAGAAATCGTGGACATTCTCCTAGCGGCCTTTTACGACCTTGGCGGTGGGGCAATTGTCTCTCTCCTGAAGCCCGCTGGCGAGCCCATCTTCGAGTCTATGAAAGGCTACGAGGCGGCCGCAGAAGCCGGCGAAGATGGCCTTGGCCCGACGAAATTAAGAATGATGACTCTTAGGAGAAACCAACTGCAGAAAGCATATCTTGACCGATGGCAAGCGACGGCAAGAGACGGGAAAGCGCCTCTTGACGGGATCATCACGGCAGTGACGCCGTGGGCTGCAGCTCGGTTAGGCGTGACAGAAAAGAATAGTTACATTGGTTATACCGGGGTTGCAAACCTCTTGGGTGAGCGTGAAAAACTCTGATGTCTTTTCAGACATCTATCTGACGTCAAAACAGACCTTCCAGCGTGTACCTTCCCCGTGACTTTCGCAGACAGAAAGCTGGATCAAAAGCGAAATGATTTTAAGCCGTTGAACGATCTCGATGGGCGAATACAAGCAGACTATGACCCAGATTTCTATGATGGAGCTCCTGTTTCCCTACAGCTGGTAGGCCGAAGACTAGAGGACGAGAAAGTACTGGAGATGGTCGAGGTAGTTGCAGATCTTTTGAAAGAGCAAGACACCTGGTAGTTAGTACCGTTAAGACTCAGTACGTAACGACATCATGCAAATCACTACAGAGTCAGTCCCAGCGGTGAGATAGGCCTCTCACTCAGGACTATTGTAGCAGAGAAGTAAGATGATGATTGATGAGGTCCGACACCTACCTTACCTAGTTCAGGTCATATGATTTCGCGAACCTTTTAACGCGTTGGCGCCTAATGCTTCATCGCTTAGACAACCGATCGGCTTCGGCTTCAACGTCATCTCGATTTCTTCCAAACACAGAAGCGCAAAGTGTCACGCTACAAAGCCAGTCTGCGACTTCGTGTATTGCACGTAAGACGAATTTAAATACACTGCCCCTGATATCTCATTTTCAAGGACCTTAGGATGCCTCCAGCCCGCCGCAAGTCCTCGGGCCCATCCGTCCGTGGTGCCCAATCCACTCTATCCTTTGGCAATCGAGCAAAAGTTACGAAACCTTCCATTGCTCCCACATCGAAGAAGTCCAAACCTGACCCTTCACTCACCGAGATTATTGCGAAGACGATAGACTCTCCAGAACCAGAAGCGCCAACGACAGCTGAAATAGCAATAGAGGAGCAGGCGAAGGCGGAGGTTGCCAAGCCTAAGACAGAGGCTGAAGAGAGGGCGGAGAAAGTGACTGATGCTCAGATCAAGCGGTATTGGAAGAGTAAGGAGGATGAGAGGAAGGCGCCGAGAGGTGAGACGGGCGTTGATGACGCGTGGCATTCATATACGAGCGGAGTGATGACGGTCTGAATTAGTGCACCAGGAAGTACTCTCGATGAATGAGAAGATCCTGAGACACTTCGATCTGTCGTCACAATATGGTGTAAGATCATCTCCTCACAATTTCGAACTCGGGTCCCTATCAACGCTAACGACTAAATAGCCATGCATTGGCATTGCACGCATTAAACGCTGGAATCGAGCCAACAACCTCAACCTCTATCCTCCCATCGAAGTCCTTGCTGTGCTGCTCAAAGAGGAAGCAGAAGGGAACGTCAAAGCAGAGAGAGCGTATGTGGACGAACTCTTGTCCTCACGATTCATCATTGACTAAAGAGCGGAGTGGCGTGGTTGTGATTTGGATGGCAACCATTCCTTCTTGACGTTTCTCCTACTTTGTTCCATTACTTGCTGGAAGTTCTTGCATCTCATAGGTATTGGGGTACTAAGGCTGTCTAAGTAACTCGGGGCTTGGTGTTTCGGCGCCGCCTTGGCTTTGTAGCATCTACTTCTGCCTATGGGCTTGTGCAAAGATAAAAGATTCCCAGCCAGTGAAGGGCAAAATCCATCCATGGGCGACTCGACAGGTTCTACAAATCACTCAATCCGATAGGCACCGATCTGGACCAGACCCAAGAGGAGGTAGATCAACGGACCTTTGAGGAGCAGTATAGTCACGTTTACGATGATAACAAATGAATCTATGGGGAATATTATCATGGGAAGCAAAGGCGGGAAGCGGCCAAGGAGTTCCTCGAGCATTGACGGCCTGGCATGTCAAGTGGGGTTTCCCATGCAAGCTTCAGTCCTGCATGGGTTCTGGGATTGCCAAGAGACCTTCATTCAGAAAGTCCGCAGCAGTGTTACACATCGAACGATCAGCCGTTGGAGAGGTCTGAGCGCAGTGAGAATCTCGACATGCTCTTTGCCCATTCCGACAACAGCATCTGCATGACTGCATGACTGGTTAATCTTCATAGTATCTCGGGTAGGAAGGGACATATCTGGAGGACCCGCTCATCGACTCGTAAAATACGCTCGTATGTTGGGGCAGCACGCTATCAAGGGAAGAGGAAACCTTCCAACGAGTAGGGATACTTAATCTGACCTTCCCGGCCAGATCACCAGAGACAACGCGATGGAGAGCAGTTCAACTAACAAACGCTAGAATGGTGAAGCGCATTGCGGAGTGGTTTGACCATCAGGGTATCGGAACGGAATGGCTCCAAGATCCAATCGCATTGTTACGAAGAGGGATGCTCTTTAAGCAACGTTGAGAATTATTGGGGAAGCTAACTGGATCGCATTGATCCCAATCGATTCTGGTAAGACAATACTGAGTATCCAGCCCCCCGCTCCCGTGTCTCCTGCTTTTTCACTCAATCTGCATCTATGATCAACGTCAGCACCTCCTGGTGTCCTCCGTTCGTAGCTTGGCTCAGCAAGCCTACCGGGCTAAAGTGCTCTGACGGCGGCTAATCCAGCATCTGAGGCAAAGATCTACAAAAGTTGGCTCACTCAGCATACTGTACATCTCTAGCGCTGATCTTCATGGGTGACTGGGCATTTAGTCTAAACGCCCATAACCGTAAGTAGCGGAAATCAACTGATGTGTACAAGAAGTGTCTATTCGGCTAAACATCGCATCATTCTGGAGGTCAAGTGCACAACACTCAAGAGATATTCCTGCATGAAGTAGAGCTGAGCATGCTTCGGTTGGAGACATCTTCACCACTGAACGAGTGGGGGAGGGGGTAAAGAAGGTCACTGCGCGGTACTCTGTTGACTTCCATCAGCGACAGCATGCTGTACTTCCAGTTACACGACAACAGTCTGCTGTCAACACCACAGGATCTTAGGCACCGATACATGTTTCTGTTACACGCAATGATCTCAGATCAAGCTCTTGTGTCACAATGACACAATCCATCATTGACTCTGTTGATGCGCTTCGTTCCTTTTCGTCTACTTCTTTGCATAGCTCCGCTTTTAGAAAAGAATGCATGAGAAACGTTCAAGGCTTGGTTGCTCAGGCTAGAGAACCAAAGCTGCTTCTCAGATGCTGATGCTCGCTGTGGAAGATCGTGGCCCCACCCCGATGGCTGGACTATCAATGCAACGAGCTACTCTGCGTGACCACCGTTCTAAGGGCAAGCACTCTTTTGTCGAACCGATCATCGTCTTGCACGAGCGGGCAACTGTGATCTGCGTGCAATGGTCTTGGAGGTGGGGTTGCATCTGCGTCAGCAATGCGATGTTCATCAATGTGTGCAATGTCCATCCTCCTGCCTGAATGGACGGCTTATGCGTCATGGATGGTCTTAATTGACGATCAAGTCAGACGCAAACGGTGTTGATGGTCAGAGCTATTTCAACTGCCTCCCCCCGTTGGTCGTGCTCTCTGTTGCTGAGAGAACACTCTCCTTTTCAGTTCCTCAGTCTGATATCCTTCACGTCTAGGTTTTGCGCATTCAAGTCAGTCAATAAAAGTGGTCTGCTGTGTGAGCGCAGCTCTTCATCAAGATAGGTAGAAGAGAAGCTACTAATTATACTAAGTTAATACCTTTGACTCACCATGGCTTCTGAACCCGGAAACCTCAACACCAGCAAACCGTCCCAAGATGATATATCGCACCAAACCATTAGTTCATACTTTCTAGGCCCCCAGGCCGAAAACTTCAGATACTTCAGGGACAATATTACTACCATTCTTGACGAGCAGCAAGATGCTAGGCTAAACTATTATCCTCAGGATGGGGTACAGTACTCTGATTTCTTTTTAGTTTTGTTTCTTCCATCTACATTCAGAACACGCTTTTGCTGGTGGAATTACGAGCTAATTTCTGTGGCACCCCTTTCTCAGGAATTCATTAGCAACAAGGTTCAGGCCTCTAAAGCCTTCAGGGTCAGCACCAAGAAGGTCAGCAATGCAGTTCGGAAGGCCGCACAACTGCTGGGTCGGCATTCTTTGCCGTTCTGGTCCCCAAGATACGCAGCGCACATGTGCATGGACATGGGCATGCCCGCTCTTCTTGGCTACTTCATGACCATGCTCTACAACCCGAATAACGTCTCGATCGAGGCCAGCCCGCTTACCACCGTGGCCGAGATGGAGGTGGGGCAACAACTCTGTAATCTGTTTGGGTACAATACCGACCGGACTAATAAGGAGCTGCCTGTCGCTTGGGGTCATATCACCTGCGGTGGGACGGTCGCAAATCTAGAGTCGATCTGGTGAGCGTGCGACCTTCCTCGTCCTTTGCAGCTCCTGGCCCCATCATCTGTCCCTTTGTCTCGCCTCCCTTTCCCAGTCTTTATTCGCATTTACCGCGAAGGCACCTAAGAGAACCATTAGTGAGGACTTGTACTGATGTGTATAACTCGAACAGGGTCGGTAGGGAACCCGCCTCTTGACTCAACTTATGACGGTACACCCAGAGCTGACCTCTATTCTTGCATTCAGCCCGCAATCTGAAGTTTTACCCACTTTCCTTGCGTAAAGCGATGGAAAAGAATGCGCCGCTGTCCTTCATTGCTGATAGCTTCGAGGTCGAGACTTGCGCCCCAGGCCCGAGGAAGTTGTTCAAAGACCTTCAAATGTGGGATTTGCTCAATCTGAAGGTTTCCCTGTTTTGGAGATCCCAGACAGACTGTACAACGAGTACAGTATATCATCCAAATTCCTAGAAAACGTCATGGGCAAGTACACCATCCAGTCGACTGGCAAAGACACACTTGAGCGGCAGTATAATATCGATAAGCCCATACAGTACATGCTAGCCACTACGAGGCATTATTCGTGGCCTAAAGGAGCCGGTGAGTGATGAAGGATCTTGGCAACAATCTTGAAGAGATTAGCTGACCTTAGAAAATCTTTGAACCAGCAATCACTGGTATTGCCTCCGACAATGTCGTTGGCATAGCAGTCGATAACGGTGCCCGCGTCGACCTGGCCGATCTGGAAAAGCATCTTCAGGCGAGTCTCGACAACCAGCAAGCGGTCTATGCGGTAGTCGCAATCATCGGATCGACTGAGGAAGGAGCTGTAGATCCGCTTAGATGCATTCTCGCCCTTCGTGATAAGTTTCAGGCACAAGGGTTGTCCTTCGTTGTTCATGCTGATGCAGCTTGGGGTGGTTATTTCGCCTCGATGCTTCCCACAGATTTCCACCCTGGTGATCTTGTGAAGTTGCCAACAGAGACGGGTGACAGCGAAGGCTTCATTCCCGACGCGAGTTTACGTGCAGAAACTCAGGAAGATCTGTTCGTGCTCAGATACGCTGACTCGATTACTGTCGACCCTCACAAGGCAGGCTACATTCCATACCCGGGCGGTGGGTTATGCTACCGTGATGAGCGAATGAGGTATTTAGTTACCTGGACCAGTCCATACATCTCCCGGGATGGGACCACAACTAGCATAGGCGTCTATGGTGTCGAGGGAAGGTGAGTGGTGATGCCTCTCTCTGTCATGAAGTCGTGCTACAAAGGGCGACCAGGTAGCTGACGTTCTCCCTTGCGCACTTCTGTAGCAAACCTGGCGCGTCTGCGATGTCAACCTTCCTTCTCGAACGTATGCATTGGGTTGAATCCGGAAGGCTACGGTGCGCTGCTCGGCGAGGTTACCTTTACATGCAGCAGGGTACGTAAAAGCGGTCAGATAGAGGAGCTACCTACACCATGTTGCATCAGCAGCTGACTCTCCATCCTTTGCGCGCTCACAGCTATCCGCAGAATGGGCGGCAATGTCAGAAAAAGCAAGCAAATTTGTCGTGGTGCCGTTCAACATGCTCCCATCTGAGTTGAAAGAAGGTTCCACCCCGGAAGATGTTGAGGAAGAGAGGCAGAAAATTCGTGACCGCATTCTAAAGAAATCTAATCAAGAGCTGATGGCCGAGGACGCGAAGAGGCCAGAGGACGACAAGGCCATGAAGCTGCTTCGCGCCCTGGGCTCTGATCTCAACATCAACGCATTTGCCTGTAACTTCCGCCTTTCCGATGGCACCTTGAACGACGATGTCGAGGAGGCCAACTACCTCAACAAGCGCATCGTGGAGAGACTTTCGGTGGACGAACCCGGCGACGATCCAACTAGCATTTCGTTCTTCCTTACCTCCACGGAGTTCACCCAGACTCTGTATGGAGACTGCGCCACGAACTTCAAAAAGCGTCTTGGGCTTACGCCTGACAATCTGGATTTGTTCGTGCTTCGCAATGTCGTCATGTCACCCTTCCCAACTGAACGCAAGTCTATTGCGAACCTTGCTAGTGTTTTCCAGAATGTCGTCGAAGAAGAGGTTGAGGTAGGGTACCCTTCCAGATCATGGCACTAGTCGAATCATTTTCTGAGCACCAACTTACCGGCTTTCAGGTCTGTCGCAAGCGTAACGAGGTTCGAAGTGACAAACACATCTTTCTCGTGCAAGGCACAGACAAGATTTACCTGATCCATATGCCTATGTTCCATTTGGCCAACCATCGTCGCCAACTCATCGTCTCGGCTAAGATCCCCCCCGAGGCAATGCAGAAATATGTTGACGCGAAGAATGCACATCCTAATGAAACTTTCATACTGTTTACGCACCAGAAAGAAGACCTCTCGGCCTTGTTGTCTGATGGGAAGTCCTTCAAAGCTGTCCTACGTATGAAAGCAAGGTAAACCTTACACTTCAGCTCCCATGACATTTCTGAATGAATGCTGATACACTTGTCCATAGACCGTTCGCAATCAAAGACGTGGAGGTCACCATCGATGAGGTGCTCAAGCACCATCCGCTCAATTCGCAATACCGGGACGATAGCTACCCATCGGGCCATATGCCCTTCTACGTCTACGGCACCAAAGAGGAACAACACATAGATCACATACTTGTGCGGTCGCCCAACATTCAGCTTTCTGCCGAAAATGTCAAACTCGAGCTCGATAAGGAACTCTCCGACGCTCAGCTATCCAGAGGCGCCATCCTCTATGCCGAAGGTATTGAAGAAGAAGCAATGCAGCCTTTCCTTCCTACAGGTGACCTCCTGGAAACCGGTTCCTTCTTTTTCCGCTCGGGCCAGCGCTTCCCCGTCACTATCTTCGGAGATGGCAAGGATGTTGAAGCCACGGGTCCCGGACTGGCCGACGTGGGCGACGCAGAGCCGATCTCGAGGGGAACCATGACACTTACTGAGAATGTGTACGTCGACAGCGAAGACTTGAACAAGGATAAGTTCAAGAAGCCTGGAAAGTATGCCCTGTGGAAGGCAGAGTTTGACAAGATCGGAAAGGAACTCGACTAATCGTCCAGACATGGTTTGAGGAGAGCGTTTTTGTCGTAACGTCGTCCCTTGCTTTTGAGGTTCAGTCGATCGTTGAACGTGCAGATTAATACTGAAGAAGAGTTCGCAATGAATGGCTTTCGCATTCCGTTCAATGGCGAAAAACACAACAGATCTATTGTCATATGCTTGTTGGGTCCGATAAGTGACGAGACTTGTGGATGGAATGGGGTTTCCAAACGCTGCGACGACTAGCCCTGTTCTAGAAGACAGCTTGCCGCCTGAGTGTTCAAGAACGTGGCTCTTTCTCCGGTTTATCTCCGGACAGTCACTCCCATACAGTCAATACTGACTGCCCAGACCTAGTTGAGGTAGTAGGAACAGATATGGCTACTGTGACCAGCATAGACCCTTTATCCTCAGGGCCGGATAATCATGGTTCTAAGCCTCATCACCCTATCATGATGAATGTTGTCATACTATGAAGAAATGTATGATAGTGAGCCTCAGAGGGTGAAGGTTGTATAAGAATGCTATGAGGGTTCGTAGAAGCGCTATGTTCTTGAGAAGGTTGACGCCAGAACCGTAGGAACTGGAGTACTCCATTGCTATGATTAAACTTTGAGACGAGCCGCCGCAGAATCCATGCGTTGACTATCCAAGGTGACTGTCCGGAGGTAAACCGCCCTTTCTCCTTAGTGTGTCCTGAAATGTCATCCTACCAACTGAATGATGGCATTCAATAGGATCAAGCATAAAGTCAGCATGATTTCAGAACATGCGAACAGACACTTGTCTCTTCCGGGACAAAGTTCTTATCGGCATCATTTACCAAAGTTATTAAGCTCTCTTTCACCTCTTACCCCCATATTATGATTCAGAGGGAAAGCTCCACGACTCACTGCAATGAGGACGACATTTAGATATATATAGTTCTAGGTCGTAAATGACTGCCGGTCCTAGGTATTTGACGAACTCCATGGACACGGGGCACATCAAAACACGTGTCTCTAGTCTCAAGATTAGGCATTACAGGCATGTGATTTGTTGGATTACACTGCTGTAGACGTCGATGACACAGTTGTGTGGGGTTCTCCATACGTATTTGGTGGTTGTGGGCATCTGTTGACATTGGCAATCAGTTACGACCTGGAACCATTTGCAGATATCGCGCTCTAGTACGTTCGGAAAACACCTACCTTTTGTGATTAGCCATGACTTCCATCTCTTGAACGCAACGATCTTATGATGGGCCTCCAAATCCGGGTCCTGGTTGATGCGGAACAACCGGGTCTGCTCACATATATAGATGAATTTCAGCTTGAGAATCTTCCGCCATTCTTCTCGTGTAGCTTCATTGGCATGGCACGTAGGGCGCATACCTGGAATATCGATACCCTTGGCCAAGGTACGGTGCATCGAGGTGGTGATGATTTCGGGATGCTATCGGTGTATAGTACGCTGATCGGCCGAAAAGCCAGCGGAAGTGACAACGGTGTAGAGCTCCACAAGGCTCTTCATGACATCGAGTGTGAACTTCCACATGCCATTCTGGTACTTCCGCTTCCAATCTCCAGGTTTCTTGCCCCAAATGGTCTTCTTGTCTCATGTCTTTTTGATGCGCGGCCAAAGAAGACCATTGTGCTGAACATTTCGTAAAGTATTGTAATGAACGTAGACCGGCTTGCTGGATGTTCGTGCGGTGTCGACTTCATGCTGAGATACTTCGCGTCAATCGAAGAGGTTGGCCTCTTCTGCAGTAAGCAAAAGCTCACTTGCAACATCCCCAGTGTGTGTCTGTTGTGCTCTGGTCGTGGACTTGGCATCCTCAAGTGTCATCTTCATATCATAGAGAAATGGGTTGAGCTTGTCTCCAGGAACAGGTATTGAGATTCCAACATCGTGAACGCTTCTCCTGAATTTCGCAATCGCTACTGCTGAGGGATATCGTGCGCCCCAAGGAACAAGAAGTTCGTGGTCTGGGATGAGGAGCCGAGAATGAGAAGGGGTACCGGTGGTTGTGCAAGTGCTGGGTTGGACCTCGTACGGGGTTCACTCTCACTGCCTTCCTCATCCTGTCCATTCTCGTCTTCTGTCACTGTAGTGACTTTCTTAAGGTGAGCAGCAGTAAGGCATCACAATGATGGTGAACTTAAAGGCCAAAGCACGACTGAAAAACAGAAGTAAATTTGCACATTGAGGATAGGGTTGTAGCCCACGGCCGTTCTTCCACACTAATTGCACAGTCCGGGAACAACCTTCACAAACATCAAGTTTTCCAGTCAGCCACATCTTGAAGCGACATCCTGTAGCATGTCGGACAGAGGTAGAAAACTGCTCTTAAGTCACTTCAGCGTGTTGCGTGCCGAATATACATAGTTGACGAGGCTATAGGTTGAGTTTGAACTCCTTAAACTTCTCAATGTTTAGCTCTTTGCTGGTCTCATCGAGAGTTCGAAGGAACACCTTAGTAGCCGTCCAGAAAACAGCTCGAAACTGCCTCAATGATCCTCGAGAAATGGTTAGGGCAGAAGGTTTTTAAGAAGCTTCTCATAAGCATTGTACCCGTTGCTCAACCCATGGCAGACGAGGTGCAGACCACCGAGCAGACAACCATTTAACATTTAGGGGGAAGTGCCAAGGACAGTATTCCGCAACATTGTGTAGTATATTGAGCAAACTCGGCAATCAAGCAATATCCCTTAACAATAACAGAACACATGCATGTAAAATGATCTAGGGCAAAGTCGTTCATGCTCTGGTTGTTGCCTCAGGTCCTAAATGATACAGCAATGTGTTCGCTCCATAAGTCCAGGAGTGCTTAATCAGCCTTGACTTTGCTTAGTCTATGGAGCCCATCTAATACATATCACCTCGGTCATTCCGGACAATCCAAAGTACTTGTCAGCATCTCCTCATACTTCGGAGCAGTTACCAGCTTCTCGGTTCCCTCTGCATCGTCTGTTTCGATGACCTGTCCAGAACTCGTTAAGTTAATGAGATCGGTGGCCAACAATTGGATATGCTACGTTCCACAGCGCAAGTACTCTAATATTAGTCTCGGCGCAGCCTTGGTACGGGCTCTCATGTTGGATCAGGTCCTCCGACTTCTATCAAGATATCTCTGCACTACACTGAAAGATCGAGAATGCAACAGCATTGAATGGATTGGCTGGCTATTTGGAGTCGGACCTCACTTGCGGAAGAGACGGTTCCGTTACAGCATGTCTGGACTATTTCAGGATGCCCGCATTTAATCTTGAGATCGCACGACTTTGCGGCACTGCAATTTTCACCATGTTACTGCTGTTTGATGTCACGGCCTCAGACTTCGTTTTCAATGCGATCGAGTTTCGGGGGGTATTGCCCTTAGCAGGGTTCTTCTCCGCTCTCCGCGTTTTGTGCTCCGGCGCTTGTGCAAGCCATCGACGGGACGTCAGGAACACGAATACACAATCAAGCGGAAAGGAAATTTGATCTCTGAGAGGGATACGTGCCTTGAATCTTCTAGAGAGCCATTATCGGGCAATTCAGGCTTCCGTACGGGCTGACTTCGCCGGGTAATCACAGGCACCAAATATAATGCCAGAATCACCTCTGCAGGACACTGTCCTCGACAGAGATATGTTAGCTCAGTGGTCTTGACGATTTCTGACACTCAGTCCATCAGGCGACAAACGGCAACACTGATAGGTGAGGGTGTGTCCAGATAAGTAGCTTCGACGCGGTCAGCGGAGATCGGCCCAGGGCTTGTCGTACCGCAGCAGCAGCCAGCCACGGTACACAGACACTACAAGTAGTGCTAAGAGCTAATAGCATGTGAATCCGAGGTAACACAAGCCCTCCTTAACGGTTTCAAGTAGCACCTATATAAATATTCAGGCGCATCCACCTTATCGAAAAGCATCACTCACCTTGACCTTTGAACTATCTTACCTGTACATTTGCCATCCTTCGCTCAAGGCATCAAAAGTTCCTCTTTCAGTCATCATGATGTACAAAGGCTCTGCGATTGTCCTTGCTGTGGCCGCCATCGCCAATGCTCAGCTTCCCGCTGTTCCTTCCTGCTCTGTTAGTCTCTTACTCCAACCGGTCCTCATCTCAGCTAACTTTTACCAAGCTTCAATGCTTCACAACGGCTTTGACCAGTGACGGCTGCTCCTCAATCACGGACTTTGCCTGCCACTGCGCTAAGCCACAGCTCGTCTCGCAGATTCAGCCTTGCATCGCCAAGGCCTGCTCTCCCCAAGATCAAGCCAGTAAGTGTGATCCATACCTCCTACGCAGCGGTGAAGGTACCATCTAACCCTCCTTCTAGCTGCGGCAAGTGCCGTAGAACAAACCTGCCAATCTGCCGGTGGCCCCATTGCGATCTCCGGCTCTGGCAGCTCATCATCGGCCCCGGCCAGCTCTGTAGCTTCAAGCTCTGCTCCAGCTAGCTCTGCAGCCTCGAGCTCTGCATCAGCCAGCAGCAGCGCTGTTCCCAGCTCATCCGCCGAAGCCTCCAGCTCGCGAGCCGCCTCCTCCAGCGCCGCCCCTGCGTCTTCGTCGGCTCCAGCATCGTCGGCCGCAGCTTCTTCTGCTAGCGCACCGGTCACCACCGCAGCCAGCTCCGGAGTCACTGCTCCGACCGCAGGCATCACTACCAATGCTACCTCGACCGTAGCGCCTTTCACTGGCGAGGCATCGCAGGTCAAGGGTGCTTTTGGTGGTGTTATCATCATGGCTGTCGCACTGGCATTCGCATTGTAGAAGCACTTCGCCCATGGCGCGCGGGTGACTTTCGGTCAAAACAGTGGTACTCGACCTGTTGTGTTCTTTTCTTGTCTTTCAGCCTACATAGACAAAGGCATCATAAATATATAATTGTAATAGTAGCACTGAAACCATACAAACATCGACGTCCTATCCTACACCACAACAATAAACCAAACCATACCGCTAACATCATTGATCGATCGGAAAGCAATCTGCCCTACCTTACCAGCGCCTCTGACCCTACCGTCGCACTCACCATTCCCTCTCTCATTCTCGACCTCCGTACCAAAACCGACTTTACTTGTACACCCGCAACCAATACCAAGCCTCCATTCACGAGGGCCCTCACCACTCGTCGGGAGTCACGGACCGCTCGTCCCGGCCCCGCATACCCCGAAGTGAGTGAAGAAGTCGCGGCACCGCACCGCAAGAAAGAGAAATCGACAAGAAGGTGGCAAAGTAACGTTATTCCGGCGCCCACGAGGGGACTGTTTGGGTCCAAATATCACGGATATGTCATGTAGTACTTGAAGCCATTGACGTAGACCGAGAAGTCTCAGGCGATGGGTATGTTGGTTTCGTCAACTAGATAATAAGGTAGATTTTTGTTCATCTGCGGTGCGACGACTTCTTCACCCCGGGGGAACAAACGCTTCGGTCACCGACGGGGGATGACGCCGAACGGAAAGATAGAGTCTGCGGGGTACTGATATGTGGTCTGTGATTTACACCTATAGAATGATATAGAAAGTCGGTGTTGATATCGAAATACGCAGGGCCGGGTTGGGTTGGGTTGGTGAGGGCGTGACGACTGGCGTGGGCTTTGAGGGCAAAGGGTCGGTCGGTATTATTGACATATGTAAGATGTTAGGTTTCTAGTGGATTGGTTTTGTTTGTTTCGTGGCAGCGTTCGGTCCTGGATGCGGCGGAGATGATATCCAAAATCTCATGGATTGAGCCATCATTATTGTTTGGAATCCCGAGCGCCGAGAGCCGTGACTGGGCTTTTCCTCTTCCCTTCCACGGGATGATTTGCTCACCATTGGGCTTCGGGTCTTTGGCCTTTCTTTTTGCAAGAAAAGCCGAAACCCTGTCATCGCAACGGGGTCGATATAAGTGTACTGCAGTACGCCTTGAGACACTCTCATCGCTTTACTGCTAATTTACCAATACACCGAATGAATATCACCAGCGCCAACAATGACACACAACCGGTAAACAGTAACATGCAAAGCGACTCGAAAACACAGACACCTTTAGAAGACACACGACCACTTCTACCTACCTACCTACCTACCTACCTTGAAATCTGCACTTGTCAGAACACGTTCACGTCAACTTCGCAAAATAACATACTACTGCGCTGCAACCCTTGACAACCAGGGAGCCTCATGCATAGACGAAAAAGACAGATGTGTCTGTTGATTAGACTCGGAGACCAAGTTAGTAGCGCTGCACATGAACCTGGATAATACGGTGTTCTATTATCAAGAGCTAGACATGCAGACTCCACAGAACGTGTTACGTGAAGTCTGCAGGAATTACCAAATCCTAACGATCCCCTCTAAGTAGCAGTATGATTAATGTGCACAAAACTACCTCGCATCCTCTATGTGAAAACCCATTCTAAGCACCAAACTCCTTGACATCCCCCTTATTCTTCCCCGGGACAAGCGCCAACGGCACGATACCGCTGACGTGCATTTCCGGACCGTAGACGTGCATGTCAAGCTTGAGCTCCTCACCAACAGCCTTGATGTTCTTAAGACCCTCTTGGTAGTTCGGACCGGCGCGACGAACCCAGATCTGGACCTTGTGCTCAACGAGGACTTGAGCAAATTCTCGCAGAGCATGGATGACGCCCTTGAACGTAGATGCGACGTTCGTGAAGTTGGCAATGCCACCGCCGATGAACAGGACCTTGCCGTCAGGGTTGATGGGTGGGCGTAGCATCAAGTCGAGGACTGTACGAGCGTAGTGGTAGGTTTGTGTCTCTGTCGGCGCACCAGAATACTCTCCGTAGTTGGCGAGTTCGTTGGCAAAGCCAGAAGAGGCGATGGCATCGGCGTAGACAACTGAAGCACCGCCACCGGCGACGAGCGTCCATATACGACCGCCGGCGTTGAGGACGGTGAGCTTCAGGGACGCACCGGTCTTCGCGTCAAGCTCGGCGATGTATGCTTCTTCTTTGCTCAATTCACGACCGAAAGGTGCCGGGAATTCCATAGGTGGACCAGCGTCGATGCTGACTTTGCCATCGAACTTGATACCCGGTAGACCTAAAGCCGAAGCGCTACGAGCAATCGCCCACTTGACACCGCATTCGAACTCGGCGGTCTGATCAAGTTTGGCCGCAAGATCGAGGAAGTATACCTCAGCAGAAGTACCTTCGGAGTTGGGAATAACCACAAGTGGGTTGATCTCGAGGTAGGTGAATTGGCAATCGACGTACACGGCATATAGCCTGGAGATGAAGTCCACCAGCACATTGTGTACGCCCTTAGGAACCTTTTTCAAGAGAGTTGCTGCGATCTCGTCGTTCGAAGGATACTGCGAGAGATCGACTGGGATGAGGATCTTTTCGGCTTTAGCATCAACATCACCAACATCGACACCACCTTCATGTGTGAACAGAATCCAATCACCCTATCCAAGTGTTCGTCAGTAAATGCATGTCCCTAATGTAGGTTGAACCATGTGCGCTGGTCCATTAAGATAGCGTGACGGGAAAACATGTGGGAGATTCATGGTAGCGAGGATGGAAAGCGGGTATTAAAGTAAAGATGAGATATGCAGGTACGGCGTAGTATGATCCGCAGGGTGTTATAGATGAAATGAGTGGTGCAGCATGCTAGGCTTAGCCTCCCTTTGTCCGTAATGGAAAGATCCGGAAAGCCCCGAGCCGAGCATAAGAAAACGTCAGATCCGTCCACTAAGTGGGCAGGAAAGAAGAATCACAAGTCCTCTAAAACTCGCCCAAATCGGGACTCTGGATTCTCACAACAGCAGGTTCCGCCATGTGGGAGCAGCGCAATGCATGCAATAGCAGGAATGACAAGAGACAACATACCTCTCGGACAGAGTTGATGTTGACGTAGTATTCGGTACCTTCAGGATGCGGTACAAATGGCTCTACCAAGAACTGCCTCAGGACACCCTTCACAGTTTCAACTTGTTGTTCCTTCCCGGCACGAGCCTCGATCCATTCTCTTGCTTCAGGCCACGTTTTATTCAGCGCCAAAAGGCCGCTCTTGCCTCGGCGCTTGATCAGCTGGTCTGGCTTTGCGACAAATCTGGCGTCTCTGGCGAAAAGCCAGGGGTATGTTGATTCGGCTTGGTCGAGGACTGAGGATACGGAAGCGCCTTCGGGGAAATAAAGAGATGCGAGTTTTGGTGATGGAAGGTGTGTTGTGGAGACTGGCAGAGGTGTTGGCTTGATGACGGGGGCTCTTGTAAGGTGGTAGTTGAGGATGGCCTTGCCGTCGGCTTCGAGGATGGATTTGGCGGACATGGTCAACTTGGAAGATCAGTCCGACAACACTGTGCGCTACAAATCAGCAAGAGCCTACCTCAGAACGAGTGACAGTGGACAAGAGCAGCTGACAGGAGTTGCCGCTGCGGAGTTTAATAATTGATGAATTCACTGGGCCTTCCGATAGCGACGTCGAATACAGATGAGTCTGGGGATAATGTCGATGTTTGCTTAGAGCTATGAAGGTGCAAGCTTTCAATCGACGGTGGAGCTGTCGACGCAGTAAAGAAATCGGTCAAGCATACCTTGGAGGATAGATGGATGTTGAGAGAGTAAATTTGTCGGGATGCAATTATGCAATTGTGTCAAGCTTGAAGATTGTCTGTTATTGCTGAGAAAGGTAAATCCAGATGTGGTAACGTCCGGGTTCGCAGAGAAATTTCTGGTGTCGTGCTGGTTGGGTTTCCCCAGGATCTTCGGCGACCGATTGGCCGAAAGTAAAGCAGGGATGAAGTAGGATGAAAAGAAGACGGAATAATAACTGAGATATGGTGGTATACCTAGGTAAGATACGTTCATGTCCTGATAAGTTCGGCGATTCCCAAAGTCCAATTCTTATTGTCTCCACAGACAAATCCAAGTCAGTCCGTATTGTAAGATACAAGGAAGTTGTTGTTCCTGATCGGCATTAGCATGATTAGCCTGCCCCAGAGCTCAACCCGAACCAGCGCGAAACCGAATGTGGAACTTCTCACCCAGAAAATTGAATTCCGAGTACCTACCATTCAGTCCGCAAGCTTATCGTGAAAGCTTTCGTGTTAGAACATCCATCGAGACCAGTTCAACATCGACGTCGTTATTGAGAGTGATCCGTTACTGCTAAAGCCTCCTCACAACACCGCCAATCCGTAAATCTCCACATTATCACGGCACTTTGACTGCGCTGTCGGAGTCCCTACCTTGCTGCCTTGTAAGTACCAAGCTCATTAAATCCGAGAATCGTCCAGCTCGACACTGCTACGGGCGTTCAAGACGTGGCCGAGACGTGGCCAAGACGTGGTGTATACTCGAAAATGTCTTCAAATGTTCGGAGACTTGTTTTCTGGACTGGTCTGACCTCTCCTGCGCAGTATTTAGCAACCCCATTTCCTTCGCAATCATGCCTTCGGCAGAGCCAATCACGAATGGTACGCCGGAAACGAACAATTCTGGTGCTATCACCAACGGCACATCCACCGCCGGTAATACTCTGTCTGCCAACGACAACATCCGTCGTTTTGCAGCGGCAAGCCGGCCAATGAGTCCTCATGCGGCTCACCTTCTGTTCCACAACAAAACAAGATGTCTTGTATAGTAAGATTTCCCTCCTACATCCAGTTTGATCCCCAATAGCTGTACAAGGATATATCAAGCTCTGGATCTCCTGCTAACGCCAGTCTCATACTTAGTGGCCTGCAACCGCGAGCCGTTCAAGGCATGCTCGACTTCGACTTCATCTGCAAGCGGACCACACCTTCGGTGGCTGGTATCATCTATACCTTCGGGGGGCAGTTCGTGAGCAAGATGTCAGTAACCCTGCCTACCTCGGGTACTCGCTATATGAGCAATCGAATTCGTCAAACAGCTGACATGCTGAACAGGTACTGGGGCACGAGCGAGACTCTTCTCCCTGTCTACCAAGACGTTGACAAGGCCATGGCCAAGCACAGTGATGTAGACACCATTGTCAACTTTGCCTCCTCACGTAGTGTGTATAGCTCCACCATGCACTTGATGGAGTATCCCCAGATAAAGTCAATTGCCATTATTGCTGAAGGTGTCCCAGAGAGGGTATGCCAACATCGCCCTGTCATGCATTATCTCCATAGCTAATCCTCTGTACCCAGCGAGCTCGTGAGATCCTACACGTTGCAAAGAAGAGGGGTATCACCATCATCGGTCCCGCCACGGTTGGTGGCATCAAGCCTGGCGCATTCAAGATTGGAAACACAGGTGGTATGATGGACAACATTATTGCTTCGAAGCTATATCGCAAAGGATCGGTCGGTTACGTTTCAAAGTCCGGTGGTATGTCGAATGAGTTGAATAACATCATTGCGAACAGGACAGACGGTGTGTACGAGGGTGTTGCTATCGGTGGAGACCGATACCCTGGAACAACGTTCATCGATCACATGCTTCGGTACCAGGCCGACCCAGAGTGTAAGATGCTAGTCCTCCTCGGTGAAGTCGGTGGTGTCGAGGAATACCGGGTGATTGAGGCCGTAAAGTCAGGCGTCATCACTAAGCCAGTGGTTGCATGGGCTATCGGAACTTGCGCAAGCATGTTCAAGACTGAGGTTCAATTTGGTCACGCCGGTTCCTTCGCCAACTCTCAGCTCGAGACCGCTGCCATGAAGAACAAGTCCATGAAAGAGGCTGGCATCTTCGTACCAGATACGTTCGAAGAGATGCCTGAGCTACTCAGTCAGGTATACAAAAACCTTGTCAAGCAGGGTACGATCAAGCCACAGCCAGAACCAGTGCCGCCTAAGATTCCCATCGACTATTCATGGGCTCAGGAGCTGGGACTTATTCGCAAACCCGCTGCTTTCATTTCGACCATCTCCGATGACCGTGGGCAAGAACTTCTGTACGCAGGCATGCCAATCTCGGACGTCTTCAGAGAGGAGATTGGTATTGGTGGTGTGATGTCACTTCTCTGGTTCCGTCGCCGTCTGCCAGAATATGCTAGCAGGTTCTTGGAGATGGTTCTTATGTTAACCGCTGATCACGGCCCGGCCGTATCCGGGGCTATGAATACCATCATCACTACAAGAGCTGGAAAAGATCTCATCAGCGCTCTCGTTTCTGGTCTTCTGACCATCGGGTCAAGATTCGGTGGTGCTTTGGATGGCGCCGCCGAAGAGTTTACCAAGGCCTTTGACAAGGGTCTCAGCCCTCGTGACTTTGTCGACACAATGAGGAAAGAGAACAAACTCAGTAAGTACCCATCCTGACTTCTATATCTACTCACTCTGCTGACCCCTTCCCCTAGTCCCCGGAATCGGCCACAAAGTCAAATCGCGCAACAACCCGGACCTCCGCGTCGAACTCGTCAAAGAATTCGTCAAGAAGCGCTTCCCCAGCTGCAAGATGCTCGACTACGCCATCGCCGTCGAGACAGTGACTACCTCTAAAAAAGACAATCTCATCCTCAACGTCGACGGCTGCGTCGCAGTCTGCTTCGTCGACCTCATGCGCAACTGCGGCGCTTTCAGCCCCGAAGAGGCCGAAGATTACCTCAATATGGGCGTTTTGAACGGTCTGTTCGTGTTGGGTCGGAGTATTGGGTTGATTGCGCATTATCTCGATCAGAAGAGGTTGAGGACGGGGCTTTATAGACATCCGTGGGATGATATTACTTATCTCCTGCCGAACCTTGCGCAGGGTAATCCGGGTAAGGAGGGTAGAGTGGAGGTTAGTTTGTAGGGGTTTGCGTTGGGGGACGTCGCCACTGTCAATTCTGATGGTGGATTGCGGGAGTTGCGCCATGCTCTGAGGTTTTCTTCACCTGTGATAGATTCGGATTTGTATGCGAGAAGGTAATCTCGATCGTTAGAATACAGTGAACAGTAATCAATACTCATTACTTGATCCTGGCTCAGTATGGATGTCTTCTATGCAACAGTGAGCCTTTGGACTTGGCATGAGAGTGTAATAATACAATCTATCAATCTGAGAATACGCTTCTAGGGGTATCGGTAACAATCACACGCTCGAGCGCCAATAGCAATGCAAAACAATCTACCCCCTCAGCACCCTCTCATCTTCCGTGCGAGATTTGAATACTAACCCAACCACAATCCCCGTCCCTCTCTCCGACTCCTACATCTACTTCTTATAAGCCCTCTTAACAGCCCTCATCGCAACCAACGTATTCTCCCTCCCACTCCTCCTCCCAACCTCCAGCACGACCAACCTCACAAAATCGCCCAAGACCCAATAACTACTATGCGCACCCAACATATTCAAATACTGAATCTCAAGCGGTCCACCCCCAGAACTGAGATAATAGTCAATCTGGCCGTTCTCATTGAGCAGATACATACGCTTCTCGGCGATTTCCTCGCGCGTGAAATTATGTGTTTCCATCTCGATGGTCGAGGGCAGTTTCGCGACGGTCGGACGTTTGGCGTTGGAGTCGAGGTTTAGCGCGGCGGCGGCTTGGGTGGTGGCTGTGGTGCTGGGGCCGGTGCCGCGGAAGAGGTTTCCGATGGATTGGAAGAAGGTGAAGTTTAGGCTGGGGACGGAAGCGGGTTGTAGGGAAGCGGCGTAGTCGGTGTCTACCGTCGCATTGACTCGGTACGCAATGGCTGGATTTCTAGGTTAGTGTCGGGAACCGTAACGCAGAGGAGGAGTCACGCACGATCGTTGTAATGCATGATGTTGTACAGGTTGTCAACGGCGAGGCAGCCATAGGTCCCAGCGTCGCCGGCGACGCCACCACCAATGTTGTCCCCGTCGACATCTGCCTTCTCTCGCCCCTTCCGTGGAAGCAAGATTGCTGTAGAGGAAATCAGCATGTCTCATCGACAGTGTCCAGAAAGTGGAGTAATATCTCTGGCTTCAGAACCTATGTCGACGTACCTTTGTTAAGCAGCAGAAAAAAGCCAGCAGGGCTACCGCAAAAGAATAAGCTCTTCGTATCGAACTCGAACATATTATCATGAACCTTCTTGCCTTTGAGAGCAAGCTGCTTCGGTAGTTTGGTTGGCTGCTTGCTCAGAATATCGAGAGCCATCACGCTCCCAAGGGAGTGAGCGATAAGGTGAACCTTGCCGGTTTGCTCAAAATTTGGGTTATTCCTGCACCACAGTCTATAAACACGGTTGGCCTCCTTGATAACCGCTTGGATCATCTTTGGCTTATGGTGAGAGAGATAGTACGGGATGTCTAGCATGACATCGCTGATTAAGTTTCGTACCGCAGGTATACTCTCAGGAGTGATATCCTTCAGGGTATATTGTCTGTCGGCCAGATCTTCACCCTCCTCTTCGCCAGATTGAAGAGTCAATGTTGAGCGCCAGTTGATCTGCAGAATTGGTCAGTCCCCGATATCACATGTCCAGCGACTGATTTTAGACCTACCGGAAGTACCATGATACCTCCAAGGTCATCCCGCAAGTAGGTCTTAATAGCTCCAGTTCCAAGTTCAACATTGATCTGTCGGCGGAAAGCATTGATAGAATGAGTAAAGTGGAAGCTTTCTACTCGTTCCGAAAGCTTTTGCCCAATACTACTCCTGATAAGCAGATACCCAAAGTATGTCATATGTCCATGACTCACCCATGGATCACCAAGACTAAATCAGTGACCTTCGGTCTCTCCTCCGCGATCAAGCAAGCTCCACACGACATTCGACGATCTGCTGTAGCGGCTACACCAGACTGGGAAATAGCAGCTCCTTCTTGAGCATTGGAAGCTGTTGCGCTTTTCTTTGGTGGATGGAGTTTCTCCCATGCCTTATAGTCAAAGCCTCGGACAACAGCAATGCCAATTTGTCTACCCTTGCGGATTGGAGCTAGAGGTGTGCGTCCTCGAGTTAGAGAGGGCAGAAGACTAGGTTGAAGGATCTGAGCATCTCTAGCATTGACATAGATGACGCCAGAGTTTGCGAACTTCTGTGGTGGATCAGTATCAGCTTCGGTAGCGGTAAAGTCGGCAGCCCCGTTCTCGGGAGCCGTAGAAACTGCCACCGTGGCCAATAGTTGGCTGCTAGCAGGCGGCTTTGAGCTCAAGACCTTGCTGTCTCGACCCGTTGTAAGTCTGCTAGCTTGCATTCCCAGCATGTACACTGGCCACAGCCGATGAACAGCTTTTACTTCACCTTCAGCGCCAGCCTCAACACAACTATTGAGCTCATCTTGCCAAGTCTGCGTCCACGGCTTGTTGTACGTGTAACCTTCTTCGAGCTGATTCGCGACTTCTGGCTCAGCTGGAAGCATTGTGTCTTTGTAGAACCAGGTACCACGAACGACAGATGAGACGTCATGCACTGGGCTCCAGTAGATAGGTTTCATCTAGATCTCAATCAGTAAAACTGGCCCACCTGTGTACCAACGGAACAAATCATACCTGCAAATCTGGCATCTCCACCAAGTGCAGACGTGAGATACCAACTGGAACGTAAGCTTTCCGGGATTCCTTTTCCTTGTGTCGGGACAGAAAGTTATGATTAGGGGATTTGGACCTTGCGCGGCTCCCACCATCAGGGTCATGAGATTCTGACTGGTCTGAGCGGAATCTCCGGAACATGGGCCGGGTGAGTGGACGACCAGAGCGGTCATCCTCACTACCGGCGGCAGCACCATCAGTTTGAGACACCCCGGACTCTCGAGCACTCGAGATTGACCTTCTCCTGCGGCTAGGCGCTCGAAGGAATGGCGTGCCGGTAGTGTTTCTGTCGGAGGGACTGGAGCCATACTGTGTCTCTGTCGACTTGCGTTGGGGAGGAGATTGCTCCTTGTCAGACTTACTGTTGTTTCCGTCATCTGCTTGTCCCACTTTCACCTCGCGGTGGAAAGGTGACCGATGTCTCTTACTCCTTGCTCTGCTAAGACCACTTTCGGACTCGGCAATCGTCAATTCCTCGGAGTTGATTGGGATGGCTGTGTCGGAGGGGATGTGGTCAGGGTCATCACACAGCAGAAGATGGGGCTCCTTTTGCTTATTAGACTCATCCTTCGTTCCGGATATAGTTGAGGAAAGCTGTGACACCGTTTCAACATTAGATAGTTTAGATTTCTCTTTCTCCTTCAGGTTGCCAGCGCCTGCGCTAACACCTAGAGAGGGTTGGGACTTCTCCTTCTCCTTCGACAAGCTCTTGATGATATTGGCGAGACTACCTGATTTCCGCTCTACCTCGTTGGAAGACTCTACGTGCACCTTCTCATCGCTTGGATAGTCCTTAGTAATCACCTCTGGCTGTTCAGTATTCTCTTCTCTCACTTCCTTCCTCTTAGCAAGCATCTGCTCCTGGCGGTACTTGTCAGGATGATCATTTCCTTCTGAAAGCTGAAGGCCTTGCCAAGCCTCCTCAAGAGCAGCATTATCGCGGACCGAGAATGGTCTTGGGGGGACTTTGGAAGGTGTAGAGCTCGAGCTGGTGGAAGGTGGAGGTAATGGGGAGAGAGGATCATCTATCGGGAGCGCAGACGCGTAAAAGAACTGTGCTCTGATTTTCGGTGGTGCATCTGAGATGCTAGAAGCGCGGCGAGTGAAGGTATTGGATTCGACGTAGAGAGAGCATGTCGGGCCGTAGGAGTGCCCGATGGAGGTCATGGTGACTTGGCTGTTATAGTAAGCTTAACCTGCATTTCTGGAAAATCACGGCATGATAGGCAACTTATATACCGATAGAGATGTTGCCTCGAGTTTCTGACGTATGAGTCCTGGCTTCTTCAAGAGTGACTGCAAAGGATCGTTGGATGACTTAGGATGAGTATGTTACAAAGGAGGGTCTTGTCATCGCGGGAAAAGCAATGAAAGTCGTTTAGTCATGAATTTGTGAGGTACTACAGATATTCTTAGAGCGTGAGAGATAGAAGAATCACGCAGGCAACAAGAAGGTGCCAGCCTGGCGAGGGTGACCTCGTACATGCAGTGAGGTACATGACTATCGTGTTCACCAGTTCTGCCAAAGGCGGAAGGATTGATCGACGCCGACCCATGCAATGACGTTTCGCCGGGATTTATCGGCGCATGTGACAAGGTCCGCTACGATACTTCACTTCTCATAATATAATTGATTTGATTTCCTACACCCACGTCTGTGATCGATGATTAAGGGAAACAGGAAGAAAGAAACGAATTGAGTGCAAGGACCGCTGTATCTCCGAGTTATCAAAGACGTTAGAGAGCATTTGCTGGATATCGAATTAAGAAACGCGAACATAAGTTATCTTGAATGATGGAGCCATACCATGGGACCGCCTATGCCACCGGAAAGAGACTACCAACTGGTGGACTTGAGAAAGTGACGGGATCACGGTGCAACAGACTCCTGAAACGTTCCCCTTGATCACGATGAATGCGCCGCCTATGCGCCACATCACTCTTCGAAAGAATCATCCAAATCACCGTCCCCGTTCTTAACCTTGGTAGTCACCCTCTCCGGTGGATTCCACACCCTCTCAACCCCGTACTGCACCAACTCCGCCTCGTCCCTCTTCTTTTGCTCCTCCCTCATCGTCTTCAATGCCTTGACCTGGATCTCTTGGAATGCCAAGAACGTCACCAGCGGCGCACCCAGCATCTCAAGGATCTTGTATACGTCATGCATATGCTTCCGAACGACGCTATCAGGGGTACAAAACGTACGCACGGCCATTTCTTTGGCCACCGTCTTCCAATTATACATCATGCTGTTGAGCGACACTGGGTTTTCGGCATGCTCGCCGTAGAACCGGAAGGTCTTGAGGTTATAGAGGATCAGGTCCCGCTGGGAAGATTGATCGAATTGGAATTCGATGACCTGCGGACGACCTTTTGAGGCCCAGAAGGTGGTTATCTTTACGAGAGACTCAATAGACATACGGCCTTCGCGACGCTGTGTCATGAGGTACTGGTTTGCGGTGGCACAAATCATGAGCTCGATCTCAGAGTAGAGCTTTGCTTGGGTGGGCGGGTCAAGGGAGACCGGGAATTTGGACATAGTGGGACGTTTGGATGAGTTGTGTTCGTGGCTGAAAGGGTTCGGGAGGAGCTTGGTTACGTCTTCGGTCTTCGCGTACGTAGAATCAGTCAAAGGTGGATATCGTGAAGAGGTTGAAGGGTGATTACCAAGTCTCCAACACGCTGCTTGATCTTCCCACCCCAATGTTTGAGTCCAGTCTTCCTATATTGCTCGCTCGGCAACTCCTTCATGCTTGTGCTTCGTCCGAGCCAACCATTTTCGCCAAACATCTTCTTCATCGGAGACCTCGGCCGCTTTGTAGGACTCTGCGGGATTTCAACCATGGATTCTTCCCCGGTTCCTTCTATGTACTTGATAGGGGAAGGAGCTCGATTGGGGGCGCGGCCACGAGTCGGAGAAGGCAGTGGAGAAGTGGCGCCCTCACCAGGCTTGGAGTAGGAGCCAATTTGCTTGTGGGTCGAGACGTTGAGTCTGGAAACACTCTTCGGGTTCGAACTTGTGATGAAAGCAACGCTATTCTCGGAACGGGAGTGGCTCATGCCCTTCGGCTTGTAAAGAGATTTGTTGGCCATGTTCTCAGTGGCGCTGAAGGGGATTGTGGCAAGGAGTCGAGACTCGTCCTCGTGAATGTTTGGCCATTGAGTTTGGCGGTCACCGTTGAATGGGTTTCCGTTCACAATGCTCATATAGCGAGTGGTTCTGCACAAGTGTCAGTGTTATGCATAGAGTCGAACTTTGGTGAGGTTCGTCAATAAGGGAACCATAAGCAACTTACGCATCTCCCATTTCGCGCGGATTGCCCGTACTTGCGGGACTGAACTTCTCTGGATCAAGAGGATCAAGTATCGGCTGCAATTCAGGCGAAAAATTGGGCGTTGCTGGTGTTATCAAGTCACGAGTTATGTTACGAAAGTCGTGTCTACTCGAAGTTGTAGAACGATTGGTGGAGGATGGAACAGTTGAGCCAGTTGAGTGATGAGCCGTGGAAGCTCCCGAGTAAGTCAATGAGGGTGTATTCGTGTAGATGGTAGATGTAAGTAGATGGCGCGTTGTAGGCGGAAGTGAAGGTAAGGCACGGTTGAGATTGACCGAGTGAAGGTTGTGAAAATTGTCGATTTCGTCCGCTGCACCATCAATACAGAATGAAGGCAAATGAGGACTGGGTGAGGAACTGGTGGGTTTGACAGTCATAGTCTGAATGCAATATGTGCTGCGGTCATCTGGGTCGTCTCCTGCACCATCAAATGACAATGGAGGGATTTCCGGCCTACGGCCACGCGCGCCCTCTCTATTGTTCCTTGAAATACCAGCAAGTTCCCTCTTCCCTTTGCCATCTTTGAAATCCTTATTGAACAATGTGGAGACTCGTTTGGCGACCAATTTGCGTATGCTCGGCCTTCTTAGCGGCTGATTCTCCTGCTTGTTCGCCGTGGTGGACATGTTTTGGCTATTGTTTGTCCTGTTCACTCGGTCCTCAAAATCCCCCTCATAATCTTTCGGAGCGCCTCCATACGTCTGAGCTAGCCAAGCCGCTTCGGATGGTTGAGATAACTGGACACTTCGCGAGTAGCGACGAGGGTCGTCAGCTGCTACACTCAGACCGATTTGGATGCTGCTACTGTCGTCTTGCGCTTTAGCTGAACGCAGTGATTGCTGGAGATCATCGTAGGACCGAGACATAGCAGTCACACGTCGCGGCCTTGGTATTGGAGACGGTAGTATCATTCCTGGAAATTTTGGGGTGCCTGGGTTTGAGAGGTCCTCCTTGATTCAATTAGCATTCACTACAAGACATGGGGTATATTATATGAACATCGTCATCAGCTTACGCTACGGTGTTTGTGGTCATGTCTCCATGAGCGCCACATGTCTCCATCATCTCCTAAGCCCGACGCGTCGTCGTCCTCGAGCAGCTCCCTGAAGACACCCATGGCTCTGGCGATGTTCTCATCTCCATAGCGCAGTATGAGACGCTTTTGAACCTCGTGTATGCCCTCTGCATAGCGAAAGAAGCCCGGAATCTCAAACCCTAACTCATGCACCAGAAAGTCGCGACAGGACTCTTCATCATACGCTTCACGCACCATAGGAGGACGTTGATCCCTCAATTTGTTCATCGCTGGCTTTCGACACGATCATTGATGTGTAAGATGACTGCACACAAGAGAAGCAATACTGGTATCAAGGTCTGTGTTTGTGATTGCTCTGGGACGTTAGACTGGTGTGTTGTAAACCCGGAAGCGACGTGGTGGTAGGGCAAAGGCAAAACCCGCAGGTTTTCTGATGCACATAACAATCCGCTTGGGGAACTCGGGCCGACATCAACAGTGGGAGATAAAAAGTTCACTGCATGATCTCAACAACATCTTAAAAATACTCCCTTCGTAAAGTAGATACATGTCATACTATGGAGTTACTCTCGGTCGCAAGATTACGTTCAGTCCATCTTGCTTTACAAACCACCTATTTACATTGTCAGAGCTGCGATAGTCTCGCTTAGAGGGCAAGTTGAGGGAGGGCTTACCAGCAAGTCTCAACCCAAGTCGCATCTGGATCTGTCAGCTCGACATCAAAATGTACAAATAGGGTCGGGATCAACTGTCACAGAGGTCAGTCCACTTCTCGCAAGAACACGGTGGGTATGGTGTTAATTTGGATGACTTGCTTTTGACATCTCCATCCAGCTGAGATCTGCGACGGAAGTCAGCCAACAGCCAACAAAACTCCAAGGAGCAGCTACTTACTCCTTCCAAGGCACATCCTAGCCCCTGATCCAAAAGCGAAGAAGAAACGTTCTGTGATGTCGCAAAACTTAGCAGTACTCGAGGCATGAAAGCAGAGCAGAGACGGAGTTATACCCATGTCACCAGAGTCTATCCTCAACCACCGATCAGGCCTGAAGCTCTCAACATCTTCTCCAAATACTTCAGTGTCGCGATGGACGACCCAAGGATTGACTCCGACCGTTGTCTGGATCGAGGTCAGTATGGCCTGATCAGAGAAAGGAGAAAGCCACAACGTACACCTTCAGGGATGAAACGTCCGTCTATCTCGATGCCACCAGGAGGTGTGACACGTGGGGGGCTCATACCCACAGCAGGATGGCACCTGAGTGCCTCATACATGCACGCTTGTAGGTATGGCATGTGTTTCGACTCCTCGAGTGTGATCGGTACAGAGAGTTTTCCTTTATTCTTCCGTGCGTCAATCTCCTCGACCAGTTTCCGCTTGTAGTCAGGGTTCTTGAGCAAGTAATAGATGATAGACCTTGTGGAGATAGCTGTAGTGTCGCTGCCGGCAAATATGTTGCTTGTGGCCATCGACAAAACTGCCATATCATTCATTTCTTCTGGCTTCTCTTTTTGGACTTGAAGAAGCTTGTCCAATATGTCCTGATGATCACTCCCACGGTCTTTGCGGATGTTGATCTCTTTATCGGCAAAAGTGCGAAGGCTCCCGTGGCGAGCGTTGATACCAAGGTGATTCCCAATGACCGGGGTCAAGAAGTCGTTCGCCCAGTACAGCCAGGGCACTTGTCCAATCCAGGCAGCGGACCGAAGCGCACCCTCGATTTGGTTGAAGGACCCATCATCTGCACCCGCATCCATGAAACCGAAACCCTTAGAAAAGGTCACTTCACCGATGACATCTAGAGAAGATTAGTTGTGTCAAGGACTCGGATGTTCTCAAGTGCCTCTTAGCGTACCAAACGCGAACAGTTGCACCCATAGGCCCATGTTGACATTCTGGCCTTGCATTTCCCTCATCTTGGTCATGAAGTGTGACACGGCATCATCCACGTATATCTCTAGATCCTTGAGGGAGTCCATAGAGTATATTCGGCTGACGAGTCTGCGTTGCGAGCCGTGGATTCCCTCGTTTCTCTCTGCAAAGAGGTCGAATTTGCGATGGCCCTGCCACACGCTGTACCAGTCGCTCTTCTTGAATTTGGTACCAGCACCTGGTGGCAAATCAGCATCCTGTGATACGCCGTACGAGGATTGTTTGTGCGAGCCGCAATTGTGCTCACCATAGATCTTCTTGATGGCGGTCAGATCAGATACGGATACCTCATTGGGTCCCGTGCGTATAAGCTTCCCGTGCTGCTTATGGAGGCCGACCATGATGCGATGCATGTCGCCTTTCCAGGAATGTCGGAGTATCCATAGTCTTGACAGGCTGGCACTGAAAGGGCCCGGTATCTTTGCCAATGGACTCAAGAAACGGAAGTACACGACATAGAAGATTACGATTACAAGCGGAAGCAGATAATAACAAACATCATGAAAGTCCTGGTAGAGCCGGGACTTCGCAATTGTCAAAAACATACTGTTAAGGTTCACGCAGCGGTCGAAGGCGGAAGCCAGAGCAAGCTCACATACCTTAGTTTCAAGCGGTGACACTGGCATTAGGTAGCATATTTAATGGAAAGTAGGCCTCGGACTGACATACGAGTGCCACCCACTCACTGGTTGACTTGACTTGATATGTGACTCCTCAAGCGCGACATCAATGCCGACACATTTCTCCGGACCGCTATATTCTGCAGACCTGGCCCCGCATTCTGTATTTCTGCAACGGTGTCAGCAATGGCAGACGATCGATTCGATGTTGTCCCTTTGCTCTTCCCTTATTACTCTCCATTTTTTCATTGCATCTCCTACTTTCCTATCACACCAGTGTGCACTTCTTGGTACTTCATACAATACCTAAATTGCTCTCTTCTCTGCTATCTACGTCTCTAAAGCGGCCTTGAAGCCTTTCACTCGTGCAGATCAGACACTGTCCCCATGATGTCCAGTACAGATAGGTACGACATCGTGATTATCGGTGCCGGGCCCGTCGGTTTGGTGCTTTCTGTCTGTCTCGCAAGATGGGGCTATAAGATCAAGCACATCGACAATCGACCAAACCCCACCCCTACCGGCCGCGCCGATGGTATCCAACCTCGTTCTCTCGATCTACTGCGGAATATGGGTCTGAAGCGCAAGATCATGGCTTACGAGCCTGCCAAAGTCTACGAAGTTGCATTCTGGGATCCCTCGTCCGGGGGCAAAGGCATACATCGGACCGGCACGTGGGCGAGTTGTCCGAAGTTCATCGATTCGAGGTATCCTTTTACGACTTTGTTACATCAGGGGCTGATTGAGAGAGTATTTATTGAGGATCTGAATAAGAATGGCACGGATGTGCACAGGCCGTGGAAGATTACTGGATTCAAAAACGATGGGGAGGACGAGACGTATCCAGTGGAGGTCAACCTGGAGCATGTCGACACGAGAGAAAAAGAGACAGTGAGGACAAAATATCTATTCAGCGGAGAGGGTGCGAAGAGCTTCGTGCGAGAGCAGCTGGGAATTGCAATTCGCCACAAGGATCCGATAGCTCATGTTTGGGGTGTAATGGATGGCGTTGTTCGGACGGACTTCCCAGATATCAAGGTATGTGTGACCAACTACTTCTCTTTCGGAAAGAGTACAAAGCTAAGTGGCGTAGATGAAATGCACAATACACTCTGACCACGGTTCGATCATGATCATTCCAAGAGAGAATAATATGGTGCGGCTTTACATTCAGATAGCTTCGTCAACAGACGAAGACTGGAATCCGCGGAAACAAGCAACAACCGAGGAAGTGCAGGCTTCGGCAAAGAAGATACTCAAGCCTTACAATATCGAGTGGGATAGAGTCGAGTGGTACTCAGTATATCCCATTGGGCAAGGTATCGCGGAGAAATACACCTTGGACCATCGAGTGTTCATGGGAGGAGATTGTTGCCATACGCACAGCGTAGGTCGTGATGATACGGTGTAAACCAAAGAAAAGTTGCTGACAGGTCTGCAGCCCAAAGCCGGCCAGGGCATGAACACAGCCTTCTTAGACGCACAGAACCTTGCTTGGAAGATACACCACGTCGAAAGTGGCTTTGCGAAGCGCTCGATATTGCAGTCATATGAAGATGAACGTAAGCTCATAGCGGAGAATTTACTCAACTTTGACGCCAAGTATGCAGCTCTTTTCTCAGCGCGCGTACCTTCCGCTGGCGAAGTCGGCGCACCCTCACAAAGTCATAGCGGCGACAGCAAGGAAGAGAAGAATGAATTCTTGGAGGTGTTTAAATCCTCTTGCGAGCTCACCTCCGGCTATGGCGTAGCGTATGACCCGAATCTGTTCAATTGGGATGACAAACACCCCGCCAAATCTCCCCTCTTCAATCCCAGAGGCAACAAACTCCGCACCGGCCGGATACTGCCACCTGCGAACGTCACCCGGGTTGTTGATGCCAACATCGTGCATCTCGAGCAAGAAATCCCGCTCAACGGCTCCTTCAGGATCTATCTCTTTGCCGGCGTGCCTTCCGTGACCTGCAGAGCGATCTCGGACTTTGCAGCCAACCTGCAGAAGAAGAAATCCTTCTACTCTGCCTATGAACGTGAAGACGTTTCTTCGGTATCATACCACGAACGTCACAATCCTCACTCCAAATTCTTCACCATCTGCACGACCTTCGCCGTGCCTCGCCAGAAGCTCGAAATCTCCGAGATCCTGCCCGACGTTCTGGCTCGGTACAATGATCACGTATACGCAGATGATGTCTGGGATCAGAGAGTACCAGATGCGACAGCTGCTGCCCATGCAAAGATGGGAATCGATGAGGAGAAGGGAGGGGTAGTAGTAGTGAGGCCGGACGGCTATGTTGGTTGCGTGCTCCAACTGGCTGAGGGGAGCGGGACCGTGGATGCGCTGAATGAGTACTTTGGGGCTTTTGTAACGAAGGCGCTAGGTAAAGGGGAGCTGCAGGCGCAGTTATAGAGGGCCCATTACGATTAGCTTTACATGTTATACGGGGTTCTGTTGGGTGTTGAATTTGTTACATGTAAGTGTTGATATCTAGAGCCTCCCAATGTTAGATAATTGTTCCTTGCGAATAGTCCACATGACTACTAGGCTACGAACATCTAGTATTGCGAGTAATGATGGTCATTTGCTTTGTAGCATTCCCTTCATCGTTGCGGAACTGTTATTATTGGCCATTAGTGGTCTAATAGCTGCCACACTACCAATACAAGGGCTGTCCCACATTATCGTCGACAAATCTTACTCAAACATCACCCATAAAAATGTGCATCAAATTGGGTTGGCAAAGTGTTCAGGTGGCATGTATAACATAGTCCGTGCTGAGTGCGTATCTTTTCACATTCACCCGTAATTCTTCATTGGGTACGCTCTGGTATCAAAGCTTGTATCTCTTCAAAATGACATCTATTGAGGGCTTAGCTCTAGCACCAAGTAAATCACAATTCTATCTATAAAAACCATCTTAGTAAGATGATCTTACTGCATCTCAATTTGGGCTGTCTAGGCTGCCGGCGTTGCGGGGAGTGGTGATTACTACCATTGTCTGCGTTTTCCTCGCCGGTCGGAAGATCAGATATTAATGAAGTATGACCTCTATTGGAACAACTGTTCAATCCACTTGTCTAACTTGCATGGAGAGTCTGCATCGACAGCATGACTTTTGTGTGGGCTGACTAAGCAGCGTCACGTGACACGGCAAGTTCCAGCGCTAGGTCAGAATAGGACTGAAATCCCCGCGAAGCCTCCTTATTCCAACACTCCCCCTCAGTCCTAGACGACCTGAATATCCATTCACTAGCCAGTATAGAGTCCTTCAATCCCACTAGAAAGTGGGCCCGACAGCAAGGTGGTGAGGACGTGAAGGAGGCCGCAACAGTGAGGTAAGAAAGTGAGAATGTAAAAGGCAACAAAGAAGGTCAACAATGACAAGGTTTGAATGTGTGTCAAAGACAGGTCATTAATTAAATATAAGACCTGACTGAATAAGAAAACAGCTAAACTTGACAGCAGACAAAGCCTTAGTAAGCCCATCTGCTGCTTGCTTAATGATAGATATAAATTCAAAGTCAACAAGGTGACAATCAACAGCTTCACAAACAAAGTGATATTGTATGTTAATGTGCTTGATACAAGCATGAAACTCAGGGTTTCTAGCTAGGTTCATAGCTTTGTTGTTGTCAGCTC
>JAABUP010002733.1_pt1 | contig 33199 bp, 33 predicted proteins | sample 5559201 | NCBI WGS metagenome assembly JAABUP01 (sample SAMN10711887, study PRJNA513373) | rock metagenome | isolation source: Antarctica rocks | place: Antarctica
GAACTGCCGTCTGCGCGCCCAACGCTGCGACCTCGACCACACCCACGACTGGGCGCGGCGGGACCCGACCCGCGGCGCCAACCTCGGCCCCCTGTGCGGACACAACCACCGCGCCAAACACCACGGCGGCTGGCGGCTGCGCCAGCCCGAGCCCGGCATGTTCGTGTGGACCTCCCGCGCAGGAACGACCTACCTCCAGCCCGCCCGCCGCATCACCGAACCCCTACCCGCCCCGACCCCCGAACGCCGCCAGACCCCACACCCCGCGGACACCGACGACGCTGAACCGCCGCCCTTCTGACCCCGATACTCGTGGATTCGGGTCTGACCGGAGCGAGCAGAACGATCGCGGGACGGAGGACCCGATCTCGGGGTCGCCGTAGTACTCGCCGAGAATCGGGCAGATATGGCTGAGCAGGCTTCTGAGCTGGGAATCTGTGGGCGGTGGTCTCGTGGCCCGCGAGCAGCGGCAGGAAGGCGCTGCCGGTCAGCTCCTCGATGGTGAGGTCGTCATGGCGGGCCAGGTCGGACAGTATGTCTTCGCCGGGGGCGGCGCGTTTGCGCGTGACCAGGTCGGAAAGGTACGTGGCCAGTGCGCCGTACGCGACCATCTTCTCGTCGAGCGGCAGGTCCTTGACCATGAACCTGGCGGAGTTGACCTGGAAGTCCTCCCGGTCCGCGTAGAGGACACCGAGCAGTTCGCACATCACCAGCGAGGGCACCGGCAACGCGAACTCCTTGACCAGGTCGACCGGCGGGGTCAGGCGCGCCCGAGGTGTGTCTGAGTTAATGAAGCAGTCGGGCGATGAAATACCCGGTGTCGCGACGACGCTGAGCGCGGGAGCGGGGTCGGGACTCATCGGTCCTGAAGCAGCCCGAGGACGTTGTCATCGGGGTCGGTGACGGTGGCCACCAGACGGCCGCCACCGACGTCGTGCGCGGGCTCCGTCACGGTGGCACCCGCGGCGGTCACCTCGGCCAGCTTCGCCTCGATGTCCGGCACGTGCCAGTAGGCGACCGGTGAGGTCATGCCCTGCGGTCCACCGCCCGGCACCAGCCCGATGTGCTGGCCCGCGGCCTCGAAGCCGACGTAGTAGGACTCGTCGGTCTGCGGCGGTACGCCGAGCAGAGCGGCGTACACCGCCTTGGCCGTCGCCAGGTCGGACACGGGATGCAGGACGGTCTTGATTCCCTGGGTGGAAGAGCCGGTCATGGTCACTCCTGAAGTCGTGGGTCACATCGACCCGGTGGGATTGTCGGGCCTAGGAGACGAACGGGAAGCGCGGAAATCGACGTGTCGGGCTGGTCGGCGGGGCCGACCGTGATCCAGTGCATCCCGCCGTATCCGACGTCGTTGCGAACCTGGAAGCCGAGGGTGTCGCGATAGACCAGGGAGGCGTCCGGGTCGTTGTGCGGGAGGGAGGTCCCGTGAACGGCGATGTCCATCGCGGTCACGCTAGGTGCGGCTCGATGACCGGCGCTTCTCGATTCCTGATCGGTCTGGTCACCTGTTCCGCCACGCACGACGGCATCCCCGCCGTCGCACGCGCCGCGTGGCGCCGGTAGGTGCTGGGCAGCCCAAGCTCACCCCGCGGCAGGAGGCCCCACGCCGTGCCTACCTTGCGGCTGGGGCCAGCTAGAGGGGTCAGGGCCGGGTTCGGGGCGTCAGAGCTTCGCGGCCGCCTCGGTGTCGAGCAGCCAGAGGGTGCGCTCGCTCCCGGCCAGGCCGGCCAGGGGCACCTCGACCTCCGAGGCCCCTCTCGCGGCGCGCGCGAGCACCTCGGCCTTCCCCGACCCCGTGGCCACCAGCCACACCTCACGGGCGCGGCGGGCGGCGGGCAGCGTCAGCGAGACACGGGTGGGTGGCGGCTTGGGGCAGTCCCGCACGGCCACCACCCCCGCGCCGCCCGCGTGCACGGCCGGTGAGTCGGGGAACACCGACAGCGTGTGGCCTTCCGGCCCGCAGCCGGCGAGCAGGACGTCGAAGGCGGGGACACCCTGGTCGTGCCCGAGCCGGCCCGCGGCGTCGGCGAGGTCCTGCGCGTAGCGCTCGGCCGCGGCGTCCGGGTCGTCGCCGAGCTCGCCGTCGGAGGCCGGCACCGGGTGCACGCGTCCGGAGTCGAGGGGCAGGGCGTCGAGCAGGGCGTCGCGGGCCTGGCGGTCGTTGCGCTCGTCGTCGCCCGCGGGGACGAAGCGCTCGTCGCCCCAGAACACCTCGACCGCCGACCAGTCGACGTCGTCGCGGCGGGGGGTCGTCACCACCGCGGCGAGCGTCGCGATCCCGACACCACCTCCGGTGAGCACCACCGACGCGACCCCGCGGGCCGCCTGGGCGACGGCGAGGGCGGCGACGAGGCGGGCGGCGGCGTCCGATGCGACGGCGTCAGGGTCGTCGACGACGACCACGTCCCGGTCCGCACTCACGCCGAAGCCTTCGATGATGACGACGGCCGGCGGGAGCGGCCCTTCGAGCCCGACCGGGCGTTCGGGACGGCGACCAGGGCCTCGTGGAACGTCTCGTCCGGGTCGAGGCGACGCAGTTCCTCGGCGAGGCACTCGCGGGCCGTGCGCCGCGCGAGGGCGACGCGGCGGTCGGGCTGGCCCGGCTGCGAGAGGCGGGCGTTCTTGCCGTCCAGGCGCCGCAGCTCGACCGTGCCCGAGGCCCGCTCGATCCGGACCGCGCCGATGTTGCCGCCGGGGACGTCGACCACCGACCGGGTCACGGGAACGCCGAGCCGCGACGAGAGCCAGCCGGCGATGAGGTCGGCCGAGGGAGAATCGGCCACCCCGTCGACGGCAGCGGAGATCACCGGCTCGTACGGCGGCTCGTCGAGGGCGGAGGTGAGCAGCGCGCGCCAACTGGTGACGCGGCTCCACGCCAGGTCGGTGTCCCCGGGGGAGTAGTGGGTGCCGAGCCGGGCGAGGGCCTTCGCGGGGGCGCGGCTCGACCCGACGTCGGTGATGCGCCGGGCGGCCACCGCCCCGATCGGATCCTCCCCGGGAGCCGGCGGCGGCTCGCCGGGCCACCACGCGACGATGGGTGCGTCGGGGAGCAGCAGCGGCACCACGATGCTGCCGCCCTGGTCGGCGAGCGGGCCGTACATGCGCAGGACGATCACCTCGCTCGCTCCCGCGTCGCCGCCGATGCGGATCTGCGCGTCCAGGCGTGACGCCGCACGGCGGACCCCGCGGGCGAGCACCAGGACGCGGCAGGGGTGCTCGCGGCTGGCGTCGTTCGCGGCCTGGATGGCGGCCTCGGCCTCGGGGCCGTCCTCGGTGGAGATCACCAGGGTCAGCACCCGCCCGAGGGCGACGGCGCCGGCGCTCTCGCGCAGGTCGACCATCTTGCGGTTGACCGCCGACGTGTCGGTCGACGGCAGGTCCACGATCACGTTGTCTCCTTCGTCGACGCGTGCGGGGACGAGCCCTTGGTCCCGAGCCCGTCGGCCTAAGGACGCCTCCAGACGCGGCCGGTGCGGGCGAGCAGCGTGTCGGCCGAGCCCGGCCCCCAGGTGCCGGCCGCGTACGCGTCGGGCGATCCCTCGCGGTGCCACTTCTCGATCACCGGGTCGAGGATCTCCCACGACATCTCGACCTCGCGGTTGGTGGGGAAGAGCGACGGCTCGCCGAGCAGGACGTCGAGAAGCAGGCGCTCGTAGGCCTCGGGGGAGGCCTCGGTGAAGGCCGTGCCGTAGCCGAAGTCCATGGTGACGTCGCGGACCTCCATGCCCGACCCCGGCACCTTGGAGCCGAAGCGCAGGGTCACGCCCTCGTCCGGCTGGACCCGCACGACCAACGCGTTCTGACCGAGCTCCTCGGTCATCGTCTGCTCGAAGGGCAAGTGCGGGGCCCGCGTGAACACGATGGCGAGCTCGGTCACGCGCCGGCCCAGGCGCTTGCCGGTGCGCAGGTAGAACGGCACGCCCGCCCACCGCCGGGTGTCGACGGAGCAGGTGATCGCCGCGTAGGTCTCGGTGACCGAGTCCGACGGGAAGCCGTCCTCCTGCTGCAGGCCCCGGACCTGCGACGACCCCTGCCATCCGGCGGCGTACTGGCCGCGGGCGGTGGTCTCGTCGATCGGCTCGGCGAGCTTCGTCGCCGACAGCACCTTGATCTTCTCGGCCCGCAGGTCGTCGGGGGAGAAGGAGAGCGGCTCCTCCATCGCGGTGAGCGCGAGCAGCTGCAGCAGGTGGTTCTGGATGACGTCGCGCGCGGCGCCGATGCCGTCGTAGTACCCGGCCCGGCCGCCGACGCCGATGTCCTCGGCCATCGTGATCTGCACGTGGTCGACGTGATGGGAGTTCCAGATCGGCTCGAACATCTCATTGGCGAACCGGAGCGCGAGCAGGTTCTGGACGGTCTCCTTCCCGAGGTAGTGGTCGATGCGGAACACCGAGTCCTCGGAGAACACGTCGTTGACGATGTCGTTGAGCTCCCGCGCCGAGCGCAGGTCGTGTCCGAAGGGCTTCTCGATGACCACACGGCGCCACGCGCCCTCCGGGCCGTCGGCGAGCCCGGAGCGCGAGAGCTGCTTGCACACCGTGGGGAAGGCGTCGGGCGGGACGGACAGGTAGAACGCGTGGTTGCCGTTGGTCCCGCGGTCGGTGTCGAGCTCGTGGACGGTGTCGGCGAGGCGGTCGAACGCGTCGTCGTCGTCGAAGGTGCCCTGCACGAAGCGCAGACCCTCCGCCAGGCGGTCCCACACCTCCTGGCGGAAGGGGGTGCGGGCGTGCTGGCGCACCGCCTCGTAGACGACCTCGGCGAAGTCCTCGTGCCCCCATGCCCGCCGGGCGAACCCGACGAGCGCGAAGCCCGCAGGCAGCAGGCCGCGGTTCGCGAGGTCGTAGATGGCCGGCATCAGCTTCTTGCGGGCGAGGTCACCCGTGACCCCGAACAGCACCAGCCCGCTCGGGCCGGCGATGCGCGGGAGGCGCTTGTCCCGCGGATCGCGCAGCGGGTTGGCCCCACCGGTGTCCCGCCCCATGGGCGAAGGGGTCATGGACTCACCCTCCTCCCAGGCCGTCGAGCGCGTTCATCAGGGTGACGAGCCCGGCCGCCCGGTCGGCGAGGTGCAGGCGCAGCACCGGCCGGCCCCCGCCGGTGCGGGAGGGGTCGCTGAGGACGCCGGCGTCCCCGCGGGCCTGAGCGTGCTGGAGGACCCCGAAGGTGAAGGGCCTCTCGGGGATGGCCAGGTCGTCGGCGACCGAGCCGGTGAGCTGCAGGAACACGCCGTTCTGGTGGCCGCCCTTGTGGTACTGCCCGGTCGAGTGCAGGAAGCGCGGGCCCCACCCGAACGTGGTCTGCAGGCCGGAACGGCGCGCGAGGACCGGGCGCAGCGTCGCCGCGGACGCGTCGTCGAGCCGGTCGAGGTAGGCCTGCACACCGATGTACCCGTGCTCGGGTGCCGCCGCGACCAGGGCCCGGACCGCGTCGGCGACCGTGATCGGCGTCCCGATCCAGGAGCCGTCGGCGCGCACCTCCACGGCGCCCTCGACGACGACCGGGTCGTCGTCGGAGGACCCGGCCGAGCCGGAGGACCCGGCATTGACGAGCAGGTCGCGGGTCGCCTGCTTCGCCGACTCGACGTCGGGCTGGTCGAACGGGTTGATGCCGATCAGCCGGCCCACGAGGGCCACCGCGGTCTCCCACAGCAGGAACTGTGCCCCGAGCGGGCCCTGCACGGAGATCTGTGCGGGCCCCGAGGCCGGGCCGATCGCGACCGTGGTGGCGTCGGCCGCGCCGGTGCCCGGCGCGTCGATGCCCTCGACGACGACGGGGAGCAGGCCCGTGCCCTGCTTGCCGGTGGACTCGGCGATGAGCTGCTCGGCCCAGTCACCGAAGCCCACGAGCCCGGACCCGGTGTCGGCGAGGACCACCTTCTCCGCACCGGCGCCGTGCGCGGCGGCCAGCGCCGCCGCGAGGACGACCGCCGGGTTGTCCTCGGCGTCGCGGGCGAGCTCGGGGACGATCTCCCCGGCCTCGGAGAGCAGCGCGGCCACGTCCACCCCGGCCAGCGACGAGGGGACCAGCCCGAACGCGGTGAGCGCCGAGTAGCGCCCGCCCACCCCCGGGTCGGCCTCCACGACGTGGCGGTAACCCTCGCTGCGGCCGAGGTCGGCGAGCCCGGTCCCCGGGTCGGTGACGACGACCATGCGCGACGGGGCATCGATACCGTTGGCCGCGAAGACCTCGGCGAACACGCGGCGCTGGCTGTCGGTCTCCACCGTCGAGCCGGACTTCGACGACACCACCAGCACGGTCCGCGAGAGGTCACCGGCGAGCGCGTCGGACACCTGAGCGGGGTCGGTCGTGTCGAGCACGACGATCGGGTGCTCCCCTCCGATCGCGGTCCCCGACGCCGTGTGGCAGATGACCTCGGGGGCGAGCGACGAGCCACCCATGCCCGCGAGCACGACACGGTCGACGCCCTCGGAGTGCAGCTCGCGGCGCAGCGTCGCGAGCTGGGGCACCAGCGGCGTCGAGGTGTCGTGCAACGAGACCCACGACAGCCGTTTCGACGCCTCGGACTCGGCGTCGGACCCCCACAATGTGGGGTCCTGCGCGGCGAGCCTGGAGGCGACGCCGTCGGCGACCAGCTTCTCGACCAGCGGGCGGGCCGCCTCGGCGAGCCGGGCGTCGAGAACCTCCACCCCGAACGGTCCTGGGGCCCTCACGCCTGCTCCGGGCTGCGGCGGGTGAGCTGGTCGGACACGGTTGCGGTCAGCTCCTCCCACGAGTCCGCGAATTTGGAGACGCCCTCCTCCTCGAGGATCCGGTAGACGTCCTCGATGTCGATCCCGACCTCGCCGAGCGCCCGGAACACCTCGGCGGCCGCCGCGCCGGTCCCGCTCACCAAGTCGCCGTGGATCTCGCCGTGGTCGGCGACGGCGTCGAGCGTCGCCTCGGGCATCGTGTTGACGGTGCCCGGACCGACCAGCTCGGTCACGTAGAGGGTGTCGGAGTAGGCCTTGTTCTTCGTGCCCGTCGACGCCCAGAGCGGCCGCTGGGGGTGGGCGCCGGCGGTGGCGAGGGTCTTCCAGCGCTCGGTGGCGACGACGTCCTCGTAGGCGGCGAAGGCCAGACGGGCGTTGGCCACCGCGGCCGTGCCGCGCAGGGCGAGTGCGGCGTCGGTGCCGATCTTCTCGAGGCGCTTGTCGACCTCGGAGTCGACGCGCGAGACGAAGAACGACGCCACCGAGGCCATTGCGGACAGGTCGTGACCGTGGGCGCGGGCCTGCTCCATGCCCGAGAGGAAGGCGTCCATCACCGCGCGGTAGCGCTCGACGGAGAAGATCAGCGTGACGTTGACGCTGATCCCCTCGGCGAGGGTGCGGGTGATGGCCGGCAGGCCCTCCGGGGTGGCCGGAATCTTGATCATCAGGTTCGGGCGGTCGACGGTCTTCCACAGGTCCGCGGCCTCGGCCACGGTGGCCTCGGTGTCGTGGGCCTTCCCGGGGTCGACCTCGAGCGACACGCGACCGTCCTTGCCGCCGGTCGCCTGCCACACCGAGCGGAACACGTCACACGCCCGCCGGACGTCCTCGGTGGTGAGCTCCCGGATGGCGTCCTCGACCGACGCGCCGCGGGCCGCGAAGCCGTCCAGGTCCTCGGCGTAGTGGTCGGCGTCGGCGAACGCGCTCGCGAAGATCGTCGGGTTGCTGGTGGCCCCGACGACGTTCTTCTCCTCGATGAGCGAGGAGAGGTTGCCGGACTCGATGCGCTGGCGGGAGAGGTCGTCGAGCCAGATGGACACGCCGGCCGCGGCCAGAGAGGCGAGGGGAGTGTCGGCGAGGGGGGTGCTGGTCATGGTGTCCTCCTGGGGGCGTGACGGGTCAGGCCGAGCGTTCCTGCGCGCGGGCGAGGGTCCGACGGCCGGCCTCGACGACGGCTTCGGTGGTGAAGCCGAACTGCTGGAACAGGGTCTTGTAGTCGGCGCTGGCGCCGAAGTGCTCGATGGAGACGCACTCCCCGTCGTCCCCGACGAAGCGGTGCCAGGTCTGCGCGACCGCGGCCTCGACCGAGACGCGGGCCTTGACCTCGGGCGGGATCACCGTGCGCTTGTAGGACCGGTCCTGCGCGTCGAACCACTCCACGCACGGCATGGAGACCACGCGGGTGGGAACGCCGTCGGCCTCGAGGACCTTGCGGGCCTCGACGGCCAGGACGAGCTCCGAGCCGGTCCCGATGATGACCACCTGCGGGGACCCGTCGGAGGCGTCGGCGAGCACGTATCCGCCGTGCGCCACGCCCTCGGCGCTGGTGCCCTCGAGGATCGGCAGGCCCTGGCGGGTCAGCGCCAGCCCGGCCGGGCCGGTGGGGTTGTCGAGGATCGCCCGGACCGCGTGGGTGGTCTCGTTGGCGTCGCCGGGCCGCACGATCGACAGGCCCGGGACCGCCCGCAGCGAGGCGAGCTGCTCGATCGGCTGGTGCGTCGGGCCGTCCTCACCGAGGCCGATCGAGTCGTGGGTCCAGATGTAGGTCGTCGGCAGCTTCATCAGCGCCGCCAGGCGGACCGGGGGCCGCATGTAGTCGGAGAAGATGAGGAACGTGCCGCCGTAGACCCGCGTCCCGCCGTGCAGCGCGATCCCGTTGAGGATCGAGCCCATCGCGTGCTCGCGGACGCCGAAGTGCAGGGTCCGGCCGTAGGGGCTGGCCTGCCCCCAGTTGTTGGTCTTCACCGACGAGGGTCCGAACGAGTCGGAGCCCTCGATGGTGGTGTTGTTGCTCTCGGCGAGGTCGGCCGAACCGCCCCAGAGTTCAGGCAGCACGGGCCCGATCCGGGCGAGGATCTTCTGGAGCGCCTTGCGGGTGGCGAGCGCGTCGTCGTCGGTGCTCCAGGTGGGGAGCGAGGAGTGCCAGTCGTCGGGGAGCTCGCGGCGGGCCATCCGCTCGAGCAGCGCCTTCCCGTCCGGGTGGGCCTGCGCCCAGTCGTCGTAGCGCTTCGTCCACTGCTCGTGCTCGGCCTTGCCCCGGCCCATGAGCTCGCGGGTGTGGGCGAGCACCTCGCCGTCGATCACGAAGTGCTGCTCGGGGTCGAAGCCGAGGATCCGCTTGACCTCGGCGACCTCGTCCTCGCCCAGCGCCGACCCGTGGGCCGCGCCGGTGTTCATCTTCTCGGGCGCGGGATAGCCGATGATGGTGCGCAGCGCGATGAACGAGGGCCGGTCGGTCTCGGCCTTGGCGTTGGCCAGGGCCTCCCGGATGCCCACGACGTTCTCCCCGCCGCGCACGACCTGGGTGTGCCAGCCGTAGGCCTCGTAGCGGGCGACGGTGTCCTCGTCGATGGCGATCGTGGTGTCGTCCTCGATGGAGATGTGGTTGTCGTCGTAGATGACGACGAGGTTCCCCAGCTGCTGGCGGCCCGCGATCGATGACGCCTCGGAGGTGACACCCTCCTCGATGTCGCCGTCGGAGGCGATGACGTAGATGTGGTGGTCGAACGGGCTCTCGCCGACCTCGGCGTGCGGGTCGTAGAGCCCGCGCTCGCGGCGGGCGGCCATGGCCATGCCCACGGCGGAGGCCAGGCCCTGGCCGAGCGGGCCGGTGGTGATCTCGACGCCGGGGGTGTGCGAGTACTCGGGGTGGCCGGGCGTGGCCGAGTTCCAGGTGCGCAGCTCCTCGAGGTCGCGCATCTCCAGCCCGTAGCCGGCGAGGAAGAGCTGGATGTAGAGCGTCAGGCTCGAGTGCCCGGCCGAGAGCACGAACCGATCGCGGCCCTGCCATCCCGGGTCGGCGGGGTCGTGTCGCATCGTGTGCTGGAAAAGGGTGTAGGCGAGGGGCGCCAGGGCCATCGCCGTCCCGGGGTGACCGTTCCCGACCTTCTGCACGGCGTCGGCGGCGAGGACCCGGATGGTGTCCACCGCCCGCTGGTCGAGGTCGGTCCAGTCGTCGGGCATCTGCGGCGTGGTCAGCGCGGCGATCTCCTCCGGCGATTCGCTCGCCGGCTGGGTGCTGTCGACATCGGTCGCGGTCACGGCCGTGCCCTCCTCGGAGTTTCGGGATCGATCAGGGTGCCGTTCGGCTGACTACCCGCTCCCCGCGCGCGGGACACCGCCGCCCTATCATCGGCCGGGCCCCACGAGCGCCACCCGCCGCCAGGGTGCAGACTTGCCCACGACACGGTGTAGGAGATGCGCTGTCCGAGAGGGACCGGGTGATCGGGTGAGCACGGCGGTCGGGCCGACCGGTTCGGCGGGGTCGACGACACCGACCGGGCGCGGACGCCTCGGCCGGATGCGCACGACGCTGATGGCCTACCTCGCCCTGACGAAGGCCCGGATCATCGAGCAGCTGCTCGTGGTGACGGTCCCGGCGATGATGCTGGCGCAGCGCGACGTCCCCTCGCTGGGCCTGATCCTCTCCGTACTCTTCGGCGGTGCCCTGGCGGCGGCGAGCGCCCACTCGCTCAACTGCGTGATCGACGCCGACATCGACGCGAAGATGGCGCGCACCCGCGGGCGTCCCCTCGCCCGGGACGCCGTGCCGCGCGGCCACGCCCTGGTGTTCGGCCTGGTCCTCGGCGTCGCGTCCTCGGTCTGGCTCGGCGTCACGGCCAACTGGGTGGCCGCCGGGCTCTCGGTCGCCGCGATCGCCTTCTACATCGTCGTCTACACGCTGGTGCTCAAGCGCCGGACCAGCCAGAACATCGTCTGGGGCGGCGCCGCGGGCTGCATGCCCGTGGTGATCGGCTGGGCGGCGGTCACCGGCTCGGTCGGCTGGCCCGCGCTCGTGCTCTTCGCGATCATCTTCTTCTGGACGCCCCCGCACTTCTGGGCCCTCGCCATGCGCTACCGCGACGAGTACGCGGCCGCCGGCGTCCCGATGCTCCCCGTGGTGGCGTCCCCGCAGCGGGTCAGCCGCCAGATCGTCGCCTACGCCTGGGCCATGGCCGCGGTGTCCTTCCTGTTGGTGCCGGCCACCTCCTGGATCTACCTCGCGGTCGCGGTCCTCGGTGGCGGGTGGTTCCTCGTGGCCGCCCATCGCCTCGACGCGGCGGTGCACCGCGAGGAGACGGTGAACTCGATGCGGCTGTTCCACCTGTCGAACACCTACCTCACCGGCCTGTTCGTCGCGGTCGCGATCGATTCCGCGGTGGGGTGGCCCGTCCTCGGCTGGCCGTTCTAGGTCCGGCGTCGTCCTCCCCGCTCACGGCGTCAGCAGGAGCTTGCCGGTGGTCCGGCGGCCCTCGAGATCGCGGTGTGCCGAGGCGGCTTCGTCGAGGGCGTACCGCCCGCCCACCCGCACCCGAAGAGCCCCGGACGCCACCGAGGCGAAGACCTCGCCGGCGCGGGAGCGCAGCTCGGAGGTGGTGCGCACGTGCCACGCCAGCGAGGGTCGGGTGAGGTAGAGCGAGCCCGCCGAGTTGAGTCGCTGGGGGTCGACGGGCGGGACGGGGCCGCTCGCGGCGCCGTAGAGGGCGAGGAGGCCGCGCACGCGGAGCGACGCGAGCGACAGATCGAAGGTCGAGGCGCCGACCCCGTCGTAGACCACGGCCACGCCCTCGTCGTCGGTGAGGTCACGGACGCGGTCGGCGAGGTCGGCGGCGTAGCGCAGCGTGTGGTGCGCGCCCGCCTCCCGGGCGAGGTCGTCCTTCTCGGCCGAGGAGGTGGTGGTGATGACCGTGGCGCCGAGGGCGCGGGCCATCTGACAGAGCAGCAGCCCCGTGCCGCCGGCCCCGGCGTGCACGAGCACCGCGTCGCCGGGAGCGACGTGGTGGGTGTCGTGCACGAGGTAGTGCGCGGTCATGCCCTGCAGCGTCACGGCGGCCGCGGTGGCGACGTCGACGCCGTCCGGGATCCGCACCACGCGGTCGGCGCGGACGACGACCCGCTCGGCGTAGGCCCCGGGCGCCTCCGCGAAGGCGACCCGGTCCCCGACGGCGAGGTCGCCCACCCCGGAGCCGACCGCGCGGACGGTTCCGGCACCCTCGAGGCCCGGGACGAACGGCACGGCGCGCGGGTAGAGCCCGGTCCGCACGTAGGTGTCGATGTAGTTGACCCCTGCCGCGGCGACGGTGACCAGCACGTCACCGTCGCCGGGCTCGGGGTCGGCGAGGTCGGCGGGGACGAGCACCTCGGGTCCGCCGTGCTCGACGACGCGGATGGCGCGCATCAGGCCCGGACGGCGACGCCGGGTGGGGTGACGACCCGGGGCGCCGGCGCGGCCCCCGCGACGGGCGCAGCGGTCGCCGCCCAGAGCGCCGCCGTCGCGGCGACGGTGAGGACCGCGCCCAGCACGTGCAGCGCCACGAGTACCTCGGGCACGCCGAGCGAGTACTGCAGGCCGCCGAGGGCACCCTGCGCGAGGGTCACGGCGACGAGGAGGCGGAACCGGACGAACGCCGTTCGGGGGGCGCCCGTCGCGTGCAGGAGGAAGCCGAGCCCGACGAGCAGCCCGAGGAACGCGAACAGCACGTGCGCGTGGACCATCGACAGTGTCTCGGTGTCCCACCTGGCGAGTCGCGGCGTCGCGGCGTCGCCGGCGTGCGGTCCCGCCGAGGAGACGAGCGTTCCCGCCGCGAGCAGTACCGCGAGGACGGCGACGGTGGCGGCGAGGAGCCCGCGCACCGCGGGGACGACGACCACGCAGTGGCCGGTCCCCGGCGGCGCGTCGAGGGCGGCCGGCGACGACTCCCGCACCAACAGCACGGCGAGCCACACCAGCGGCATGGAGACGAGGAAGTGCAGCGCCACGGAGTACCAGGCGAGTCCGGCCAGCACGGTGATCCCGCCGAGCACGACCTGCACGACGACGCCAAGGGGCATCGCGGCGGCGAGCCACACGAGCCGCCGGTGGCGGGGCCGGCGGGCCAGGGCGGCGAGCAGGCAGGCCGCCGCGACCACGACGAGCGCGACGGTGAGCAACCGGTTGCCGAACTCGACCCACTGGGTCAGCGCGGCGATCTCGGGGTGCGGCTCGGGCACGAGGCTCCTGGGGAAACACTGCGGCCACGTCGGGCAGCCGAGACCCGAGCTGGTGACCCGGACGACCGACCCCGTCACCACGATCCCGCCCTGCCCGATCACGGCGGCGACAGCGAGGAACCGCATCAGCGGCGCCGGGGTCGAGGGGAGGCGAGCGAGCACGCCCGCGATGCTACGACAGCGCGTCGTCGGCCTCAGCGCCAGCGGACGGTGCGGGTGGCGACACCGGCCGCGACCACGGCCCACAGCACGAGCACGCCGCACTGCGACACCGAGGGCGTCCCTCCGCGCAGGGCGGCGCGCAGACCCTCGGCGAGCGCACCCGACGGCAGCACCCCGACGACCGCCCCGAGCGGGCCGGGCAGGGCGTCGGCGGGTACGAGCACGCCCCCGGCGAGCAGCAGCACGAACCAGACGAGGTTGGCGACGCCGAGCACCAGCTCCGCGCGCAGCGTGCCCCCGAGCAGCACCCCCAGCGCACCGAACGCCGCGGTGCCCAGGACGACCAGCAGCAGGGTCCACCCGATGGCTGCCACCGAGGGGCGCCAGCCGAGCACCAGCGCGACCCCCCCGAAGACCACGAGCTGCAGCGCGACGACGGCGCCCATGCCCCCGACCCGCCCGCACACCACCAGCCATCGGGGCACACCGCTCGCGCCGAGGCGTCGCAGCACCCCGTACCGGCGGTCGAATCCCAGCGAGATGGCCTGGCTCGTGAAGGCGGTCGACATCACCGCGAGGGCGAGCACGCTGCCTAGCACCGCGGCCACCCGCGGCTCTCCCAGCGCGACCAGCCCGGGCACCGCGGTGAGCCCGACGAGGACGACGAGCGGGATGACCATGGTGAGCAGTGCCTGCTCGGCCTGGCGCACCGCGAGGACCGTCTCGGTGCGGACCTGCGCGCCGAGCATCCGGCGCAGCGACCCCCGACCGGGCGACGGTCGGAAGGTGCCCGGCGCGAACGGCCCGTCCGGGGCGCGGTCCGGGGACAGCCCGCTCACGAGCGCATCTCCCGCCCGGTGACCTCGAGGAAGACGTCCTCGAGGCTGCGCCGCGCCACCTGCAGGTCGTCGGCGAGCACGCCCCGGCGCGCACACCATGTGGTCACCGCGGAGAGCACCTGCGGGTCGATGTCCCCCTGCACCAGGTAGCTCCCGGGCGTGGTCTCCGCGGCCGTGTAGCCCTCCGGGAGCGCCGCCTCGAGGAGCCGGACGTCCAGCCCGGGGACGGTGCGGAAGCGCAGCTCCTGCTCGGCGCCGTGCGCGGTGAGCTCGTCGGGTGTCCCCGCCGCGGCGACGCGCCCGTGGTCGACGATCACTACTTGGTCGGCCAGCGCCTCGGCCTCGGCCATCAGGTGCGTGGTGAGCAGGACGGCGACGCCGTCGGCGCGCAGGGCCCGCACGAGGTCCCAGACGAGGCGTCGGCCCTGGGGGTCGAGGCTGGCGGTCGGCTCGTCGAGGAACACCAGCTCGGGACGGCCGACGATCGCGCACGCCAGCGACAGCCGCTGCTGCTGCCCGCCCGAGAGGCGCTTGTAGGGCAGGCGCGCGCAGGACCGGAGGGCGAGCACGTCGATCAGCCACGCCGGGTCGAGCGGATCCGCCGAGCAGGCCGCCACGAGCCGGAGCATCTCGTGCGCGCGGACGCCGGGGTAGGCACCACCGCCCTGGGGCATCACGCCCAGACGCGTCCGCAGCTCGTCGGGGGCGCCGGCGGGGTCGCGTCCGAGGACGCGGACCTCGCCCGCGGAGCGCCGCCGCACGCCCTCGCACACCTCGACCGTGGTGGTCTTCCCCGCGCCGTTGGGCCCGAGCAGGGCGAGCACGCGGCCCGCGTCCAGGCGCAGGTCGAGCCCGTCCACGGCGGCGAGCTCCCCGTAGTGCACCCTCAGCCCGCGCACCTCGACCGCCGGAGCTCCCACCCCGTCAGACTAGGTCCGCTCCCCGACCGGCGCCGGGAGGGAGGGGACGTCCGGCGTGATCCGCGGCGGGATCCGGGGCGTCCGGCCCCGGGCGGCGAGCAGGGGCACGACGGCGAGCAGCAGGGCCGCGGTGATGGCCATCGGGAGCTGGTAGGTGCGGAAGGAGAAGTCGGCCCCGGTCGGGGGGACGAGGACGGCGACGACGGCGCAGACGCCGACGGCGACGCCGCGCACCCGCGGCGAGGCGACGGACGCCGCGAGCGGGACGACCGCCCACAGCAGGTACCAGGGGTGCAGGACCGGGCCGGCCAGGAAGACCGCCCCGAAGCCGTAGCCGACGCCGGCCACGGGATGCAGACGCCCGTGCAGCACGGCGATCACGAGCACCGCGCAGACCAGGGCAGCGACGCCGAGGCCCGCCGCCCGGGTGAGGTCGAGGACGGCGTCGGTGTGGTCCCCGAGCCCGAGGACCCTCCCGATCCAGCCCCCGAGGACGCCCAGGTCGGTGGTCACCGACAGCCAGCTGCGCAGCAGGTTCGGAACGGACAGCGCGTTCACCCAGCCGAAGCCGAGGCCGCTGCCGAGCGAGACCGCGACGACCATGCCGATCCCCGTCCCGGCCACGGCGGCGCCCCAGCGGATCAGCCGGGTGATCCCGCCTCCGTGGGTCCGCGCCACGTGGGCGGCGAGGAAGGCCAGGGCGAGGACCGCGGGAATCTTCCCGGAGGCCCCGAGGCCGATGAGCACGGCGCCCGCGAACCACGACCAGCGGAACCCGATCTCGAGTCCGGCGAGGACGATCCCGAGCATGATTGCGTCGTTGTGGATGCCGCTGACCAGGTGGAAGAGCACGAGTGGGCTCACGGCCAGCCACAGCGCCGCGATCGGCTCGACACCGGCCCGGCGGGCGAGGCGGGGCACCGCCCAGACCACGAGCGCGAGACCCAGCAGCGCAAGGAGCCGGTGCAGGTAGATCCCGAGGACGATGTCGTCACCGGCAATGCCGGTGATCACGCGCCCGAGCGAGAGGAAGCCCGGTCCGTAGGGCGACGGTGTCGTGCGCCAGATCGTCGGGATACTCGCGACGAGGGGGTCGTCGAGGCCGAGCGCCTGGGCGGCGCCGAAGACGTAGGGGTCGAACCCGCGGGAGACCACCTCGGACTGGGAGAGGTAGCCGTAGACGTCGGTGGAGAACAGCGGTGGCGCGACGGCGATCGGCGCCGTCCACATCGCGAGGATGCGGGTGAGCTGGCGGACCGAGAGGCGCACCCGGCCCGGCCAGGCGAGGCGGCCGAGCCAGAGCCACGCCAGGACGAGCATGCCCATCCCGAGGTAGGCGAGGGTCAGCGACACCGTCGGCATCCGCGACCACAGGCCGAGCACCCGGGTGCCGAGCAGGGGGTTGTAGGCGGGGGCGGGGGTGGCGCCGGAGCCCAGGGCGCCGAGGGCCATGAGGAGCGCGCCGGTGGTCCCGAAGCGCCGGACGAAGCGCAGACGCCGCCGTTCGTCGGGGGTGGGGGCGCCGGCACCGGGCGCGGGCAGGGGGCCCGTGGCCGGTGTGACCGGCTGAACCGGGCCGGCCTCCGTCAGCGACACGGAGCGGGACGATACGGCGCGCCCCGGTTCCGCCCGGTGAGGTCCCGTGCCGGTCGGTGGACGGGCGGTGCGCGACCGACGGGCGGATGGTCCGACCGGGTGAAGTCGATCACCCGGTGAGGGGTCGGTTTTGCCCGGCGACGCGATATAGGCAACACTGTCGTTATGAAAACCGGGCTGGGCCACGCGATGGCCCCGGGACCGACCTCGCGAGCGGCCGACGGCCGCACCCGCGACGTCGTCGTGCGGCTGCTCCTCGAGCGGGGGCCGACCACCACCACCGCCCTTGCCGACGAGCTCGGGCTCTCGGCGCCGGCCGTGCGTCGCCACCTGGACGCCCTCGTCGCCGAGGGCAGCGTCACCACCCGGCCGGAGCCGTCCATGCCCCACGACCGGGGGCGCGGCCGGCCCGCCCGTCAGCACCTGCTCACGGCCTCCGGGCGCGCGCGGGCCGGACGCGGCGGGAACGACGCGGCCGATCTGGCCGTCGCCGCGCTACGTCAGCTCGCCGACACCGCGGGCGAGGAGTCGGTGCGGGAGTTCGCCCGCCGCCGTGTCGCGGGGCTCGTCGACGCCCACCGCGACGCCGTGCGGTCCCAGCCCGACCGGTCCGCCCGGGTCGCCGCCCTCGCCGGGGCGTTGAGCTCCGAGGGGTACGCCGCCTCCTCGCGCCCGGCCCTGGTCCACGGGCGCCCGGCGGGCGAGCAGCTCTGCCAGCACCACTGTCCGGTCGCGCACGTCGCCGCCGAGTTCCCGCAACTCTGCGAGGCCGAGACCGAGATGTTCGCCGAGATGCTGGGCACCCACGTCCAGCGGCTCTCCACCATCGCCCGCGGCGACGCGGCGTGCACCACGCACATCCCCGTCCAGGCCGGTGGATCCACCACAGTCCCCACCACCACCGCACCCGTCAGCAAGGGAAGGCAGGTCGTATGACCACCGCCGCCGAGCGGACCACCTCCGCAGCACCGTCTCCCGAGGTGCTCTCACAGGAGCAGACGCTCGCCTCCCTGGGCAGTTACCAGTTCGGGTGGCACGACACCGACGTCGCCGGGGCCAGCGCCCGGCGCGGCCTCGGCGACGCCGTGGTCCGCGACATCTCGTCGAAGAAGGACGAGCCGGACTGGATGCTCGCCCTGCGCCTCAAGGCGTTGGGCATGTTCGACAAGAAGCCGATGCCGAACTGGGGCTCCGACCTCTCGGGCATCGACTTCGAGAACATCAAGTACTTCGTCCGGTCGACGGAGAAGCAGGCCCAGAGCTGGGAGGACCTGCCCGCGGACATCCGCAACACCTACGACCGCCTGGGCATCCCGGAGGCCGAGAAGGAGCGTCTGGTCTCCGGCGTCGCCGCCCAGTACGAGTCCGAGGTCGTCTACCACAAGATCCGTGAGGACCTCGAGGAGCAGGGTGTCATCTTCATGGACACCGACACCGGGCTGCGCGAGCACCCGGAGCTGTTCGAGGAGTACTTCGGCTCGGTGATCCCGGCCGGGGACAACAAGTTCTCCGCGCTGAACTCCGCGGTGTGGTCCGGGGGGTCGTTCATCTACGTGCCCAAGGGCGTCCACGTGGACATCCCGCTGCAGGCCTACTTCCGGATCAACACCGAGAACATGGGCCAGTTCGAGCGGACGCTGATCATCGTCGACGAGGATGCCTACGTCCACTACGTCGAGGGCTGCACGGCGCCGATCTACACCTCGGACTCGCTGCACTCGGCCGTCGTGGAGATCGTGGTGAAGAAGGGCGGGCGCTGCCGCTACACGACCATCCAGAACTGGTCGAACAACGTCTACAACCTCGTCACCAAGCGCGCCAAGGCCGAGGAGGGCGCGACCATGGAGTGGGTCGACGGCAACATCGGCTCGAAGGTGACCATGAAGTACCCGGCCGTCTGGCTGATGGGGCCGCACGCCAAGGGCGAGGTGCTCTCGGTGGCGTTCTCCGGCGAGGGCCAGCACCAGGACGCGGGCGCCAAGATGGTGCACTTCGCCCCGCACACCTCGTCGACGATCATCTCGAAGTCGGTGGCCCGCGGTGGCGGGCGCACCTCGTACCGCGGCCTGGTGCGCGTCAACAAGGGCGCCCACCACTCGCGGTCGACGGTGAAGTGCGACGCGCTGCTGGTCGACACGATCAGCCGCTCGGACACCTATCCCTACGTCGACGTCCGCGAGGACGACGTGACGATGGGCCACGAGGCGACCGTCTCGAAGGTCAGCGAGGACCAGCTCTTCTACCTGATGAGCCGGGGGCTGACCGAGGACGAGGCCATGGCGATGATCGTGCGCGGGTTCGTCGAGCCCATCGCGCGCGAGCTGCCGATGGAGTACGCGCTCGAGCTCAACCGCCTGATCGAGCTGCAGATGGAAGGAGCGGTGGGCTAGTGACGCCGCGCACGAACGACACCGGGGTCCCGGCGTCGCCGCCGGCGGCCCGCTCGGGTTCGCCGGCGCTGGCCCCGTGGGAGGAGCGCTTCCTCTCCTACGACGTCGAGGCCTTCGAGGTGCCCCGCGGGCGCGAGGAGCAGTGGCGGTTCACGCCGCTGCGCCGCCTGCACGGCCTGCACGACGGGACCGCCACGGCGACCGCGTCCGCCTCGGTCGAGGTGGCCGAGGGCTTCGGGGACGCCTCGTCACGGAACCTCGGGGCCGACGCCCGCGTCGAGGTCGTGGATCGTGACGACCCGCGCCTGGGCGACGGCGGGATCCCCGCCGACCGCGTGGCCGCCCAGGCCTGGGCGTGGGCCGTCGAGGCCACCGTCCTCACGGTGACCGGTGCCCGGTCCTCCGACCGCCCGCTGACGGTGACCACCACCGGGCCGGGCGTGGGCGCAACCGCCTACACCCACCTCCAGGTGCGCCTGGAACCCCTGGCCGAGGCCGTGGTCGTGCTCGACCACCGGGGCTCGGGCACCGTCGCGGGGAACGTCGAGCTCGTCGTGGGCGACGCCGCGCGGCTCATCCTCGTCGAGGTCCACGACTGGTCCGACGACGCGGTGTACGTCGGCGCCTCCCACCTCTCGATCGGGCGCGACGCGACCCTGCGGCACACCTCGGTGACGCTCGGCGGTGACCTCGTGCGCCTCTCGCCGACGGTGAACTACCGTGCGCCCGGCGGCGACGCCGAGCTCGACGGGCTGTACTTCGCCGACGGGGGCCAGCACTTCGAGCAGCGCCTGTTCGTGGACCACTCGGTGTCGAACTGTCGCTCGCGGGTCGTCTACAAGGGCGCGCTGCAGGGTGCTGCCGGCTCCACCCCGGCGCACACCGTGTGGATCGGCGACGTGCTGATCCGCAAGGCCGCCGAGGGCACCGACACCTACGAGCTCAACCGCAACCTGCTGCTCACCGACTCCGCCCGCGCCGACTCGGTGCCCAACCTCGAGATCGAGACCGGCGAGATCGTCGGGGCCGGCCACGCCAGCGCCACGGGACGATTCGACGACGAGCAGTTGTTCTACCTGCAGTCGCGCGGCATCCCGGAGGCGGCGGCGCGGCGGCTCGTCGTCCGCGGCTTCTTCGGCGAGGTCATCGCGAAGATCGGCGTCCCCGCGCTGCGCGAGCGGCTCGAGGCGGCGATCGAGACCGAGCTCGAGGCCGTGGGCGTGTAGCGCCCGGCGCCGTCGGGGTCCGGCTTCCCCGAGGGGTCCCCGCCCAACACCACACACCGATGTCCCCGCCGCAGGCGGGAGGAGCAGGAGCACCACCGATGTCCACTCTCGAGATCCGCGACCTGCACGTCGAGGTCGCGACCGAGACCGGCTCGGCCGAGATCCTCAAGGGTGTCGACCTCACCGTGAACTCGACCGAGACCCACGCGATCATGGGACCGAACGGGTCCGGCAAATCCACCCTGGCGTACTCGATCGCCGGCCACCCGAAGTACACGGTCACCTCGGGCCACGTGCGCCTCGACGGCGAGGACGTCCTCGCCATGACCGTCGACGAGCGCGCCCGCGCCGGACTCTTCCTCGCCATGCAGTACCCGGTCGAGGTGCCCGGCGTCTCGATGTCGAACTTCCTGCGCAGTGCGGCGACGGCCACCCGGGGCGAGGCACCGAAGGTGCGGCACTGGGTCAAGGAGGTCAAGGGGGCGATGACCGACCTCGAGATCGACCCGGTGTTCGCCGAGCGCAGCGTCAACGAGGGCTTCTCCGGCGGCGAGAAGAAGCGCCACGAGGTCCTGCAGATGGCCCTGTTGAAGCCGAGGATCGCCGTCCTCGACGAGACCGACTCCGGGCTCGACGTCGACGCGCTGCGGATCGTCTCGAAGGGCGTCAACGACTACAAGGCCGCTAGCGACGTCGGCGTCCTGCTCATCACGCACTACACCCGGATCCTGCGCTACATCCAGCCGGACGCCGTGCACGTCTTCGCCGGCGGTCGCGTGGTCGCGTCGGGTGGCCCGGAGCTCGCCGACGAGCTCGAGGCGCACGGCTACGACCGCTTCACCGGAAAGGCTGTGACATCAGGTCGGAGCACGGAGGAAGTGACCCCGGCATGACGATCACCGCACCCTCGTGCGTGGGTGTCCTGGACGTCGCGACGATCCGTGCCGACTTCCCCATCCTGGCGCGCACGGTCCGGGACGGCCGCCCGCTGGTCTACCTCGACTCGGGCGCCACCTCGCAGCGCCCGCGCCAGGTGCTCGACGCCGAGCGCACGTTCCTCGAGACCTCCAACGCCGCGGTCCACCGCGGCGCGCACCAGCTCTCCGAGGAGGCCACCGACGCCTACGAGTCCGCCCGCGCGCGGATCGCGGCGTTCGTCGGGGTCGACGCCGACGAGGTCGTGTTCACGAAGAACGCGACCGAGGGGCTCAACCTCGTGGCCTACGGGATGAGCAACGCGCTCACCAGCGAGGACCCCGCGGCCCGTCGCTTCCGGCTCGGCCCGGGGGACGAGGTCGTCGTCACCGAGATGGAGCATCACGCCAACCTCGTGCCCTGGCAGGAGCTCTGCCGGCGCACCGGGGCGACGCTGCGGTGGTTCTCCGTCACCCGTGACGGCCGGCTCGACCTCGACTCCTCCGAGGCGCGCGACGTGATCAACGACCGCACCCGGGTGGTGGCCTTCACCCACCAGTCCAACGTCCTGGGCACGGTGCCCCCGGTGGCCGAGCTGGTGGCGAGGGCGAGCGCGGTCGGCGCGTGCACCGTGCTGGACGCCTGCCAGTCGGTACCGCACACGGCGGTGGACCTCCACGCCCTCGGCGTCGACTTCGCCGCGTTCTCCGGACACAAGATGCTCGGCCCGAGCGGCGTCGGCGTCCTCTACGGGCGCCGGGAGCTGCTCGAGGCCCTGCCCCCGTTCCTCACCGGGGGCTCCATGATCGAGCTGGTGCGGATGGAGGGCTCGACCTACGCGCCGCCGCCCACCCGCTTCGAGGCCGGCGTGCCGATGACGTCGCAGGCCATCGGCCTCGGCGCGGCCGTGGACTACCTGTCCGCGATCGGCATGGACCGCGTGCACGACCACGAGGCCGAGCTGACCGAGGCCGCGCTGCGCACGCTCGGCGACCTGCCCGGCGTCTCTATCCTGGGCCCGCGCACCCTGGACAGCCGCGGCGGCGCCGTGGCCTTCGAGATCGACGGGGTCCACCCGCACGACGCGAGCCAGGTCCTCGACGACTCCGGGATCGCCGTCCGCGTCGGGCACCACTGTGCGTGGCCGCTGCACCGCGCGTTCGGGGTCCAGGCCTCGATCCGCGCCAGCTTCCACGTCTACAACACCCTCGACGAGGTCGACGCCCTCGTCGCGGGCGTGCGCCGGGCGCAGGAGTTCTTCGGGGTGACGGGAGGAGCGCGGTGAAGCTCGACTCGATGTACCAGGAGATCATCCTGGACCACTACCGCAACCCGCACGGACGCGGCCTGCGCGACCCGTTCGAGGCCGAGGTGCACCACGTCAACCCGACCTGCGGGGACGAGGTGACCCTGCGGGTGCACCTGAAGAACGACCCGGGTGGCGACGCCCGTGATGCCCTGGTGGTCGACGTCTCCTACGACGCGATGGGCTGCTCGATCAGCCAGGCCGCCACGTCGGTGCTCAACGACCTCGTCGTCGACCACACCGTGGGTGAGGCGTTCGACGTGCTGGGCGCCTATCAGGAGATGGTTCGGGGGCGCGGCAAGGTCGAGCCCGACGAGGACGTCCTCGACGACGCCGTCGCCTTCGCGGGCGTGGCCGCCTATCCCGCGCGCGTGAAGTGCGCGCTGCTCGGGTGGATGGCGTTCAAGGACGCCGTGGCCCAGGCTCAGGATCAGACCCAGGACGCGCACCCCGCCGGAGGAACCGCATGACCGAGACGACCGACACCACGACCACGGCGGGGACGACGGCCGACCTGCCCTCCCTCGACGACCTCGAGGAGGCCATGCGCGACGTCGTCGACCCCGAGCTCGGCATCAACGTCGTCGACCTCGGGTTGGTCTACGGCCTGCACGCCGATGACGACGACGGGACAGCGGTGGCCACGATCGACATGACGCTGACCTCGGCGGCCTGCCCGCTCACCGACGTCATCGAGGACCAGACGCGTGCGGCGCTGACCGCGGGTCCGGGCGGCGGGCTGGTCTCCGACGTGCGGATCAACTGGGTCTGGATGCCGCCGTGGGGCCCGGACAAGATCACCGACGACGGCCGCGAGCAGCTGCGGGCGCTCGGCTTTACCGTCTAGGACCACCCCGCGCACGCACCACGTGCGGCGTGAGGTGCTTGTAGCCGCGGACCTTGAGCGGGGGCACGGACCGCAGCTCGACGTCGAGACCGCGGGCGCGCACGGCATCGGACATCCCGTCGTCGAGCAGCACCGACCCCGGGCGCGCGTGCGAGGTGAGCCGCGCCGCGATGTTCACCGTCGGGCCGTACACGTCGCCGTAGCGGGCGAGGACCTCGCCGCGCGCGAGCCCGATCCGCAGCGCGAGCCGTCCGTCGTGGTCGGGGACCTCGGCGTGCAGGGCGAACGCGAGCGCCAGGGCCTCGGCTACGCCGTCGCCGGCCCCGTCGCGGACGAACAGCACCTCGTCGCCGAGGGTCTTGACGATCCGTCCACCGTGGCGGACCACGACGTCGGTGCTCGCCGCCTCGAAGCGTTCGAGCAGCGAGCGCAGCTCGTCGGCGTCGACCTGGCGCGAGAGCGACGTGAAGCCGACGAGGTCGGCGAACCCGACCACGGTGACCGTCTCGGCGTCGGTGCCGTCGGGACGGGCCAGCCCGGCCATGAGCCGTCCCGCGGTGACCCGAGGTGGCGTCGCCACACGTAGGACTGCAGTTGCTCCAGCACCGGGACCAGGCGCTCGACCGCGTCGACGACGGCGTCCGGGTCGTTCGAGCGGCCGTGGTCGATGATCACCCGCCGCAGCAGCGTCGCCTGCCATTCGGCGAGGCGGGCGAGGCTCTGCCCGAGCGTGCGGGCGACGGCGAGGGCCTCGCCCTCGTCGAAGGTGTCGTCGGAGATCAGCTGGTCGGTGAGGCGCAGCGCGTCGAGGTCGGATTCGGTGAAGCTGGGGACGTCGTCGCGGGTGGAGGCGAAACCGAGGGCGTTCCACAACCGCGCGGAGTGCTCGAGCGGCACGCCGGTACGGTCGGCGACCTCGCCGCGGGTGACGCGGCGGGGTCCGCCGAGCAGGAACTCCTCGACGCGGCTCTCGGCGTCGGCCCAGGCCGTGCTCGCGGCGTCCTCGCCGGCACCGGGGCCGCCCTCGGGGCCCTCCGGGCTCACGTCGTGTGGACGATGAGGACGTCGGTCAGAGCGCGGCGGGAGACGCCCTGCGGGACCGACCCGAGGAGGCGTCCGGCGAGGCTGTTGAGACCCCGATTGCCGACGACGACGAGGTCGGCGCGTCGGTCGACGACGGCGCCGATCACCACTTCGACCGGGTCGCCCTCGATCGCGACGGTGTCGACGTCGGTGACGCCCTTGGCGCCGACCCGCTCGCGGGCGTCGCGCAGCGTCTCCTCCGCCGGCGTGGAGCCGATGACGTGGTGCGCGGCGTCGTCGCCGAGCGCGTCCTGCGCGGAGGTGTCCCTCGACGGGTGGTAGGCGCAGATGATGACGAGCGTGGCCGACGCGTCGGCGGCCACGACCGCCGCCCGGTCGACGGCCCGGAAGGACGACTCGGAGCCGTCGGTGCCGACGGCGACGATCTTGTACGCGCCCAACACGACCCGCTTCCCGTCGACGACCAGACGGCGGCACGCTACCGGGGCGTCCGGACGCGGCTCCCGCCGACCAGGGTCTACTCCACCGCGTCCCCCGCGCCGAGGAGCGTCCCGCGCACCAGGTGGGTGCGCAGCCGGACGGGCAGGCGGACGAAGAGGGCGTTCATCGCCGCGACCGAGGCCGCGACGTCCTCGCGCGCGCCGAGGTAGGCACGCTGATGGCGGGTGGGCATGGCGAAGAAGCCGTCGAAGAAGCGCGGCACGTCCGGCGGCGGCATCCGCAGCAGGACGTCGAGGCCGCGGCGGCGCAGGGCGTGCACGACGCGGGCGGCCGGCGAGTCGGTCACGGCCCGCGCGGCGTCGGCAGCGGTGGCGGCGGTGCGCCCGCCGAGGGCGCGCGCCACCGCCTCGGCGACCCGCGGGGCGAGTCCGAGCGTGGCGGCGAGGCTGTAGCCCGACGCCGGGTGCACGAGCGGGGCGGCGGCGCCGACCGCGACGACGCCGGGGGGCGGGACGTGGCGGGGGGAGTCGACCGGGAACCGGACGCGCTCGGTGTCCCCGGTGCGGTCAGCGGGGATCTCCGAGATCCCGAGCCCGTGGGCGCGCAGGCGCGCCTCCAGGCGTGCCCGCAGCACGGCGAGGGGCAGTCCGGGCCGCCGCGCGAGGGAGGTCTCCTCCAGCAGGACGCGCTCGGCGTCGAGCGGGACGGCGTAGAGGAACGTCGGCCAACCCGGCGCCCCATGGGTGGGTCGCCAGTCCATGAACAGCAGGCGCCCGTCGGTGACCCGGGCGGCCGTGGCCCGATCCACCACCACGCCGTACGCGGTCTGCTCGGCCCGCCGGCCGGTCCGACCCGTCCTCGGGGTGTCCCTCCTCGGGATGCCGGCGACCTTCCGGCCCGGGCCGGAGCAGCTCAGCGCCTGGGCGGCCCCGGTGGCGTCGGCGACGACGGATGCCCGCACGTGCGTCCCGTTATCGAGCACGACCCCCGGTGGACCCGCCGGGACCCCCGTCACCCGCCCCGGGACCACCCGGACCGCCGGGTGGTGGAGGTGACGCCGGAGCGCGACCGTGTCGAGGACGGCGTAGTAATCGTCGAGCTGGTGGGTGCGCACGGCCACCACGACCCCGCGCCCGCACGCCGCGACCACGTCGTCGGGGAGATCGGAGGGCGCCTCGTGGGTCCAGAGGCCGTACGTCTGGCGCCAGGCGGCGTCCGGGCGGGGATCGACGAGCACGACGTCGAGGCCTCGCTCGGCGCAGGCGCCCGCCAGGGACCATCCCGCCGGGCCGCCGCCGGCGACGACGACGTCGGCGGTCGCCGGGCCCACAGCCGTCGGTGGGGTCACCCGGGCGGCTCTTCGCGGTCGGAGCGCTCAGCCGCATCCAGGGCATCCAGGGCATCCAGGCCCTGCAGGGCTTCGCGGTCGGCCTTGGCCTGCGCATTCCAGCGGCGCATCGACTCCGGGTAGCCGACGACGGTGACGTCGTAGATCGGCACCCCCACCTTCCGGGCGAGCTTGGCCGCCGCTCGGGGCGTTCCCACCCGCCGCCGCGTCCATTCACCGTCCACCGCCACGGCCACGACGGTGGTGTCGGTCGCCGTCGTCTCGGGCTCGGTGTAGAACTCGACGCCGCGCCGCGCGCGGGCGAACACCCGTAGATGGTCGAGATCGTCCCGCGTCGCCTCGCGGTCGAGCACCTGCCGGCGCTCCCCCTCACGGACACGCCGGCGCCCCGGCCGCAACCATCCGAACACACCCATCGACGCCACCTCCTCGTCGACGATCCTGGCCGAGGGTGTGCGGAGCCCGCGTGAACCGGTCACGGTCACCCGGTCGCGAGCGCGCCGCCGTCCACCCGCACCGTCTCCCCGGTGATCCACGACGCGGCGTCGGACACCAGGAAGCCCACCAACGCGGCCACGTCCTCCGGGGTCCCGAGCCGCTTGAGCGGGTACCGGCTCGCGACGCCCTCCTCGTCCGCGGAGTACAGGGCCTCGGCGAAGCGCGTCTTCACCACGGCCGGCGCGACGGCGTTGACGCGGATCCCCGGCCCCAGCTCCCCGGCCAGCTCCTCGGTGATGCGGATGAGCGCCGCCTTCGACGCTCCGTAGGCGCCGATGACGCCGGTGGAGCGCAGGCCGGCGACGGAGGCGACGTTGACGATCGCACCGCCGTGCCCGCCCATCCACGCCCCGTGCGCCTGCTGCACGAACCCGAGGGCCGCGACGACGTTGACGTCGAAGATCTTGCGGACGCCGTCCAGGTCGGCGTCCACGAGCGGCCCGTAGACGGGGTTGATGCCGGTGTTGTTGACCAGGACGTCGAGCGAGCCGAACCGCGCGACGGTCTCGGCGACCGTGTCGGCCCGCGTGCGCTCGTCGGCGGCGTTCCCGGGCCGGGCCAGGACCCGCTCCGGCGCGTCATGGGCCTCGGCGAGGGTGCCGGCGGCCGCGGCCAGCTCCTCGGCCTTGCGCGCGGTGAGCACGACGTTCGCCCCGCGGCCCAGCAACTCGGCGGCGACGCCGAGCCCGATGCCACGGCTCGCGCCGGTGACGAGGGCGGTCCGGCCGACGAGGTCCGTGCTCATGCGCGGACCCTAGACGGCGACCCCGACACCTCACCGCTCGTGCCGATCACCCGGGGTCAGGCGTGCGCTCGGTCACCCGGGGCGCCGGGCCGCCGGGATCGGCCGGGTCCGCCGGATGCCGTTGCCTACACTGGGAGGTTGGCACGACCGGGCACGACCCTCCCTGCCACTCTCCCCCGAGGACCCAGAACCTGTGATCACCGCGTCCGATCTCGAGCTGCGCGCCGGCTCCCGCGTCCTGCTGTCCGGGGTGACCCTCCGGGTGCAGCCGGGGGACCGGATCGGTCTCGTGGGCCGCAACGGCGCCGGGAAGACGACCTCGCTGCGCGCGCTCGGGGGAGAGTCCGAGCCCTACGGCGGCGACGTCCGCACGACCGGCCCCGTCGGCTACCTCCCGCAGGACACGCGCGAGGGCGACCTCACCGTCCTCGCCCGCGACCGCGTCCTGTCCGCCCGCGGGCTCGACGAGCTGATGCGTGAGATGGAGAAGACGCAGACGGTGATGGCCGAGCTCGCCGACGACGCCGAGCGCGACCGCGCCATCCGACGCTACGGGCGCCTCGAGGAGCGGTTCTCCGACCTCGGGGGATACGCCGCGGAGAGCGAGGCCGGGCGCATCTGCTCGCACCTGGGCCTGCCCCACCGCGTGCTCGCGCAGCCGCTCGCGACGCTCTCGGGCGGTCAGCGGCGCCGCGTGGAGCTCGCCCGCATCCTCTTCGCCGCGTCGAGCGACTCCGGAGGGAACTCGGGGACGACGCTGCTGCTCGACGAGCCGACCAACCACCTCGACGCCGACTCGATCGGCTGGCTGCGCAGCTTCCTCACCGCGCACGAGGGCGGCGTCGTCGTCATCAGCCACGACACCGAGCTGCTGGCCGACGTGGTCAACAAGGTCTGGTACCTCGACGCCATCCGCGGTGAGCTCGACGTCTACAACATGAACTGGCGCAACTACCAGCAGGCGCGGGCCGACGACGAGGCCCGTCGCCGACGCGAGCGCGCCAACGCCGAGAAGAAGGCGGGCGCGCTGCAGGTGCAGGCGGCGAAGATGGGGGCGAAGGCCACCAAGGCCGTGGCGGCCAAGCAGATGGCCCGTCGCGCCGACGCCCTGCTCCAGGGCCTCGAGCCCGAGCGACAGTCCGACCGGGTCGCGGCGATCCGCTTCCCGACGCCGATGCCCTGCGGCCGCACGCCGCTCACCGCTTCGGGGCTCTCCAAGACCTACGGGTCGCTCGAGGTGTTCACCGGCGTCGACCTCGCCGTCGACCGCGGGTCGCGGGTCGTCATCCTGGGGCTCAACGGCGCGGGCAAGACCACGCTGCTGCGGATCATGGCCGGGGTCGAGGAGGCGGACACCGGCGCCGTGACGCCGGGGCACGGGCTGCGGCGGGGCTACTTCGCCCAGGAGCACGACACCGTCGACATGGAGCGCACGGTGTGGGCGAACGCCCGCAGCGCCGCGCCCGACACCCCGGAACAGCAGCTGCGGACGCTCCTCGGCGCGTTCCAGTTCACCGGGGAACAGCTCGACCAGCCGGCGGGAACACTCTCGGGCGGGGAGCGGACGCGCCTCGCCCTGGCCGGGCTCGTCTCCTCCGCGGCGAACGTGCTGCTGCTCGACGAGCCGACCAACAACCTCGATCCCGCGAGCCGCGAGAAGGTGCTCGACGCGCTGCGCCACTACGAGGGCGCTGTCGTCCTGGTCACCCACGACCCGGGGGCCGTGGAAGCGCTGGAGCCGGAGCGGGTGATCCTGCTGCCCGACGGCACCGAGGACCACTACTCCGCCGATCACCTCGAGTTGGTCGAGCTCGCCTGACCTGCATGACCCCGGAATGTCCGGGCCCGAACGGCGCAACCGTTCACCGATCATGCTCGGTGTGCCGTGGCGCACACCCGCCGCGACGATCATCATGGCTCTCGCCGGACACCGTTCGGGAGAGGGGCACTGCAGCCATGGCCGACCTGAAGAAGGGCGCGCGGATCACCGGTCCGCAGCGCGAGAAGCTCGCCACCGATCTGAAGAAGAAGTACGAGAAGGGGGCGAGTATCCGCTCCCTCGCCGAGTCGACGGGCCGGTCGTACGGCTTCGTGCACCGCGTGCTCAGCGAGTCGGGGGTCAAGCTGCGTGGTCGCGGGGGAGCGACGCGGTCCAAGAAGGTATGACGGCCCCGCCGGGCGCGTCCTCGGCGCTGACCGATCCCGCGTTCGCCGAGGTCATGGCCGCGGGCGGAGTGGTGGTCGAGGTCGCTCCGGCGCGGCCGCACGTCGCGATCGTGTCGCTCGCGCGGCCCGGAATGCGCAACGCCCAGTCCCCGGCCACGTGGCGGGCGCTCGCGACGATCGGTGAGGTGCTCCTCGACCCCGACCCTGACCCCGAGCCCGGCCCCGAGGCCGGGGCTGGGTCCGTGCGAGCCGTGCTGGTCCGCGGGGAGGGCCCCTCGTTCTCGGCCGGTCTCGACCGGCGGTTCTTCACCGCCGAGGGTGTCGACGGCCAGCCGGGCATCCCGAGCCTCGCCGCCCTGTCCCCCGACGATGCCGACGCGCGGCTCGCCGACTACCAGGCCGGGTTCGCGTGGCTGCGCGACCCGCGGCTGGTCAGCGTCGCCGCGGTCGCCGGGCACGCCCTCGGTGCGGGTTTCCAGCTCGCCCTCGCCTGCGACCTGCGCGTCGTGGCCCCGGACGCCTCGTTCGGAATGCTGGAGACGGCGCTCGGGCTCGTGCCCGACCTGGGTGGGACGCTCCCGCTCGTCCAGGCCGTGGGCCGGGCCCGCGCCGTCGAGCTCTGCCTCTCCGGGCGCCGTGTCGGGGCGGACGAGGCTCTCGCGATCGGCCTCGCCCAGGAACGGGCGGACACCGCGGACGGGGTCGACGCCGCGGGCCTCGCCCTCCTCGACCGCCTGCTCGCGGGTCCGGCCGGTGCCGTGCGCGAGACCCTGGCCCTGCTCGACGCGGCCGCCGACGGACCCGACGCCGGCGACCAGCTGGCCGCCGAACGCGCCGCCCAGCTCCGCCGGATCCGCGCGATGGTGGCGGGCGAGGGCTGATTCCTCGCAGAAGATTCGGGCGCATGTTTGCGGGCGGGTCGGCGGCCCGGACCGGATGGTGGGCAACAGCGCGGAGCCCGGGAGGCCGATCGAGCGGGCCGAGGCCGCGCGGGCCGAGATGGGGCAGGGCCTCGGCATAGTTGATCTGGCCGTTATGTGAGGAGCTGGAGGGCCCGTTTCGGGTGGCGGCTGACGTGGCGGCAGGCGGCGGCGATGTTGGTGGCCCCGGCGAGGCGGTGGCGGCTGAGGCGAGGTTGCGCAGCGTCGCCATCACCGCCGGGCCCGCGCCGGTGCGGACCTGGCAGTGGTCTTCGGCGAAGGTGACGTCACGGACCCCGTGCAGTCGGTTCTCGATGCCCCAGTGCCCGCGGATCAGCGCGGCAAGCCGGTCGGGACCGATGTCGCTGCAGGTGAGGTCGTAGACGATCTCGGTGTGCCGCTTGCGGCTGGTCAGCGACCTGCGGCGGCGGGTGATCTGGATCGCGAGTCGGGCGTGCGGGAACCCGATCCCGGCGGTGACCGCGACCAGTTTGACCGTGCGGGACTCCGCCCGGTCGTGGCCCTTGCCGCGGGTCAGGTGCCCCGCGGGGACCTCGGCCCAGGGCAGCGCGGCGAGCTGGCGGTGCAAGCCCGGCTGGTTGCGTTTGACGGTGAGCAGGTAGTGCGCGCCACGCCCGGTGAGGTAGTCGGCGTGACGGTGCTGGGTGTGCAGGGCGTCGGCGGTGACGATCGCGCCGGTGAGGTCGATACGGTCGAGCAGTGGGGCGAACGCGGTGATCTCGTTGGTCTTGCCGTCCACCACGCTCTGACCGAGCACCACCCCGCTGACCTGGTCGAACGCCGCGAGCAGGTGCACCGCCCGGCCGTCGGGACCCCGCGCCCCGCGAGCGCTCTTGCCGTCGATCGCGATCACCAGCCCGGGGCGTGTCACGAGGGCTGTGGTGCGCCACGAGACGCTGTTTGTCCGAATGGAGGTGTGAGTCCTTCATCGCCGGGCCGTCGTAGCGGCCCGGTGAAGCTGGCGGCAGCCTGATCCGGGGGAGGCCGGGGAGGGCGGGAGCAGCCGCGACGAAGTCGGGTCGGCCCAGCACTGCCGGATTGGTCGGGCCCGGTGAGCGAGACGGGAAGGCATACGAGCCGTTCAGCCAGGACGGCGAGAGTGGATAGGCCCGTCGCCGGCCGAAGGGTGCGGATGGGGCGGAGCCGTCGTAGTACTCCGAACCGGGGAAAGCCCGGCACATGGGGAAGGGCGGCAGCGTGTCAGTCACGCGGCAGCCGCTCCAGCCGTCGGTAGCTCAGCGCCACCTCGAATGGCGGATGAGGATGCGTTCGGGGCCGATGAGGATGTCTTTGACCAGCAGCCGCAGGACGCGCTGCTGCTCGGGGACGGTGGCGGTGGCGGTGTCGGCGTGGCCGCGGAGCTGGGTGAGCCTATCAGGCGCTGTTGATCGAGGAGTTCGCCAAGGCCGGCAGCAGCGTGGTGTTTCGACCGTCACGGGTCGGCGCGCGGGCTGACCAACGAGCAAGACACGCGGAGAGCCCGGTGCGTTGAAAGGCGCACGCCGGGTTCGGCGGGCGGCCACGGGAAACGGACCAGGAGCAACCCTGGCACCGCGCCCGTGGCCAACCCAACTAAGCCACGGGTGGACCAAGATCGGTTGGCGTGATCTTCACGCGGCCGGGAAGGGATCACCCTGTGAGTCAGGACAGCAGTATCGAAGATCGTGAGTCCGAGGCCTCTCGGCGGCTGGCCGGCGCGTTGGACCCGTCGGTGATCGACAGGTTGTTGGCCGAGGCGCAATCGTCGGGAACCCGATCGATGGCGTGGACGGGTTGCTGAATCAAATGACCAAAGCGGTCATCGAGCGGGCGTTGCAGGCCGAGATGACCCACGAGCTCGGTTACCCCTATGCGGACCCGGCCGGGGCGGGTTCGGGGAACTCCCGGAACGGCACCTCGACCAAGACGGTGTCCACCACGAACGGCCCGGTGGTCATCGATGTGCCGCGCGACCGCAACGGCGAGTTCGAACCCAAGATCGTGCCGACGGGCTCGGCGGCTCGGGCACCGAGGCGGTCCGCGCGTTCTGCCACTTCGCGACCGACCCCGCCTACGAGTGGGCCGTCGACGAGATGATCCTGTCGCTGTATGCCCGGGGGCTGAGCACCCGCGACATTGAGACGCACCTGCTCGAAATCTACGGCGTCGCGGCGTCGCGGGAACTGATATCGAACGTCACCGACGTCGTGACCGACGACATCGAGATCTGGCGGAACCGGCCGGTCGACGAGGTCTACCCGATCGTCTACATCGACGGGATCCGGCTCAAGGTCCGGGACAAGGGTGCGGTGACCATCAAGGTCGCCCACCTGGCCGTGGGGGTGGACGTGGAGGGCCGCAAGCACGCCCTGGGCGTGTGGATCGCCGAGGCCGAGGGCGCCAAGTTCTGGCCCTCGGTGCTGACCCAGCTGCGCAACCGAGGGCTGCGGGACATCCTCATCGCCTGCTGCGACGGGCTCTCGGGGCTCCTGCGGCGATCACCGCGGTGTTCCCCGAAACGGTCGTGCAGACGTGTGTGGTGCGGTGAATGTGCGTGCCCCAGCCAGCACCGCGCACACCGCGATCCCCAGCAGGGTCACCATCCCGTGGCGCACACCCCGGCTCGCTCTCGGGTCGGGCACCGCCGCCAACACCGCCAGCAGATCGGCCGGCACCGGATCGGTGGGATCGGCTTCAGGCAGCGGCCCGGCGTGAGCATCCACAGCAAGGATCGGCGACGATAGACACGCGGGCACGGCGACCTCTTGATGATCGGTCTGGTGTAGGAACCGCCATGATCACCGACGGCGCCGTGCCCCAGGGTCGTTTCAAGATCATGGGATCAGCTTGAGGATGGTGAAGGGGCGGTTCATGGCCCGCGTCGCCCAGCGGGTTGCTTCGGTGATGTCGTGT
>JAABUP010002734.1_pt1 | contig 33190 bp, 38 predicted proteins | sample 5559201 | NCBI WGS metagenome assembly JAABUP01 (sample SAMN10711887, study PRJNA513373) | rock metagenome | isolation source: Antarctica rocks | place: Antarctica
CTCCTTGCAAATCCTTCATAAAGTTGGATGCTAAATTGGTAATCTTGCGGCCAGCTGTTGAAGCCATGCTTTTCAGCTGTGCAGCATCCTGGCGAGCCTGGTAAGCTAGTTTGTTGACCAGCTCGTTGGCATCAAAGTCAGTGTTCATGCCTCCACCTCCACCACCGCCTCCGCCACCTCCACTGCCTTCCTCACGGCCATAGTAATCCGCTGAAGATATGGATGTGGCACTCTGAAGGTAAAATGCCGCAGTCAGAGCCAGCGCAGCCTTGTCAGGTCAATGCACTGTGTGGTGTCAGTGACAGCTAGATTCAGGGGTAAAGCACTTGCAACTTTGTCCAGTTCAGTTTGCGCTCACAAAACACAGCAATGCATGCATGCTGCTGACAGATACAGACTGACACTGAAGCCAAGAAACAGAAGCAACAGCACAGGGACACAAAACAACAACAAGAATAAGAAGGAACAGCACAGGGGCGCAAAACAACAAAAAAAACGATCATAGCAGCTAGCCAGACAGACAAAACGACCCATACAGTAGCAGAGCCATAACAATGCACATTTGCATGAGACACCTAGCATACCGAGAACTTGGAAAGCATGGCTTGCTTCTCGTAGTCATTGCCCTTGTTGGCATCCTCATCGTACATGGAGGAGGAGATGGACTTGGCATTGCCAAAGCGTCGCCGCGCTTCATCATTGTCTGTGGATGCCTGACTGGCTGCCTTGCCGGCGCCACTTGCTGCGCTAGCTGACCTACAAGGAGTGTAACATAGTCAGCTTCCAATGAGCAACATGCATGATGTCTGAAGTGATGTAACAGCCTAACTTCAGCCTTGAGGTGATGCGTGAGTCATCACCAAGTTTGAGTGTACGAACAGCTTTGGTGCAGACGTCGCAGCAGTATGCATGCACCTGTGCTGTCTTCTCCTGAGATGAAATGTGGTTTGTCTGAACCTATGCAACATGCCATGAGGTACGTCCCTCATGGTTTCAGGGTGTGATGTGCCTTGAGAGTAGTCTACAGCCTTGAACGCCAAAGCCAACATAGCATGCAAGGCAACTTGCATCAGCTCTGCCATAGACATGCGCAAAGCACAACATGCAGAAGAGTTAGCAAACACATGCATGGATCAGATACCCAGCTTTCAGCATGTCTGTATGCTAGGAAACTGCTGCCTTTTCACTGCAGCATCATCACAGGACATGTCACATTGAGTGCAATCTCCTCAGTGCAAGTACACATACAGAGCAAGCTGTGCAAAAAACTCACTTCTTGCCAGCCGCAGAGCTTCCCATCGGATTGCTGAAAAAGTCATTGTTGCCCAGAGAGACATGCCCATCCTTGCCGCGTGTCACGCCGGGAGCTTTCACAGCCTCATCCTCTGTCAGCATGTTGTAGGCGAAGCGGCTGCTGCCTGCACTGGACTTGCCGGTCGTGCTAGCCTCTGGTGCTGACTCACTCTCCTCCACCTGCAAGAATGGAGCGTCGAAAACAGAAGAAGACTGTTCCCTTGGGCGTTGATGGAAGAAAAATCTGTGCTTATGCAAGCATGGTCAATGCATGCAATATCACTGATCACGATGCAGGTTGCAGGCATGCATGTTGCAGGCATAGATGTTGCAGGCATGACTGCTGCTGTGGCAAGGTGCCAAAGTGAGCAGGTTGCATGGCATGGCATGGCACAGCCACCTGACTTTTGCTGGCATAGAATGGAGGACATGTTATACATGGCTCTTTTGGAAGCCATACAAAAGTCAAAGCCGTAATTCCAAACCACACTTTGCTGGCATTCACACTACAACCTTGCTCAAGGTACTGTTTGCTGGTATCAAGGGTGTTTGTCACATTGGATGCTGATGTCAAGCGTGTTTAGCATGCTGAGTGAAGGAGCTGGAAAGAAATTTGTTTTTGTTATTATTATTGTTATTATGATTATTATTGTGATTGTTGTTGTTATTATCATCATTAAAATTACTGTTGTTATTCTTATTATTAGTGAAGGGCATGCTCACCGCAGCAGGGGCAGGCGGCGCTTGTTCCTCTGGCTTCTGGTCAAACAGGCTCTCGTCCACCTGCTTGGACATCTTCTTCACTCCCAGCCCTCCTGTCTTACTGGCAGGCTTGCGCCCCGACACCAGTCGGGGCTTTGGGGCTGTCCGGGGGGCAGAAGGCTTCACACCTACAGCAATCATCATGCCCTAGGCTGAGTAGCCTAACACCGCCCAGGAATTTCTGCCAAACCCCTAACCAGTATCCTCCCAAAGAGTGTTAGCAAGCAAGAATGCCAATGTAACGGTCATCAAAGCTGCTGATTCCCTGTTTGAAGCTGTGTTTAACAGTCTGATAATGTGTACTGCACTTGTGCCTGCTTTGTGAAGCTCAAGCAATGTCTTAAGTCATTCATTGGTGACAGGTGAATTGATTTCACATTCGAGCCTTTCTGATGGGCCAGCAAGTATAAATCAGGCAAGCAGCACACGTTTAGTATAATGCCTGCAGTCATTGCACGAATGCCATCATATGACGCATGCAACTCATGCCAAACATGTAGAAAGTGTGGCACTTCCCTTCTTGCCGGGCAGTGTCATGCAAGCTAATATAAGCACGTGTGTACAAAGAACCATTCAATGCATTGGATGAATGGCTTGGCAGCAAGCAGCAACTAAGAAAAGAGTAAGAAAAGAAGATACTACGCCTTTCAGCCTCAATTTGTTGAGAAGCCAAGTATTATACCGGGCTGCCCAGGTAAGCAGCAAGTACCTTGTGCTGAGGTCACGCTGGCTGTAGTAGAGGCAGGAGCGCTTTCCACGGAGGGGTCATCCAGAGCTGCAAGGTTGCTGGCTGAGCCGTTCTGTGATGAAGGCCTGCTGGAAGTGTTTCCATTTGCTGCCTCTTTATCTGATGCAGTGATGGCTGCTGTGACTGCTGAGGGCTCTGCAGGCTTGCTCTTCAGGTTGGCCAAATATGCTGATGTGTCAAACTTGGCAACATCCTTCTCAAGCTGCTGCTTATACTGCTGTGCTGCTCGGGATGTGTACTGCACATGAAAATGAGTGTTGGCAATTGAGAGTGCATTTTGTGTGCTGAGCTTTAAGCACTGTGCTAAGTAGGTCAGGTAGAAAGGTGGTAGTTATCCAATATGAAGGTTAGAACTGAATCAGAGCCAGACATGGAACAAAAGCTGACCTTCTGCTCAATTTTGTCAGAACCCAGCTCTGTCCAGCCATGTTGTTTGAAAAAAGTTCGTCCTCTTTGGTTGCCCCCAACCGCAGCAATCTGCAAGTCACATTTGAGACCATTTAGATGGACATACAACGCCACTCAGACTGACTTCCAACGTTGCTACGCAGACAGATAAACAAGGCAATCAACAAATAGCTGTGCATTTGAGCTTTTAAAGCACAGGGGGTCTGAAGAGTGCTAACCTTAAGTTGTTCCTCAGTCCATGAGTCCAGGGTTGTTGACCTGCAACATGGATGCAAGGTCAGTCACTAAAACACGTGGCAAGGTGCATACAGCTGCTGACAAAATGCAGTTCATAGCTGCAGGGAAGCCCAGCAATGCTTCCTACCTGACAAATGACAGGTGAACCCCCAAGCTTCTGTGTACACCGGCACATGCTAAACATATGAAGACACCGTAAGGGACTGATGACCATGTTGGGTTTTTCGCAGGACAGTCGAAGCAGACCTATAGCAGCCACACCCGTCGTGAGGTTTGATGATACTCCCGACATCAGCCTACGTCGTTGCTCTCTGTTCGCGGCAAGTGAGCAGTATTGGACAGCAGCTTCGATGTACACTGGTCTGAATGCAGGGAACTCAGAAGCTCTGTCGCTTGGGTACAACCCCACATCGGCTGTGAGGTTGCCAGAACACAAAGTGTGGCAAACTAGTGAACAAAGTTTTGCCAATTGGTATGATGGCTCTAACCTTGTTTTCGGGCTTTGCACGAAGTTTTTTGAATAGGGTGTCCCTGTCGAGTTTGTCAGACATCTTTCCTCGCCAGGTGGCACTTGATGTAGCAGCCCCGCGGGTTGTCCCCGACTAGATAGTGCCGGAGGGCGACTGAATCGCTGTGCACGATTATTTGAGCTGCCACACGATATTGTTTTCGCCAAATGCAACAAAAGTACAGGTCTGCTCCTGCGGCGACAAACGGAAGTGCTGCACAGCTTTGCCTGAACTTCTCCAGCAGAATAATCAGACTAATTGATGTGCATTTAAGTTTACGTCGAATTAATCGAATGCCATCGAAAGTGTGAGCGGCTGGCACTGTCGGCATTGCTCCGAAGCACCGGCCACATTGCCACTGCCCGTGCGAGCGTCTACAAAGGTACCGTGCACATAGACTGGCGTCTTGATCACAAGATCAGATTGGTGCTTACGGCCTCGCAGAGCCCGTGCACCTGCTGCTGCAGTGCTGATCCAGCATGGTGTCGGGATTGCTTCAGGGCAAGTTGCCTTTAGGCAATGGACGCAGAGCTGGCAACGTCAAGCAGCGACAGTGCGCGCGAGCCAGGCCTGTTGTCAGCGAAGCCGCTCGCCCTGGACAAGACGGGTTTGCCAAGTGAGCATCACGCTGCAGCACCTCTTGACCTATTCCACATATCGATACTGACGCCGGGCTGCATGCTCGGAACACCGCTAGCTTGAATGCATGTACGTTCTGTTGTATGCCACCGAGGGAAAGCATGCGCCTTAATTTTGCCTTCTTCGCAGGGGCCACAAGCAGAAGAACAAGCAGTCAGAGCCTGCACGACCTGTATCCACTGACGCCCTGGCAAGCTATAGCCAAGGTGTCAGTCTCAGCAAAGAGCTTGGCTACAAGCCACAAGAGGAGACATCTGTTGAGAGGTAAGTGTCATCACATTTCTGGGTGACTTCTGCCTGACGCACACTGTTTTAGGCAAAGTCCATGTATGGCTATTTACACCTACCCGGTTCAGCAATGAAGGCACACTATGAACTCAGTGGCTGGAACAATGCAGGCCAGAAATGTCTAAGGCTATGACACCATTCCGAAAGACCAAGATTGTATGCACCATTGGCCCCACCTCTTGCAGCCGTGAGGACCTGTTTGGACTCGCAGATCAGGGCATGAATGTTGCAAGGTGACTCTTCAACATATTCTTCTTGTCTACACTATGCCTGTACCATATAATACATTATTTTTTTACATCTGGGAGTAGACGCTGTGCATCAACACAGGCAGATGACATTGCAACATTCAATTACACATGGTGGCTCTCACACTTCTGCCCAGTGGCAGCATCCTCTGAAACTTGATGCTGATGACAGGGCCACATCTCAGCTCAGGGTTGCATCATGTGCAGCTTATTAACCCCCTGGCTTATGCTGCCTTTTCTGTTTACTTAGACAAACACACAATGCAGGCTGAACATGTCACATGGGGACCACAAGTCTCACAAGGCTGTTGTAGACTTAGTGAAGGAGTACAACAAGCTGAACAGGAACAATGTGGCCATCATGCTGGACACCAAGGGTCCTGAGGTGCGCAGTGGGGATGTCACTGAACCCATTGACATGAAACCAGGTATTGATACTTTGGTTTGAAGGAACTTTTGTCTGTGTGTTGCAACAGTGGCTGGCTGCTGGATGACCTGGAAATGAGATGTGAGTAATGTCATCAGCACCTTGCATGCCATTGTTTTTGTCATGCTGTTTGTGCATGCTGACATCCACATCACATACATGTTGGGTTCCTAAATCACCCCCATGCTCTCATTGCCATGATCCTGCAAATCTACATGTGTGGTAATACTTAGCAAAGACAAATGACCAGGTTGCAAAATAAGCCAGCTCAGCTTGTCCATAATCATCAAGCTCAGCTTGTCTGTAGTCATCAAGGTCAGCTTGTCCATAATAACCAGGCTCAGCTTGTCCATAGTCATCAAGCTCAGCTTGTGCACAGGCGCCAAGTACACCTTCACGATCAAGGAGGGCGCAGATGGCAAGAACGGCCGTATTTCCGTCAACTATGATGGCTTCATCGATGATGTCAGCGTGAATGACATGCTGCTTGTGGATGGTGGCATGCTCAGCCTCAAGATCCTGGAGAAGACCAAGCAGGATGTTGTTTGCGAGGTGGTGGATGGAGGTGTCATGGGCTCTAGGTATGCTCCACACTAATCACTGTTCAAGAATCATCATCCTGTCATCACCATGTGCGTTCTACATATTCACTATTCAACATCATCATCCTTGTCATCATCATCATCATTACCATGTATGTTCTGGACTATTCACTGTTCAACATTATCATCCTTGCCATTACCATTATCATCATGACACACATTTTAGTAGAGCTGCAGGGCCTGATTAACAAGTTTCACAAGCAGTCACGTGTCTTCAAGCACTTGTGACAGTCCTCGCTGACGCCTGTGCCTGATGCAGTCAAACTACTGACCAGCCATCAATGTTGCTTGCCAGGTCTTCATGGCAATATACTGGACTGTTTCTTGACGGTCGTACATGAGGACAACTTACAAGCAGGCCCAGTTCACAATTTTGACTACTGCCTCAAGTTTTTTCTGTTCTCATGCATGGTGATGAGTGGATTGATCTAAGCAGTACTTGCAAACTTAAGACAGTAGTCAAAATTGTGAAAAGAAAAGACTACACCTTTTCGCGGTAATTCAACGAGAAGCCAAGTGCCACCAGGCCTGACCTTTTGGGATGTACTGCAGGCGACACCTGAACATCAGAGGCAAGAGTGCAAACTTGCCAGCCATCACAGACAAGGACTGGCTGGACCTGCAGTTCGGCATTGACGTGGGCGTGGACTACTATGCTCTGTCCTTTGTACGCAGCGCTGATGTCATCTACGAGCTGAAGGCATACCTGGCCAAGCAAGGTATGTCTCAACTGCATCCAGGCACAATGCGCATATCAGGCAGCATCCGTCCAGAGGCACACTTGCCCTTGTTGGGGGCAAGTCGTTCCCAAGCTGCATGTGTGATCAGCCTCAGCCTAAGAATATTGGCCCACAGCAGTACCCTTGCTTGCATAGAGGGCATCGAAACCCCACATCACAATGCATTTCAAGTTCTGCAGGCCGAATCAATCAGGTCATTTATGGCAATTGAGAGTCTATGCCAGTGTAAGCTACATACGTTTGGGCCCAGTCCTGAAGCTTGTCCTAAGCACGCATGTAACATTGGCACCAACTCCCGGTGTCACCCATGTAACTCTGGCATTCATTCCCAGGGTTGTTCATGTCTTGATTCAAAAGGCAACCTGGCAAGTTCAAGACAAGTCACCCTACAAATCTTTCTGTCATGCATTCCTGCAGGAGCTGCCATTGGCATCCTGCGCAAGATTGAGTCAGCAGACAGTGTCTTTATTCAATGGCAACCTGGCAAGCCCAAGACAAGTCGCCCTACAATTCTTTCTGTCATGCATTCCTGCAGGAGCGGCCATTGGCATTCTGCCCAAGATTGAGTCAGCAGACAGTGTGGGCCACCTGAGTGACATTCTGGATGCAGCAGATGGTGCCATGGTTGCTCGAGGCGACCTGGGTGCTGAGCTTCCAGTGCAAGACGTGAGTGCTTCCCATTGCCTCCTCCCTCATCAGGCACAAAAGTGCTATCTTGTCCTTAGAAGCCTTGAGCTGTACTCAATATTCCAAGCGGTGGTCGACGATAAGCAGCAGATACTCAGTGACACCATTGAGCAAAGTTGTGCATGCAGTGAGTGCTCTCCATTGTGGCTCCTCTCTCATTAACCACAACACTGCTATCTTGTCATTAGAAGCCTGTATTTAGAAACACAACCAATAGTTGTCAATAAGCAGCAGATACACAATGACAGCATTGAGCAAAGTCGGGCATGCAGTGAGTGCCCTCCTCTGCCTCTTCTCTCATCAAGCACACAACTGCTAGCTTGTCCGTAGAAGCCTTGCGCTGTACTTCATAGCCAAGGGAAGCTTGGGCCCAATTCAGGATCATCTTGAGCTTCTCTATATTGAACGTCTAACGGCGGCGTCTTTTCTTTTCTTTCTCTGTACTTGACAACAAACCCAGGTGTCATCAACAGGCAGCAGATACACACTGAGAGCATTGAGCAAATTTTTGCATGCAGTGAGTGCTCTCTTTTCTGGGGTTTCTCTCTTTCTCTGCCTGAGCAAGTTTGCCCAATGGTGTCATTGTGAATTTTGCTCCTTGCTGACATGGATGATGACAGCTGATGGTTCCTACAGACAGCATCTGAATAGTCCTGTGTGACTCCTGCATCATCTTCGCTCATGCCCGCTTGAGGTCTTGGTTGAATTACGCCAGCAATCACCGAGACGCTGCTTGACATCTTGCTTTATGCACATTAACCACTGAGGCGATGCTTGCAAGCTATGAAAAACATGAAGATGTAGTGCTGTTGTACCTGCGCAATGCTACTGTGACTGGATGAGCTCCTGTTGGCTAGTCTCTGTCAGGCCAGGGTCCAACCAGCAAGGCTAGTGTTGCATGAGCCAAACAATCTGTCATGCCTGCAGGTCCCGTACTGGCAGAGCCGCATTGTACAAGGCTGCAGAAAACGCGGCAAGCCTGTCATTGTGGCAACAAACATGCTGGAATATAGCCAAGCCCAACAATCTGTCATGCCTGCAGGTCCCATACTGGCAAAGCCGCATTGTACAAGGCTGCAGGAAACGCGGCAAGCCTGTCATCGTGGCAACAAACATGCTGGAGTCCATGATCACCAACCCCACACCCACTCGGGCTGAGGTATCTGACATTGCCATTGCTGTCAGAGAAGGCACAGATGCTGTGATGCTCTCTGGAGAGACTGCCTACGGCAAGTTCCCCTACAAGAGCGTGAGCGTGATGGCCACTGTTGCAAAAAGGACTGAGAATGCGATGCTGACGTACCAGGTGCATCCCTGCAGCAATCTCTTTGCGCTGTGAGTATGTCAAAGCACAATGATGCAGGTGCTGTAAGGGATACAATGGCAGCACAACTCATTTCGTTTGATACTTTACAGTCTGGGGTGTGGAGCCAGTTGTGATTCATCAGACATCCTGGCTTGAAAGCACGATGTCAACATGCTGTGCCCTCTGTATGTTCATTTCAAAATGAACGTGTGCAGTTTGTTGCAATCTGCATTGGTGTGTGCAGGGCACAAGGAGGTTTGGCAGTGAGGAGTCAGAACCCATTGACTGGATTGTGGCGCCCAAGTCAGAGAGCAAGTCAGGCAGCATGACCCAGCCAGGCCTGTCAGAGATGTTTGCCTATCATGCCACCACCATGGCCAACACCATCAGCACCTCCCTTGTGGTCTTTTCACGCAAGGTATGATGTTGTCAACACCTTGTCTTCTCACCCAAGGTGCGGTTGTGTCAACGCCTTAGATCTCATGTAAAGTATGGATCAATTAACACCTTGTGATCTCATGCAAAGGTCATGTCAACACCTTGTGATCTTGCACAAGGTGTGGATTTGTCAACACCTTGTGATCTCGCACAAGGTTTTGGTCTGTCCACACCTTGTGATCTCACGCAAGCTATGGTCTTGTGCTGGCACAAGCTTTGGATCTGTTAACACTCTGTGATCTCACGCAAGCTATGATCATGTCAACTATGAAGGGATCAAGATGCTAAAGTCAGTGCGGATGCTGACACAAGTCTGAGCAGTAGGTGCCATGACTCTGTATGTGATCTCGTGTGAAGCAAGGCTGCTTTTGTTGCCTGCAGGGTCACATGCCAGCACTGCTGAGCCACTACAGACCAGATTTCCCCATCTATGCCTTCACAGAGAACAGGGACATCCAGCGCCGCCTGGCCCTGTACCATGGCATCACTGCCCTGTACATGAACTTCTCACAGGATGCTGAAGAGACCTTTGAAAAGTGAGTCACACCTGCTTTTCCTGCTCCTTGGCAAGCACCATGCCAACTGCGTGCTGAAATCCTTTTCAATGGCATAGTATAGTTGCTGTCTGTTGCGCACTGATGCTGAAGAGACCTTTGAGAAGTGAGTCGCGCCTGCTCCTTGACAAGCACCATGCCAACAATGTTCAGCCAAATGTGTGCCGAAATCCATCGCTGTGGCGTATTATAGTGTCTATTTGTTGCGACAGTGATGTTGCACTACAGGGCGTGAGCCTGAATATCTGCATCTTGGATGTAGGTCATGCTGATACTGATAATGGTTTCTAATGCAGTACTTCAAACCATTGGGTACAAGTTTGAATCAATTGACTTGGTTGCATGATGTGCATGAGATACTATTGTATGTTGAGCATTGGTCCATCTTGCCTTGACAGGAAAAACCTTGCATGATCATCCTCTCTAACTGAGTCATAGCTGGTAAGGCTGATGATCACATACAGACAAGCTGCCCAGGAGTGTTTACACCTGATCCCAGGCAAAGACATGCATCGGATGTTTCGATGGTTGACTGCATTTATCCACCCATAATGGTTGATCAAAGGAATGTATGGATGCTGATGCTGATGCTGATGACCACATGCTTACAAGAGGTGCTGACGTGCATGCAGGGCCATTAGTGAGCTGAAGAGCCGAGGGTATGTCAAGGGAGGTCAGCAAGTGGCCATTGTGCAGAGTGGCAAGCAGCCCATATGGAGATCTGCTTCCACACACGCAATCCAGGTGAATCTCATCATCACATGCTGGCAGCGCTGCAGCATGTCAAGCTGTGATCAAGTGTGCAATCACACATGCATCTTCCGTACACACACGACGGCTACTCATGGGCCTCCCTGTCAGTATGTGTGAAGGGGGCCCAAGTGTGCCATCACACAAGCATGATAGCAGCTGTACTGGTCTGTATTGCATCATGAATTGCTGAAGTCTAGGGTGAACAGTGAGCTCAATCTATGCTCACCTTGCATGCAGTGCAAGCCGGCATGTGATGATGTGAGGCTAGATTAGGCCAGACTGGACTAGGCAAGGTCAAGTTAGTTCAGGTTGTGCTGTTCTATGGTGCTTGGTGTTGCTTCGCCACCCTGACTGCCAGAAGCATCGCAGCAGTGTGTTGCTGACCCATCGTACATGGGAATGACAAGCTTCCGCTGACACCTCAGCGTGTTCCTGCCATGCAGGTGCGCCAAGTCGCTGTTGACCCCAAATCGAGTTCAGAAGATGACTAATTGAAGCTAGCTGACTGTATTGGAGTGCATCGAGCCAAGTTGAGTACATAGGATGATCAACTCAAATGTGGCTGAGTCTACTGGAGTCCAGTGAGAGCAGGTTGACCACACAGTCTTCAGCGATGGAACGTAATTCTGTTTGTTGTGAATGCAATCACTGCTTTTTCAGGCATAGGACACTGTGGCACCATCAGAGAGTAGATAGATTTGTATGTTGCTGTAATTGAGTGCATGCTGAGTTGAACGATCTGAGAGGGTGTACCATTGAGAGCTGTCCCAACTGGAACGCGTGCAATGCGGTCGTAATGTCTCATAATAATGCATGCTTCATGCAGACTGTCATTTTGCCAGTAATAATATTCGGCATTACTCTTGCACAAACGGATTCTGGCCTCGAGCGACGCCTGAGCTCACCTGCGATGTTCACTTACTGTCGACATGCTGTCTGCCTGAGGCAGATGCGGCATCGCTACGTTTATGATAGGCCAACTCTGAGTCCAACTTCAGGTTGAGAGCTGGCAGTCGAGTACTGCGACTTGAACGTCGCTTCCTATAGGTCGAATGCTGCCCCTGCTCGTCGCATAGAACCCCGGTCTTGCTTGTCCTCTATTATGCTCACAAGCCGGAAGGCTCGCGTGCATTGAGGCCGGTGGTGGAATTGCATTTTCAAACTCGCGGCCTGCTTGAGCTTGAGAAGGATCCCTGGCTGTAACGCCACTTGTGGGGCTGCTACCAAGACAGCATGCGCCGCAGTAGCGGGAGCATCAAGATGTCACTCCTGTCCAGCTTCAAGCGGCGAACAGAGGACGATTTGGACAATAAGACAGCCGCAGAGGCAGCAATTAGGGCAGTACATGATGCAGAAGGCACAGGTCAACCTTTTGAGACAGTAGTGGAAAACGCCCTGCACAATGAAACGGAAGCTGGGCTTTCGCACCACAAGAGACCTCCATCTCGTGGTGCAAGCCTGCAGAACATTCTCGGCAAGGCTTCTTCCTTCAAGCGTGCTACCTCCTTTGTCAAGAACCCTTCTCTCCAGCGCAACGTGTCCAAGTAAGCCGGGACAGAGGTCTCAACACGCATGTGCCAAAACATCCAGATGTTGAAGTTGTGAACCACTGCGCATCACGGCAGAGATTGCATGCAAGTCAGCAATGCTGTTGTTGCTTTACAAACGGTGGAAGCAACTGTTTCCTAAAAAAAGAGACTCACAGAGTGCGTGCCGCACAGGGTCAATCACTACCTCTCTCTGGTGGTTGCTGAGAACCCCCTGGAGGCGCATAGAGAGTACAAGCGGCGCACACAAGTGAGAGGCTTTGCTGCCCCATTGCATGTCAGGAACTCCTGACACGCACATGCCGTTTTTTGTGTAGCTTGTACGCTGACTACGATCTGCTGGCTTAGTACTTTGCTAGCTGTGACAGTGTGGTGTTGCATCCAATACATCAATCATCAACCTGCAGAATGTCGAGCTAGGCTTACGCAGCTGACAGCATACAGCCATGCAGCTTGTTGTTCACCGACTTTGCTTGCTGCAGTGCCAAACTGTAAATGCAATTCCCTCTGTATCATATATGTATCATGTGCTGGTTTGTCTGTGTCAAGACTTGTGCTGCCTCTCATCACACAACCTTCACTTGCAACAAGTTCCAAAGCTGAAGCCTGTGCTTCTGACAAGCTGAAGTCAACTGCTGAAGCAACAAGCTGAAGTTAACAAGCTGGAGTAACAAGCTGAAGTAACAAGCTGAAGTAACAAGCTGAAGTAAGAAGCTGGAGTAACAAGCTGAAACCCATAGTTGTGATGCTGTAGGATGATGTGCAAGCCGGGCCTGCCTTGTCACGCATCAACAGTGAAGGAGACATGGAGGAAGGTAACCCACTGCCCTGCCTTTCGCTTCATCCATCATGTTGCCCTTTGACTCTGCTCCCTGCTTTGCCAAGTGCTTTACCAAGTGCTTTGCCATTGAACCTGCCCGGATTTCCATTTGAATGCATGCTGCTCCTCTTCTTGCCTCCTTCAATTGCATCAGAAGCCTCTTAGTGCAAGGGGTCTCACAAATCTCAGAATGCAGCAGCTCAAATGAGGCTGATGCCGACCAATGCTGTGTACATCATATGCACGTCTGCTTACATGACCATCATTTCAGCTGCTGCTGCATGAGCCAAAGCACAGAAGAAGATAGCGTTGCACGGAGCGCGGTTCTTCTCACATGGGATCTGTCTACCGTGCTCATCATGGCAGCATTGTCAGGCTGCCCAAATGACTGCATTCAGCCTACAACTGACACCAGCCCAGAAAATTGGCAGGCAACGTGTGAGTGGCTGCAGGGATATTCATGGAGAGGGAAGAGGATGAATGGGCCAGGCAGGAAGTGATTGAGCGGTGGCAGAACGCTGGCAGAAGCATCCTGTCCAGTGTGCGTATGGTGCGTAACGCTGAGACCCTTGGGGACAAGTTTGCCACCGGTGCAGAGAGGTACTTGCACACATGCACTGTGCTGCAGCAACACTGCATATGTTCAGTATTGGCAATACCAATCAGCACTTTTACTGGTGCGCTCAGCTGACCGCATGATGTCTTGCACGCCTCTGAATCATCTGTCAGCTGGAGTACGAGGGTGACTGCTGCTTCAATGCAATCTCCTGACCTCACAAGTCTGCTATGGGGACAAACAGAGCATGCAGATTCAGCAACAGATGCTGAATTCCTCTGCACTCATGTGTGAATGGCCTCTGACTCATCACGCTGCTGCAGGTTTGCTGCTGTGGTGGAGCTGGAGATGGCGTTAACTGGCAACCCAGACAAGAAGATGCTGATGCGTGCTCTGGCAAGACGCAGAGACAACCAGTTTGACAACTTCTTTGATCGGCTCATCACAGAGCTCTTCATCACAGGTACTACATCCTGCTTCACACAACAGATTTTGCGTTTTAGCACCTGTGTTGGTGCTACATGTTGTTACTGCTCTGTCGTCGACACTGGTTCTATGGCCTGCATCATGACTAAGTCAGAGCTCTTCATCACGGGTACTATGAATAAGCTCTGGCACTGTGATCCGTCTTTTATATATGTTGTTTTCTATCTTTATACTTTGCTCTTTTTCGGAAGATCTGCTTCAAGCCCAGACTACAACAGATGTCGTGTTTTGGCGCTTGTGTTGCTGCATGTTGTTGCTGCTCTGTCTTCATCACTGGTATCATGACCTGCATCAAACCCAGACTACACCTGCTTCATGTTTTCAGCACATGTGTTGCTGCTGCATGTTGTTGCTGCTCTGTCTGCATCAGTGGTTCTATAGCCTGCATCACAAATAGATGAGAGTGCAGATCAAGTTTTAGCACCTGGACATGTTGATGCTGCTCTGTTATCATCGACCCGATCTCGCCCAGAGGAGCCTGTTGCCGAGCTGATAGGCCATTTCTTATTTCAATCTTGCCTGTGTCTCATGAAGCATGTGTGCAATCATTTCAAGCCTGCCACAGTGTCACTGACCGTGCTACATTCAACAATACCCAACACCAAGCTCCTATGCGTGATCCAACATACTCTGACACTGTGAATTGTGAGTACAGGTGAACGTATTCTTGACTGTCCTACATTCAGCAATACCCATAAGCAAGCTTTTATGTATGATCCAACATACTCTTGACAGTGTGGTTTGTGAGTACAGGGGAGCGCATCTTTGACTGGTTCACACCAGCAGCCATGTACAAACACAAGCTGCCCTTCACAGTGGGCTTCACTGCCATGATGTTCATCATCTTCTTCTACTGTGCGGCCGAGTACCCAATCTTTGTACAGCAGTTTGCTACCTTCAATCCATCCTCACCACTCGTTGGTGACTGCTACTCCAACAGTAACTCCACGTACTATGGCCCGAGGCAAATGGAGCACTGGATCAGGTCTGGGGTGAGTAACTGCTTTGCTACATCTGTCTGAGTAGTGCCCTGCCCTGCCTTGCCCTGCCATACCCTGCCATACCCTGCCCAACCTTGCCCTGGCCTGCCCCACCCTGCCCTGCCCTGCCCTGCCCTGCCCTGCCCTGCCCTGCCCTGACTCTTTCCTGCCATGGCTTCATGCTCAAACTTTGCATGCTGACTCACACTGACGCACACTTACATGCATGACCAATCCAGAAGCTGGGCTGGTCACTCAACTGCAACTGTGCTGTTTTGTGCATCAATTATTGCACAGCACACATACAATTGCAAAGGGCGGTGACAAACGCCATTACCAAACAAATGGGTTTGTGTAGTATGAGGTTGTGCATGCATGTGGCAGGGGGCACCCTGGTGTTTCACCAACAATGCATGGACCCTGAGTACCGAGTACCTGATAGAGTGGGGAGCTAGGTGGGGACCCTACATGAAGAAGGAGCCCTACAGGTAATCCCTCTGTCATGCTGCTTGTACAGTGTACACCTTCTGCCTGATGCCCAGTTGCCTGCTGCTTGCTCCCTTGCCCTCTGCCTTCCTGTTTCAGGGGTCTGCCCTTGCCCTCTGCCTTCCTGACTTTTGGCTTCTGCTTTTGCCCCCCTGCGTTTTGGCTTGTGCCTCTGCCCTCCCTTCCTGCCTTTGGGCTCCTGCCCCTGCCCTTTGCTCTCCTGCCTTTGACTTCTACCCATGCCCCTGCCCCTGCCTCTGCCTCTGCCTCATTCCTTAACCCTCAGTGCAGCAATCTTTGACTTTTATCATGTTGCACAGCAGTCATGCAGCATAAGCATGCCAATGCATGCACATGCTGTGTAATGTCATCTTGCTGTGCTGACAGGTGGGTTTCCAGCATCCTGATTCACACCAGCTTCCAGCATGTGCTGTCAAACATGCTGCTGTTTGTGGTGCTGAGCTGGCAGATAGAGGAGAAATACGGAGCCTTCAGAGTGGCCTTCATCTTCTTCTGGTCTGCCATTGGAGGTGAGCCCAAAATAGCTCTGTTGCAGTTACTCACGATAACTAACATACTCCTTCCTCAGGCTGCGTTGCTCTTCTTTACCACATCCCATTGCTATTTCAATGCTGCTCCTCCTCTTGACTCTTGTCAGTTTGTTTTAACATAACACCTTTTGGAAATGCTCGCGACTGTCGAGTTTCCTTTTTGACACGGGTTTGTCAAGAGGTACGACATTCTTTCAGGTTGCTACACCTCAGGAAAGCTGTTGTTGCTGTCAGCAAACCCTTCACTTGTCTAGGCAGGCCCTGCAGCCTTACTAGACAGCATGCAATGGAGATAATGATGATCATGAACAAGCGTCTCTGCAGCAGTGTGTGTCAACAGGCTTACAGCTGAACCTGTGACCATACAGGAAACAAGTTGCTACAAGCCATGTATGTGTTCTTCAGAGTTTCAGTCAATGTCATTGATGTTGCTGCAGGCAACTTCTTCAGCGCTGCATTTGAGGACAGGTGTGCAGCTGTGGCTGGAGCCAGCGGCGGCATCTTTGGATTGCTGGGCCTCTTCATCGCTGACATGGTCCTCAACTTTGAGACTCTCACCAGGTGAGTCCAGTCTCTGGAGAGAAGCTCCGGGATTATTACTGGCATCGTCCTCAACTCTGAGACTCTTAGCCATGTTAGCTGAGTCTCTGTAGTGGAGTCCCCAGCTCATTACTGACATGTTCCTTGAGTTTAAGACTCTCACCAAACTAGTCAAGTCTTTGATGCATCGCTGACATGGTCTCCAACTTTGACAAGTTTACCAGGTCAGTGAAACGTCCGATCGAGTGTGAGTACAGCCCTCAACTTTGAGACCCTCCACAGATGAGCCGGGTCTCTGACTCTCTGCTGCCTCAATACCCAGTTTTGATATGCTCACCAAACTAACTGTGTCTCTCATGAGTGTTGGGCGCAACACTTCTTGCCTATAGTGTCAAACTTGGCCTCAGCATAGGAGGCAATTAGGTAAGGAGTGCCCATTCTTTCAAGCTGCCAGTAAAGCATCCCACAGCATGATGTCTAGCAAGCCAGCCCTACACCAGCAAACAACCTTATACTCATGCTTCTAATAACGACAGATATATGCTGCACCATGCATCTGTATTTGGTTGGATGTATCACTTGGAACAACAATCTTGCCCCCTTTCTGACAATGCTGCCTTTGTGCCAAGAAAGGTTTGCACCCTCATGCCTCACGGCAAAGCTGTGACCTGATTGAAGCCTTTGTGTGCAGGCCTATCATGCGAGGACTGCTCATGGTGGCGTTTATGGTCTACTTCATTGTCACTGTCTCCACAGCAAATGTGGGCGTCTCAAACCTGTCGCATGTAGGCGGCTTCATTTGTGGCCTGTTTCCTGGCTTCCTGTTTCTGCCCAACCTGCGCAGTGAGAAGTGGGAAGCAGCACTGCCGCACATTGGCCTGGTCGTGGCGCTTGGAGTGTTTGTTGGCTTGCCTTGCTACTTTTACAAAAGGGTGCTGCCAGCTATCATTGCTTCTGGTAGCTGTGACTATACATACCAGTTTTAGGGTCAGGCTTCGTTGCAGGCACACATGTGGAAATCGTTGGCATAGGTTGCTTAATGATGTGCAAATCATTGCATGCTGTCCAGACTCCAGCTTGGCATTGCAGCTTGGCATTGCAGCTTGGCATTGCTGAGGGTGCATCGGGCGTACGCCTTGGGCATTACTGAGGGTGCATCAGGCGTACGCCTTTGGCAATACTGATTGGTGATAATCACTGCTGAGTTATGCACTGTGGAAACCACAGCAATGCCACAGATCACTGGAACGTCTGCTTGTATTGGCAGCACTGTTATGTTTGGTTGCATGCTCTGCTACCCTGAAAGTGAACACTGCTACGGTGTCTGTAAACAACGGCATGCTATGCTTGGTAAGACATAGATTATTGCCAACCGAATGTGCACTCCGGTGGAAAGGTCATGCACTGTCAAGCCTTTTGGCAGTTATGACACTCCATGAGTTTTGTGCTGACGACTTTACACTAAGAGGGTTCAGATGTAGATATAATGTGATCAGCAAACCCAAGTTTAAAGTTCATTGCTGATTGTGCAGCTGCTCCATGTCAGCACTCAGCACTGTACTCAATACACAATACCAACAAGCTGCATTTTTAGAACGCGAAAAAATAAGTTTCTTGTTGGAACTTAGCACATTCAACATAGCATGTGGCTGCTGCTATCTTAGTTGGTCTTCTCAACTGTGCCCAACACACGGCCTCCAAGGCTGTTGAAGATGGGCTGTCCATCCCTCAACTCCTGTGCAACAAATCCAGCAACAGCAATCATGGCAAGGCGACCGTTGTTGATCTCCTTGGTCTGCATGTCGTACTTCTCCTGGGGGTCCTCGGGAAGAAGACCAAGGGGGTCAAAGCCAAGGTTGCCTGGCTCGTAGTCATCCCTCAGGGAGTAGAATTGGCTGGAGGTGGGGTCGTTCCATCCCACTGCCACACGGTATGACTCTGAGATTCCAATGGCCAGTAGAAGTGGCACCCAGAAGATGGCTCCCTGGGACTCAACCTGCTGGAAGTGGTTGATGGCTGGACCTGCAATCACAGAGACCAGGTGAATGCCTAATACACAATTAGCACAGCAGCACTGATGGCTTTGTCATGATACAAATACAAGTGTCCCAGAAAACAATAGGGGGCATGCCTGCAAGATGTAGACAATGGTACTCTGGGGTCCAAGATGCAAAGAGCAGCATCTAGAATACCAACAACACTGAACCGATAGGGCTACGCTGGACAAGTACACTTCCGAAACACTGCCACGAGGAAGCAACTTGGATACACGTACCCTTGACGAAGGGGAAGGGGCGGATATTGGTGTCGATGAGCTGCTCCTGAACGACGAACCCTAGAGCAGCAAGCATGCAGACACGGCCGTGAGTCAGCTCAGACTCTCTCCACCGCCTGACATCTCTGATTGGGTTGTTGCTGGATCCAGCGCTGCCCAAAAAGTTCAGGGGGTCAAAGATGTTGGGGAATGGCTGTGAAATTCCTGGAAGCTCTCTGGCGACTGCAGCATGCAAGAGGACTCAGTCACAGCCAGCGCAAGCTCTCGTCAGGGACAGCGCAGCACATGTGTTGATGTAACAGGCAAAGCGATTGCAGCAATGGTGCAAAGGTCGTGATGTACATCAAAGTGCAAAGCCTGCGATGCAAGGCAGCATCGGAGCATCGAAACGAATCACAGCCGGCAGCGAAGCGAGGCAGAGAACAGACGACTTACAGTCGATGACCTCTCCCTTAACCTCGGCCTTGTCTGGAGCTGCGGGGTCCTTTGCCCTGACAATGAGAGGTGCACGTCTAGCGGACTGTGCAGATCTTGGCTTGGATAGTGATGAGGTGGTGAAAGCACGGGCGAGGGGAACACCCTGGATTGTTGCGGCGAAGCTCATCGTAGATGTTGGTGATCAACAATGTGTCTGGCTGGTTTTGGATCGCTAGGTAAAACTGTACTGTTGGTGGTAGATGCTTGTGCTACTTGATCAAGTCCGATGACTGAGAACCTGTGCTAGACGCGAAACACGATCTCGAACTAGAGGCTGACAGCGGATGAGGCTGAATCTCGCGGTGAGGAATACTACTTGTAAAATGGATATTCGAATTTGGACAAGGGTTTTCCAGGGGTTTGTGGACATGCTGGCAATAGCTGCCCATCGTGCCACATCAGACCGGCAGATCTGGACATGCTGCCGACCACAAGCTGGCACGGGTTCCTGGTTGGCATTCCACATCACAACCGGTGCATTGAGATGCCATGACTGGCAATACATTCAGCGCAAGCTTATGCCTGTCATACGTATCATCATCTGAGGTCTTGAAGAGGCATGCCTGCAGGCATGCTGACAGCTGTCAGCAGAAGCACATGCATGCAGGGCTGAGTGACACATAACATAATCATTGTCAGGATCAAACTTGCAATGGTCGTATTCCACACAGACGCATCTGTTACCCTCATCAAGCTGCCTGCAAATATGATCCCCACTCACTTCGCTGGCTTGATGATGCAATCACAGCAATTCTTTTGCTGAATCAGATGCAACCTTGAGGCATTTAAATCTGACAGAGTGGCACTACTAGCGTTCCTTGCACATGAGCTCAACACAATGGAGGAAAATGATGCTGTGTACAGACACACTTTGATGATGTAACTTAACCCAGTCACCCTACGCCAGTACACCGTACAGCGGCCTGGTACTGTAGATGGGAATCTCAAACCTACACCAGTACACCCTACACCAGTACATCATACAACAAACTGGTACTGTAAGATGATAGAAGTCCAACAGATCATCTTGGGATGCAGTGTCTGGCATACTCGAGCACAAGGTTGCACAGAGCAGAAGACTACATGACATCAACATCATTCTTTCTGCCTTATGGCACGTTCAGAGCAGCAGAAAAGCTAAACAGAGGTAAGCAAGCTGTACTCTATACTCGGTAGTAACTGCCTTCATTGCTAAAGAGCATGTATTGCGGGGACATCACTGTGACGTAAGTCTGACTTGACCTTCCATGATCTGCTTGCCGTCAATCACAGCCTTCCATTCCTTGGCAATGGGTGCATCAATCAGTGCTGTCTGTCATCCCCACCAGCTTCAATGACACATCCCACAGCTTTTTGGCTGCTGCCTCATCATATGCATGAGCTGCGTACCCAGCGGACCCTTTCCCATCCTGCCTAGGCTTACTAATGCCACAATCCTCCAGGTACTTCCCGCCCTTTCCTTCACATTCTCTGCTGATAGCAGCCCACACAGTTGTTGCTGCCCCCTGTTGAGCATTCTTTTGGAGTTTTTGATAGTAAGGTGTCTCAAATGCCTTGACCATTTCAGGATCTAGGTGACGCGCCAAAGGTGTGAAAATAACGCCAGGCATCACAGAATTGGCATGCAGTCCTTTGGAGCCGTACCGTCTGTCAACCTGCAGCAAGGTGTCAGAAGCAGTGACTGATGGACAGACCTCAGAAGTCAGGCCAGCCTACAACCCTCAGTGTGCATCAAGCAGCATGACATGATAAACGCTTAGTACTGATATTTTTGACCAGGTTACTGACAACACTGGCACGTCTGTATGACCTAGCTGGTTGGCTGAAGATGTGAAATCCTCCTCCTCCAGCCTAGGCTGTTTGTGTGGTCACAATCGTCAATGCAGACGATGGTGTGAATATTGCAGCTTAGTTCCCTTGCTTGAAATTCATATTGTGACCTGATTCAGCAGCGTGAAGCTTGTTATTTTGACACAAGGCATGCAACATAAGGGCAATTCAGCAAGTATGCTAAATAAGGCCAGTGCAATGTACAGTGGGGTTGTACAACAGGTGAAGCCACCAATGCTGAAGAATGCAGAATGCCAGTGTCCCTCACCTCATTGGCTAAGTAGATATTGGCTGTCTTGGACTGCCCATACGCTTTCCACATGTCATACCCTGCTTTCTTTAGGTTCAGGTCATCAAAGAGAATCCCACTGTACTCATGACCAGACGACGACACAGATACCAGGCGAGAATTGAAATCAGGTGTGGATGATGCCAGAAGGGCTGGCTTTAGCAGCTGAAACAGCAGGAAATGGGCTACATGATTGGTTCCAAATTGAGTCTCAAAGCCTTCGTTTGTTTGTCCTTCTGGACATGCCATAACCCCTGCAAGATGCAGCTACTCAAATGGCTGCAGGGCATCCCTTTGAGCTGCAGTCACTTGAGCCTTGTTAGTGCATGAGCATCAGCAGCAATAGGCTAACACACCTGCATTGTTGATCAGTACAGTCAAGATCTTGCTCTTGCTGAGAAAGTCTGCAGCGCAGTCTCTTACTGACTGTAGTGAGTTCAGGTCAAGCTGCAACAGGTCTACTTTGCCCTGACTGGACTTGGAGTTGCCTAAGGTGTCTTTGAGTGCAGCTTGCCCTTTCTGCAGATCTCTGACGGTGATGAACACATGAGCGCCTGCGCCACAGCGTGTGCAACAACTCGTTTGTTAGCGGACTTTGGTGCTGCATGGACGGCAGAATGTGCAAGACGAGAGCACGCTACAGTGATCCAGGGAACATTTGCAGGTTCTGAACAGTGGGACACAAGCTTTCGCAGGGTGCGCATCAACGTCAACGCAACGCTTGAGATCTCGCCAGTGAGATGTAGCGCGCGCGCGACCTCTACTCCGAGACCGCCCGGGGAACATCCGGTGATCAACATCACTTGGTCTGCAAGTATCTGCTCCCGACCCTCGTCCTCAACTATGTCCAATCCAGTGGGCCGAGCATCACCAGGGCCATCTGGGTCAGCATGAACTGCGGAGTACCGTGAAGTCTGAGACATCCTGGCAAGAAGTGACGGGTGACAACGTCGTCAGGCGATCAATTCGGTGAGCAGCCAGTGAAAGGAGATGACTGATCAAGCCAATGTGAGTTGTGTCTGATAAACAATTTGCGTGCCGTAAATGTCGTGTGTTGCGGAAGTTGAGCACAAAAACGGAACCCGCTGCTGCCACCTCTCGAAAGGCTACACACCGCCGCTGCACTAGTACTAGTTATCTGCGTCAGTACTGCACCAAGCCGCACCCGTCACGCATGCACTCGACGACTGCAACCATTTGACGACTCCTGTCTCACATTTGCAGCAGTAAAAGTCCAAACGAAAGCTAGGTGCGCACCTAAGGCAAGGTACAGGATGTCTTGTGGCATGTGATCTGACGCAGCCATTCAGAGTATCCTCGCGCGTGCTTTGGCTGGTGCTTTCTATCCGCGCGTGGTCCACTCATTGTCGCGTTTGCGCAGGGGGACAGGCAAAGGCATTTTCGTTCACATAACCGGTTGTAAGATGCAAGCGCACTCCCCGCCCTGCTGCCAGGCGGGTTGTGGACAGCACAGACAGGGACTGACAGGTGGGTTAGAACTTAGAGACGATGTCATTCCTGCAAGCCCAACCCTTGCTGCAAAGGCACACATTATTGACTATGGTGGCTAACTGCAGCTACAGGCCGTCCCTTGTCAGTTGACAGACAGCGCCCCACATTCCAGCTCGGGCGGCCAGACCCATGCAAAGTGTTTGTCAAGGTTAGCATGCCCACGCCAGCCATAGCTGATTTTTGATCTTTGCAGCCTGCCCTGCATCACTGTATCCAGTCTGTTCACAACATGCCACACTAACCCAGTGCCTGCCTGCGCAAAAGCGCCCGACCTCACCTCTGTATCCTGCAGAGACAGCCAAACGTGCTACATGTAGCACACCATCGGCTTGCAGTGTTTGCTGCACAAAGCAATGGAGCCTCAAAGTCCAGCCCTTATGTGTCAAATCCATATGCTGATGAGCTGAGAGAAACAGCAAAGTCTATCTCCAACAGAGGCAGAGGCATCCTGGCTTCTGATGAAAGCAATGTCACCACAGGGAAAAGGCTTGCTTCAGTGGGTGAGTTGAACCCTATAGGTTCCGCATGCTGTTATGCATGGATAGAGAATGAGTTGAGAGCTAGACTTGTTTCAGCTCTTATGCATCATGCCACATGCTACATTTCCTCAGCATTCTGTCAGCAGCATGGGTCTTCCTGCACAAAGTGGTGTCAAACGGTGTCTAGTGCATCAGAACACCTTCTGCTATGCACACATGTGCAGCCCCATATGCAGCACTCTGTTACACACTCTGACACATAACATAATGCTGCCAAGCAGCTGTCAGTAGTATGTTATAGCAGATGCTCAACCATGAATCCACTGGTTGAGCCATGCCTGCTTATCTGATAAGGGTGTGTGCACAATCACTCAAGCACGCCCGCGTCACAATCAGAGCAGATGGAACAAAGATGACAGCAGTCAACGGTCAGACAACTTGTCTATCAACACTTGCTGGGCCTGTAGGGATTGACAACACTGAGGACAACAGGCGAGACTGGCGGGAGCTACTATACACAGCGCCAGATTTGGGTAAGTATATCAGCGGTGCCATCATGTTTGAAGAGACGCTGTACCAATCAAGTGCAGACGGCAAGCCCTTTGTGGATGTGTTGAGAGACCAGGGTATCATGCCCGGCATCAAAGTTGATGGAGGTCTAGAGGTCAGCAGTCTTCCTGATGTCATGCATTGTGTGAGTGCATGCAAGCATGGTCAAAGCTCATTCACAGGATGTAACAGCTGGTCTTTGGCGTTCAGCCTGAAAGGATAGGTAAAGCTTGAGTTGATACTGTGTTGCATTGGGCAACAATTTAGCGCTCAGAAGTGCCCTGTTACACCCTGAGCTACAAACACAACTAAAGTTCTTGCAGATCCCTCTTGTGTAACTTTGAGCTGATTGCAATAGGAGCATGTAGAAATGTGTAAGAGCATACACTGGCACGTTCAAGTCATTACTGAGCATTGGTCCATTCTGCTTGGCATCTTTAATTGCATGGGCTACCGAAGTCCACCTTATGTACACTGACAGAAGACTTGTCTTTGCAGGCAATTGGTGGTGATGAAACAAACACAGTGGGCTTGGATGGCCTGTCAGAGAGGTGTGCAAAGTATTACAAGCAAGGTAACATACTTTCCGCAACAGCACCCCCCCCCCCTCCCCCCCCCTCACACCCAGACCTAGGTCCTTGACCAGCCTTCTTTGTTTTGAAAGCTGCTTGAGACTTGGTTCAGGTGGCTTTTGGCTGTCTGAAGAACAGCGTTGATATGCCTACCTCATTTCTGACACTGTATTTTGTTTAGGAACTGTCCATATGCAACCTGGCACAGGATGTGCAGTTCTTCTCCCATGTTTGTGAACCTGTGCCCTCATGCTGGCTGACAGGCTGAGACAACAGCGTACATTCAATCATTCATTCACTGAGTTCCTCACTCACCTATACACCCACTCGCGTGCATCTTACTCACTCACTGGCTCGTTTGCTCACATCAAATATTTCCCACCATAGGGCCAGGCGTGTGTAATTTTTAGTAGCTTTGACCGTCACTGTATCTACAATAACACCTGTTCAGGGTTTTCTTGATGTGCCAACTTTGCAACTATTGCCAGGGACACCGGCGCTCTTTGTGCGTGCATTCCTGCTTTTGTAAAAGTGGCCTGCAGTAACAGTACAGGCACCGTTTACCTGTTTGCATTGTAATTCATTGCCTTGATGATTTGCAGGCGCTAGGTTTGCCAAGTGGAGGGCTGTGTTAAACATTGCAAACGGTGGCCCCAGCCTTGAAGCTATTGAAAGCAACGCCCATGGCCTAGCAGCATATGCCAAGATTGCTCAGGTGGGTTCAGAATGGTGTGCATTTCATGACAGCCCAAATGTGCCTTTTTTGTTGACTGTTGATACTTGGGAGCTGCTTTAAAATACAGCTGCTGCTCACTGACAGCCGCAGCACAGGACATGCTTGGGAGCTGCTTCAAACTACATTTGCTGCTCATGGCACAGCATGGCACGGCATGGCACAGCACAGCACAGCACAGCACAGCACAGCACAGCACAGCACAGCACAGCACAGCACAGCTCAGCACAGCACAGCTCAGGGCTGTGTCTGTTGGGCAAAAGGTTGCTGTGGGCTGCCGTTAGAATTGCGACATTTTCAATGTTGCTGGTGCCAGAAACCGAAGCAGGCTCTCTGGATGCGCATGCAACTGTGTGCACACTTACTTGATATGCCCACTACATAGGTAGTCACACACCACTGCATATGCCAATGCACCTCCTAACAACACTTTCCTAAGACGATTGCCGTACCGCATGAAGCTTGCGGTCCACAGCAGCGCACACAGGCTAGATTCTGCTATTTGACAGTGCCTCTATCACGTACCTTGCGTTTTGTCTGTCGGAGACGCAAACTCTGCCAACTTACTTATGGCTCAGGCTTCCACTAGTATTTCATGGCATGTTCTCATGATATGCCGGTCGAAACTAAGTGTCTATCTAGCTCTTACCATTGTTACTATTTATTTTTCACCAAAAAACCCTGACCTAATTATATTTTTGTAGCAATTTTTCCAAGTAAAACTCTTGTTATTTTTTTTTGACGCTGCAGGATAATGGGTTGGTACCAATTGTGGAGCCGGAGATGACTCTGGGGGCGGGTGACTACACTATTGAGGACACCTCCTACTGGTCAGAGCGTGTGCTAACACACGTATTCCGCCACTTGAATGAGCACAACGTCATGCTGGAGGGCATCCTCATGAAGCCCAGCATGTGCCTGCCTGGTATGGCCCTACCTGCCATGTGACTATTGTGTGCCTGTCAATGGCAGAAGCTTATGCAGCCATCCCTGAGTCACAGGTTCTCTCACTGTGCATGTTGTCCCGCTGTGTCACTTTATCACATGTCGTGCACCATCAGCTTGTCTTCTACATTTGCCGCTTACCGCACCACCTATTTTCTCTGCCATACATATATTTATATAGTTAGTCATGTCACTGCAGCACTCTCGGCTGTCATAGCACCAAGTGTCTGGTCAAGGGCTAGCCTCGCTGAAGTCTGTGAGGATGTCATTCACCAGTCGTTATCTCTTTTTGTGAGTCCGTCTGTCTGTTGCAGGGCTGGATGCCCCATCAGCCAGCCCCAAGGAGGTGGCTCACTGGACCACCCAGACCATGCTCAGAGGAGTCCCTGCAGCAGTCCCTGGGATCCATTTTCTGTCTGGAGGCATGTCAGAAGAAGAAGCCACCCTGAACCTGCAGGCCCTCCAGGTACACACTTGGCGTCATGGTTAACTCTACTTGATGCTGCAGGCTCCACAGATTTGCTTGTGACGCTCCATTGGGTGCTGCATAGTCTGGCTGCTGCTGTACAATACATGCAGCCAGACTGCAGCAAGTGCCTCATGCCAAAGTTGCTTTGGCACATTATCAATCATGCACCAGGTGCTTGGAATGCATGCTCAATTTGGACAACTTGTTGCTCAACTGCCTTGTGAACCCAGGTGACTTGTGTATTATGAGTGCCACATGTCAGTTCTGCGCTGCCCCAGCTTTGAGGCCGTGCCTGCCACCTTACTGTCAACACTCTTAGCCTTGGTGCATCTGATAATCGTCCAGCATTGACTCTGCTGGTGACCTTGAGTTCCTGCCAGGTCAAAGTGTTGAGTTGAGTACTCTGGTGTGCAACCAGCCCTTACTGAAGCTTCTGGACATTTGCTCAACACCATGCCCCTGAGTTTGAAAGAGCTCAAAAACAAACATTTTGTTCTTTTCAAACTTAATTTGGAACACAAATCTAGTCAGACATCTTGTTTTTCCCCAACAAGGAACAAGCTGACCGGGGCTTTTGTGTGGTGGCATTGCAGGAGGCTTGCCCCAATGCTCCCTGGTCTCTGACCTTCTCATATGGTCGTGCTCTGCAGTCAGCTACACTGAAGGTATGGCACTGCACATTTTGCTGATAGGAGTCCAAATGTGTTCTCAGCATCTGAAGCGTCGTCTGGTTAGTGCTTGATGCAGACTGAAAGTGCACGCAGTGCTTGTCTAGCGCTCCTCATGTGCTTGCCCCTCACACTGTCTCAGTCACCATCTTCACGCCTAAACTGCTGTGTCCTGAGCTTGTTTGTGTTATGGTTTGTGAGTTTGTGAGCTGTCACTTTTGCATATATCTTGGAGTTGTGTGGCAGCGTTTTGGGTGATAGGTTGCCTTGCAAGAGTCAGCTGCTTTGTGCATGATGCTGACTCAGTGACTGATGTTGTGGCCCCCTCCTTGTGCATGATGCTGACTAATGTGGTGCCCGCACCCAGGCATGGGCAGGCAACCCCGAGAACAAGAAGACAGCCCAGGACATCTTGAGCAGCTTGGCTAAGGCCAACTCAGAGGCTCAGCTGGGCAAGTACACGGGGCCCCACCCTGCTGCTGGGGGTGGCAGGATCCTGCAGGCCCTCAGGACAGGCGGCTCTGGGAAGCCTTAGTGTCTCATGTGTCAAGAGTTTGCAGTGCCTCATGCATCCAGTTTTGTCCATGAGTTGAGTTCATGTACAGCTTTGCATCAGTTTCAGGCTGGCAAGTATCAGTAGAGTGTTGTGGATGTGAAGTACAACAGCTGTGAACATTGGGGTTCAGTAAGGTAGCACGACTGTGATTGCTGAATTGAAGAGGCACCCTAATCTTTCTTGGGCCATGTGCAATGCTTCAGGACATTGCCAAAGGCCGTGTCACGTGTGGTCTCTGCCAGTTTGATCGGACATGAAAGCTTGTGTTGGGTTGCAGTGCTGAGCGAACCTGAGCAATGCTGTGTCAATCACGGTATGCATTTCTCATCATGCTGAAAGCTGAAGGCAATGCACTGGTCTGTCAATTTTGATCATCATTGCACATGGTCAAAGCTATGCACAGCAGAACTAGTAGTGTATGATACTGAAGATACACATACATTTCAACTTGCCTGATATGAGGCGTGTTATTTCACATGTTTGTGCAGGTTTATAGTTCAGCTATATAGTGCAAGTACATCATCAAATCCGACAGGACAGCTTCTTTCACTCAAACTCAGCATTCTTACAGTTTTCGCAGTTGTCTGAGACAGAAAATGTAGATTGAGAATTCACTTCGAAGTCCTGTGAGTCACAGGCCAGGTCACAGTCACAGGCTGTGAGTCACAGGCCTGTGACAGCTTTTACAGCTTTCAACCCCGAAACGTCTGCCTGATGCATGCTTAAGGCAACAGATGCCGAAGTCGTGATGTACTCATGCTTCGCAGAACTCCCTGACCATGTCCTCAACTCTTGCTTGCGCTTGACATCGTTTGAGGATAAGCTGCGGTGCCAGCAAGTCTGCACCAGCTGGAGGAGTCTTTTTAACCGCTCTGCAGCATCTGGCGACACCTGCGAAACCTCGCTGTGTGATGTATGGGGTCGTATTTTGACGTTGTATGTATCTGAACCAACCGAGGGGCGAGCAAGGACACAGGTTGATGACTTCCAGTCCGAACACGCACGTACAGTCGTATACCTGATAACGACAAAAGGACCGTTGTCTGTGCACAATGAGGCTTTTCTGCATTGGATCAGTCATCGAGCAGTGGCTTTTCCTACAGTCCATATCGCCATCAAAGCAGTCTTGCCTGCACAGCTCATGCCTCACCTTGCCGCAGCGTTGAAAGCAGCAGCTGCGTTGGCACCTTCTAGATGGCAACTGCAGCTTGATGCAGGTGAGAAAACATGGGCAACAAAGCTGCACTTGAGCAAAGCTGATGAACCAGCAAGTCTGCAAGTCTTAAGCAAGCTTGTCCTGACTCACACAGTACCACGGTATGCAGGTTTTGACGTCACAGATCCTCAAAATGGCTGTCAACAGCTTGCAGGGGTGGTAAAAGACTGGCAAGCAAGCATAGCAAATATACAGCAACTTTCTTGTCTGACACAATTGACTCATCTGTCCTGTACTGCTAACTCCGAGGTCGGCTTTCTGGAGGAGCTTCAGCAACTTTCCCTTCTGCAGAAACTTACGCTGTCCAGGCTATATGCAGTGCCCAGGGATGTCCACAACTTCAGGTTGGTACAGAGCCTGAGCTTACATGGAATCGAAGAGCAACTTTGCAATACTGAGAGCTACACACAGCTTACCCATCTGCGAATCTCTATTCAGAGTAAGGACACCGTGAAGGAAATCCTACTGCCAGCTGGCTTTGTTGTCAAGCTGCGCAGTCTGGACATATGGGGTCCTTGCCATGAACATATCATCAATCTCAAAAATCTCACCTTTGCAACTCAGCTTGAGGACATGAGGCTGTACAGCGCATCTCCCCAAAACATTAAGCAACTTGACTTGTCAGCTTTGCCTTTTCTGACACGCCTGCAGCTCATGGACCCAAATTGTGCTTTGCTCCAAACTGTCCCACTATGCAGTAGCTTGCAGAGTCTGTATGTATCAGCTTACGAGCAGACAGCGCTTCCATCAACCTTTTCACTTATGACTCAACTCAAGGTCCTGATTCTAAGAGGATGCAGCTTTGCCCAATTCCCAGCCTGCCTTCTGCACCTGTCCCAGCTTGAGAGCTTGTGTGTCTCCTGCAACAAGCCTGCTTTCCGGCTGAGCAACAGCATACTAGGCCTTGCAAATTGGCCAAACCTCAAATCTCTGGACATCAGTGATTGTTGCGGATCGCAGTTTCCAGTTGAGTCACAGCTGCTTTTAGGTCAGCTGCAGAAACAGCTGAGAGATTGCAACTCATGTTGCAAGTTCAATTCAGGTTGGTGAACAAAATTCTTTCAAGATGGCTGTTTAAATAGCTCGTCAATTCGGGTGAACTACATCTTGCAAAGCTTTGCACTGCCTTGAGGCAGCACAACTTCGCCAAGGACTATGGCACTTAACGTCACCTGGTTCACGTGTACAACATGTAGCCCGGTTGCAACACGCACATCTGGGCTGCAAATCCGAGCAGCACCCTCAGAGCGTTGAACGTGCATTGCAAAGGCAATACAGATGTAAGCCGACCATGCCACGTTTCAGTATGAGTGACAAGGTACATGAGCTAATTATTGGCATCTGTAATCATTACTTTTTCCACTGCAATACCAGCTAAGACTGCTTCTGAGGTACTCATAGTTAGACAAACACAACATATGATATAGCATGATATGACATGTCATCATTGATATGAAGGTTCCTACAACATAGCTGAATTGTGATTCCAAGCATAGCATGCACTCAATACCTCAGAGATACAATTTCAACCTTACAACAGAATCAGCAAGCTTCACTCGAGTGGAAAATGAGGATCACTTGTGATGACTTTCCGGCTCGACAACCAAGTGCTACTGCTGCTGGCTTAAGCACGCTCTGACGACTCTGGAAATTGTATGGAAAACTCAGCTGGGGGCATTTGCTAGCAGCACCTGCACAGCATCAAGGCAACTTTACAATGTGAGTTGCAGTTTCTCATCACCAGCAGCTTCACAGCAATTGCAACTGCAGACATGACAACAGCATGCAAACACAGCTGATGCTCATGCTTGCGCTTACTAAGCCCTGATAGGCACACAAGCTGCCACTGTTATGAGGCACACAATTGGTGCAGTGGATGGTTTACTGCAGTGCAAAATGGGCTGTCAGCGCTTTTTACTTTGAATACTTGGTAATCTCTGAACTGGAGCAAGCATTGCTAAATAGGACTCATCATATGTGCGGCTGCATCAAATGTGGTCTGTATTCTGTTTGCGTGTCACATATACAGTGAACCCTGCACTCACTTTGATTTGTTTTGCAACATTGCAATGCAGAGTACAGTACCATGGCTCCCACAGAGATGACACAAACGAAACTATGCAGAGAGCTTGCACCAGGCATCAACAACCACAATCGATTCAAGGGTGCATCTCCTCTGCTGGAGCCAAATATGGCATTTATGATATTCAACAACAATGCTCAAGGTACGATTCAACAGCATTAGCATCAGCAAAGCCTTGGGCGCTTCCTGATGCCAAGCCATTCAATCATTTAATCACATTGTGTACCAGCCTTTGTGAAATTAGACATCTGACCTGCTGAGTTGCAACAAACAACATGTTTTGCATTTTCAGTCATTAGCATCTGGTGTGACAGTGTGCAATGCTTCAAGAACAGGGTGGCAATGAAGCTTGACAGGGTGCCAAGCTGGTAGGGCGCACCTCATATTTGCAAGTAGCAATGATAGCAATAGTTACAGAACGATGTGAACAAACACCAGCTTGCAAGGGGCAAAGGCATGTATGTGCTTGTTCAATATGCAAGACCTTCAGTTACCTGCTATTATAAGACAGCAGCAAAGGATGGGCATCACTGCCTGGCCTGTGTCAACTGCAGTAGGCATTCAGGGAGCCTCCTGCTGCAGCTGTCAGAATGGGCTCCAGGTAGTCTGCCAGCTGCTTCACTGTGGTGGTGTCACTGGTCATGCTGCGGGGAACATCGACCAGTCGGCCTTGCTTGGCCGTCAGGTGGGTGCTGAAAACTGCATGCCCCGTCAACCTGCAGTGTACGCAAGGTGGAGTGAGAAGTGTGTTGTCCTGCAGCCAGCCCGCACAGGCAATGGTCAAACACAGCGGCGATGGCGCACAGTCTCTGGCTACAGGACCAAAATCCCCACAAACAGGACATGAGAACGACATGCCGCTTCTGATGGCCTGCAGTGACATGTACACAAATGACTGGCCACTTCTGGTGGCCTTTGTTGACAGAAATAGCAGATGCAAGAACTGACAGAAAACACATTGAACAAAAGGCTACGGCCTGTAGTATATGCAAGCATGCTTGCTTGCAGAAGGAGTCAAAAATGTGTTGTTTTGCAGGAAGGGCGCACAAGCAAAGGCTCAACGCAAATGCAAATGCACACAGTGCTGGCTACAGAACAGCGACCCGTATACCACTGATAGGCCACATGTGGTGCAATCAAACACACAGATGCAAGAGCTGGCATTATCAGGAGTGGTGCAGTGGTGCACAACCTGCCAGGAGTGTTGTTGATGTAGTCAGGGGTGGACAGCCTCAACATGACTGGCTGAGCTTTGTTGTCCTGCAACTGAAGCACTGCAGGAACCCAATAGCTCTGAATAACAACCATGGCCTTGAAGGAAGGCTGCAGCTGGTTCAGAGCTGCGCACAGCTTACGGTTCCCGTGAAAGGGTGGTTTGTCAGACGCAGGTCTGGGTCCCAGCCTGTGCATCTTGTCTTGCAGGCTGGACCATGCTGACTGTTGTTGGGCAGGTGCAGTTAGAGGAGGCTGCAGCCAGTCCAGAGCTTGGTACAGCTGGGTCAACTGAACATCTGTGACTAGTGCAGGTGCTGACATGACCAGGACTGCCCGACAACACAAGCATCTGATCTAGCATCAACGCAAACTGTGCCTGTCGCAAATGCCCTATGACTGCTAGACTCCAGGCTGTGTTTGTGTACGCTTGCTGGTCACCCTGCCACCTGTTGGAGCTCAGGAGAAAAGGTGCTAGACTGTCAGTGTCTGCTTGCTTGACAGGCAGTCTCAGCTGAGCACATGCAAGAAGAATGTTGCTGACTTGTTGCGGCCTCGGCTGCTGCCCTGGCACACTGCACAGAGCCACCATCCTGTTTGGTCTCATATGCTACATATTCTTGGTTGAAGAATATGTAGCATATGAGACCAAACTTACAGCATGATTGACACACATGTATTGCACGGTTAATAAACGTTGTGCATATCAGCATCCCAACC
>JAABUP010002735.1_pt1 | contig 33178 bp, 45 predicted proteins | sample 5559201 | NCBI WGS metagenome assembly JAABUP01 (sample SAMN10711887, study PRJNA513373) | rock metagenome | isolation source: Antarctica rocks | place: Antarctica
GGATCATGGTGGCGCTGCTTGCTGCCGCCACGTCTGGCAACACTCCCATCTCCAACATCAGTGGACCCTGCACACCCAGCAACGTCATGGTAGACAGCACTAGTAGAACAGCACAGAAGAGCATGGTAGACAGCCCTAGTGGAATGATACAGAACAGCATTGTAAACAGCACCAGTAGAAGAATACAGAAGAGCATAGTAGACAAAGCTAGTACAAGAATACAGAAGAGCATGGTAGACATTGCTGGTGCAGCAACTGGGCAACGCTAGTGGACAGCACTAGTAGAAACAGCATGGACAGGTAGTGGAACAAGTGAGTATCACTGGTGGACACCCTTGGTGGACAGACCATTAGACAGCTGCTGTGACACCAATACAAGCTCTGCAGCCAATGTACAGCAAAAAGGGGACACTGCCATCACCAGGAGCATGCATACCATCTCTGAGTCTGTGTCAAAAGTTGTACATATGTAAGTATGTATTACCAACAGGTGCCACACAAGAAAGGGTTTTGGGCAGCAGAAATAGGTCCCATACCTTGACGATGCCTCCACCCACCCCAAACATGCCAGCCACAAGACCAGCAAGGGAGGACACGGCTGGGTAGACCACACTGTTGTGCTCTGTCCATTGTATGTCCCCCTCCTGCCAGCAGTACCCAGCCTCAGCCTGCCTGTGGAACTTCCTACAAACAGCACTTGATAATACTTTACAATCTATGGTGTGGAGCCATCCGACAACTGTCAAGGTTATCTTTAGATTGCACGTCACGCTGCTTGGCTGAGATGCCGCTTGAACACATGCTGACTGACGATGTCTGGTGACCAATTGTGTACCATCAGCCACAACCACCTAAGACCACCTGAGTGACCATCGTCACTGAGTAACATAACCTCTGCAAGAATGCCCTCTGCATGAAGTGTTGGAATATGCAGTGTGTGATCAAGTGACATGCGCCAAAAAGTTGGGTGCTCACTTGACCAGGTGTGCTCTGACTGCCAGGGTGATGATGAGGATGAAGGGGATGACTGACAGCACAATGCCCCAGTAAGCCAAGCTGTTACACCGTACATAGTCCTTGCCCAGATCTGTCACCAATACACCTACAGAGTTGACAGAGGCTGAGGGCATCACCAAGTTTGAACGATAGCTAGCCCTGTCAGCTTTGAATGCACATTCTGAAATGCGTCCGCAGAGCTAGAAGGCCTTCTCAGCAAAGTACATCTCCCTCCTATTGCTATATACTCTACAACAGACCATACATCATCTGGAGCCAGTAGCGCAGCACAGGACAGCACAAGACAGCACAGGACAGCACAGCGCAGCGCAGCACAGCGCAGCACAGCACAGCACAGCACAGCACAGCACAGCACAGCACAGCACAGCACAGCGCAGCACAGCGCAGCAGGAATGGCACAACACAGCGCTGCGCATCATGACAAAGCAATCAACCTTACCAGCAAACAGCAGAAGCAAGATGCCCAACTTTGCTGGCGGGACCTGTTTAGATTCCTTAGCCAGCAGCTGCTGTAGGTGCTTCTCCTTTGGTATGCTGGGCCTCTGTTGACTAATTCCAGTCTGTGCAGATGCAACAGCACTCAATCAGTCTCACTCTGAATCATAAAATGCCAGCAAACTGCGTTTGTCAACTTTTTTATGCACACATTAGTAAGGATCCAAAATCTTGCATGTATACATAGGAGCAGGACAATACAGCATGACAAGCACAGGTCAACTTGTAACACAAAAGGCGGTATCACCAAAGGCAGCAGCTGGGTGGGTTAGTAATGTCTGCATACACAATGCAGGCAGGTCACCTGCTCAGAATGTGAAAAGCCATTCTGTATATCTGCATCAGCATTCACGACCACAGAGCTTGAGGGTGCGTCTGAAGCTGGGAATCCGGCGCCCTGGCTGAGCCTGTGGAGAGTCAGAGCTGGTGAGTGAGGCTCGGTTTGCTCACTGCCTGCAGAGCATGCACAGCATGCTGAGGGTGATTCAAATGGCAAAGCGTGCACAGCATGCTGGGTGTGCATACGCCTGATCTATCAATGTTTTCTGCAATCTGTGGCTGACAATTTCGATCTGCAATTGGTTTTCAGGCAAAGACAGTTTTTGCAGCACCCCTGAACGCAACTTGGCATGTGATGTCAGCAATGCATGCGAATAGTATGCGGTATGTTGCTCACCTTCAGCATGTTCTGCCAGCTGTGGCAAATCAGACAGACTAGCTGCCAGGCGGTGTTGCCCAGTATTATTCAGTGCTGACTGGGTGTGCCGGCTCAGCCCATGCCTGCTGCTGGCTGAAATCGGAGGTTGTGCCATAGTTTGTCCCAGGAGTTGTGCCAGAGGTTGTGCCAGAGGTTGTGCCAGAAGTTGTGCCAAAGACCTGGTGGAAAGCGCTTGGGGTGCCAACCCGTGCAGAGGGAGACTCAGTCCTGCAGACCCGCAGCCAAATGTTGTGGGTGTACAGCCCAACAGAGAGACCTGTTTGCAGCATGCCAAAACTGTGGCCTGGCAATGATAAATACCAGATTCCGAATCACCCTGTTTCGCAGCACTGATTTCGACATCAGTTGCAAGCAAAACATAGAACAACGCTGTAGTCGTTTTGTGGTCAGCATGTCTGGCGGTAGTCCACAAGGCATCTCAGAGCCTCCAGGGGGACATGTGAGCAACAAATGGAACAACACAAGGAGCACTGTCTCATGACACACGCATCATCTCGCAAACGCAGCTGCTCATGCTGATGCAACACCATCATAGCTGCTACCGTAGGCACTGCAGCTGTCTTGACATAACCGCACGTTCTCTAACACAGCTGAACAGGACGATCAGCAAGACAATGCTGGCATGAAGTGTACCTTGTCTTTGCAACAGACAAAGCACTTCGGCTTCCCACTGTAAAAGAGCCCACAGTTGAGTAGGCCATGGGGCTGTGGGCATGATGCTCATCATGATCATCTGTGGACTGGATTGCTGTTGATGGTATTGCAACAGGGGCTATTGCCCTAGCAGATGCTGAGGACAGTCCGGAATTGCCCTGTGCATGTGACGCTTCCCCATCTTCTTCATGAGTCAGCAAGGGCTGTTCCACATCAGGTACAAGGGCAGCTGAGGCAGGCTGCGTCTTTGCAAGCGCTTCAGATTCCCGGCGCCATGTGATGCTGGCCCTAGTGGCCAGCTTCCATGTGATTGCTGTGATGAGTAATGCCAGGAGGACTGCTGCAAGCCATGCTGGTGACACCTGCAGTCATCAGGGCAAAACATATGACGTTTGTCTGAATGTTGTACAGTGTAAGCTAGCCTGTGGTAAGGGAGTCTAGCAAGTGATCACTCACAAGACAGGTCAACTATGACATGCTACAAGCAAGCAGCCTGGCCAACTGGCAGCTCAACAGCACAAGATTGGCAGCATCTGTGTTTAGGTTGACTGACACATACATGTTCTCATGGCAGGTAGTACAGATGCAGTTATGTTCAATGCATATGATGTCAGCTACAAAAGCTGCCGCAAGGAGTTATTGTGAGTTGCGTGTCAGTTACCTTGTTGAGGTATCCACCAATGACTGCACCCAGAATGGTGGATGGCTCCATGACAAGTATGAGGTCCCAGTCAATCAGGGGCTTAGGCTTGAAGGAGTGGCGGCGGTTGATGTTGAAAAAGAGGTTGGCCACAGCACCACCAACTATGGTGAAGTTGGAAAGAGCAACAGCGTACTTTGCTGAAAAACCTGCAAAGAACTGAGAAGGCTGGCTTCAGACAGACTCTGCAGCACTACAAGCTTGCTTGCTTCAATTCTACACGCTACAGTCACTGCTGAAGGGTTCTTCAGGTATCATTGGCAGTGTAGCAAGGACCTGAAAATTGCTGCTCTGGCAACTAGCCTGCCTTTGGCCAAACATAGCATGCAGACAGGATGGCATTCGTTCTGAAGTCGGCTGAAGCTGCACCAAAGCAGGCACATCAGTGCCAACTATCATGGCTGTTTCAACAGCGAGTATGTGCTACAGCTGCAGCTGCATCTGTCAAATTAGCTCAATGCTGGTAGCCTGCTACAGCAACTGCACTGCAGACCAGCCTGGACTTGTGGCTTTCTTGTGCAAGTCAAACAAGGTCAATCAAAACATGTTTCACATGAACCTACCTAGCACGCTGGCATACAGTGGCACTAGTACACCGCCTCCACCTATTCCACCACCTGCTGCAACAAAGATTGCTAGCGTGGCAATGCCAAGCGTCCACCAATCCCTGCTGTCGAGTGGCCATAAAGGCTTGTGCGATAAAGGCTTCGTCTGCTTGGCAAAAACATTTTCGAATAACTTGCTGCTGCTGTAAGTTGATACGCCGCTTGTGCACAGCTGCTGCTGTAAGTCTTCAGCTGTTTCTGTCGCAGTCTCGCTGCTGCCTGCCGTGCGGTTCGCAACTCCGTCGCGGTTTTTCGCATGCTCAAAGTGCAATTGAGATTGACCGAGACGAGCCAACGCTGTTGTGAAGTCGTTTATGTCCTGCACTGCTTGGCACTCAGTGCTCGAGCTGCAGAGCAGCACAGTCAGCACAGCTGCCGCTGCACAGTTACGACGTCTAGCAATCATGTCATGCGCGGGCGTGAGGGCAGCAGTTGTTGCTGAAATGCCGTAGCGCATCGCAGTTAACACTCGAATCCTTGTGTTTCGGCCGCGAGATGGTGCATCAGCTGTTCTGTTGAACATATCCACACACGTGCCGCCGCGTGCAGACTTATTAGTAAAGCAGATGCAAACTGTGGAGGCTGTATTTCCTCTTCACCGGTAAGCGTTATGCGGAGCGTTGTAGCGACTCATTGTTTTGTCATTGAGTGTTGATCGCGAACAATTCTTCATGAGTTCGCAAGCGCAAATACCCGCGGTAAAGACTGCGAGCCAAAGCCGACGAAAGCGGAAGAGGTAGGACAGCGTCTTGCCTGCTGCTTCGTGACCAGCCTTGTCTAACCATACTGACCCCAAGCAGGACCGATGAAAATCTGAATGAGGCAGAACGAGCTCGGAGGCAGTTGCAGCGACAAAAACAGGTAAGGGCGCTGAATCTATAGCATATTGTGTTTCAGCTACTTCAGGTGATGCAAGCATGCTGTCTGTGCAAGCTGCCTGTGCACGCTGCCGGTGCACGCTGCCTATGCACGCTGTCTGTGCACGCTGCTTGTGCACGTTGCCTGCGCATCCTGCGTACAATGAGCTGCTCAGCGTGAGACCTTCTTGCTCAGGAGCTTGCACTCAAGCTGCGGGCAGAGGGCAAAACCTACAAGCCTCAGAAGGCAAAGAAGAGCAGCGTCAAGGCAGAAGCAGCTTCAGCGCCTTTCAGAACTTCGCTAAGCTCACAGTCACATCAACAAGGCACCCAAAATGCTCAGCAGCAGCAGCAGCAGCAGGGCAGCCAGCAGCAGTCAAATGCCCCTCAGCGAGAGGAGACAGGCACGCGGCCTGAAGGAGATGTGCAGGTGACACGTTCTCAGATCAGTCCAGGAGCTTACCATGATAGCAACAGCATGTCATTCTTTGGCAAACACCTCCTGCCTGCTATTTATGCTCCACAGTGATGCTTCCTTTTTGCAGCCTGCAGGCAGAAGACTACATGTTTGATAGCACTCATCAGTTGTTGCTTGTCTTCACGCCAATCAAGTTTGGTGGAATTTGAGACATGTATCATCCTGACTCAGCAGCTTCCGCCACAGATGTGTGTGAACCTCAAAGACTGCTGCAGGTCATCATTGTGCCTATCTTCTGGAACAAGAAGGCAGACGAGAAGACGACAGTAGTGGCTGCAGCAGAAGAGGTGCAGCAGCAGCTGCAGGAAGTGGGCATCCAGGTTGGCCTTGACACCACCAATGCTGACACGCCTGGCCAGAAGTACAGATACTGGTAAGTGGCTATCTGGTGCTGCCACAGTCAAGCCTGAACATACAGAGGGCATCCAGCATGCATGAAGTCTGTACCATGTATTGGCACAAAGACTGTTGAGGAGTTACATTTCAGGAGGCAGCAGTGATTGTGTTCATTAGCTTGGCATACTGCATACACAGAATCTGTTTGCATACAAACATCATAGCGTTGGTTGTTTGATTGGGTGCATGCAATACTTGTAAGTGCTGGTGTGCAGCATCTGTGCTTATACAATGCAGTTTATGTTGACATTGGGCCTCCATATTTGAAGGGAGCAGAAGGGCGTGAAGGTGCGCATTGAGTTGGGTCCCAGGGATGCACACAAGTCCCAGGCATGCTTGGCTATCAGCACTACCCCCGGTGAGGTTGCTAAGAAGACCTCCTACCAGGTATAACAGTCTTTCTAGACTTTGCCTATATCTAAAAGCTCTTTTGGTGTCACTCAGTGCTGTGGCTGTGTCACAATGATGCAGCTGTATAAGGACTCTGCATAGCACAGTTTGTGCAGACATGTGGTGCAGCTAATCAGACATGTGGTGCAGCTAATCAGACATTAGGAGGCAACCTCAACTTTTCCCAATTTGACTTGAACCTGCCAGCCAGCAATCATGTAGAAACCAACTGCAATGCTGTTGACTGCATGCAGATTGGTGCTCAGCTCACCACAGCAGTGCAGAAGGCTTTGACTGCATCTGGGATCGCTGCCTCCACAGAAACAGTAAGCAAAGCTACAGAGTCACAGCCGCCAAAGGCCTCTGGCAAGAAGGACAAGTCCGCCAAGAAGCAGAAAAATCAGCTGGATCAAGATGCTGTACTTGAAGCACAGCCCAACAGCAAAGCTGGGGAGGTTGACAAGAGCGCAGCAGAGCAGTCCGTCAGTGCTGAAGCTAGCATGCAGGCCTCACCTGCAAAGGCACCAGCTGCTGGAAAACCCCAAGGAAAGTCTACGAAGACCCATCTGCCCAGTGGAGATGATCTTGGGGATGAGTTTGCAATAGAGATTGATGCTGCAGAAGATGAAGGGGCAAAGAAGAAGAAAAAGAGGCCAGTCGAAGACTCAGTCGCTGAAACAGTTGCAGATGGCATGGGCAAGGCAGCAAAGCCAAAAAAGAGCAAACCCAAAGTAGTGAAGTTCTAGGTGTTCTTCATGACGATGTGGTTTGTGACTGGGCTGTGAGTGAACCTAATATTGCCCAGCTGTAGAGACAGTGTTGCTCATAGAGTACAAGCTGACTTGAAATGAACATGTGCTTCTCTAGATCTGTACTTTAGGTTCAGCAACTCTGCAATTTTCTCTGTCAATGTATGAAGTGTCATATTTCATACCATATTGCTGACAAACCCAATCTTCTGGGTTGATATATAGGTATAATCAGTAACGCACCCTCCAATTTCAGCTCTACATGCGTCGTGCTTGCGCTCATGGCTGGCCGTCAGGACTGTCAGCAATTTCAATGCATTGCGCAGCCTACCACAGCCTTTGCGTGACTGCATACTGTATCTGACACAGTATCTCTATGATCCAAATTGGACATCATGTTACCAAGCTCTGCAAATTAGTGTATCCTTGGGAACGTGTACCTGAGATCTGATCTGTCAAGGAAGCCCAATCTTTACTGCAAACGTGAGTTCTGTTCTGGAGTTGTAATATTGACCTTCCCAGCGATGGTTGCAGTAAAGCTTACACACTGAGTCCATCTTACCGCAGCAGAAATCATGTGGTGCCACATACTGTTGACAGCCAACACACAGCAAATAAAAGCATCTGATGCAGATCACTCAAGGCAACTGCAAGTACAACTGGGTGCAAAGCTAGCCTTAGCATCTAATGTAATCATAAGCCTACTTGTGAAATCTGGTGTAGAAGGTGATGTTGCTAATATCCTGCTGTGACACCCAACATGAATGACTGGACGAGTTATACCTATGCTTCTTCACTTTACCAGTTTCAGAAAGACGGTCAAAAATTTGCGTTTCAGCTATTTTGGCACACTCAGATACATAACCCCAATCTATGTGATGTTTGGGTACTGAAGTCAAGGTTTGAAGCATGGTTGGTGTGATAGGTAGGGATGGAAGAGGCTGTCTTTTTCCAGCTCTGCCCCAATCAATAAACCGGTCTCTATAGTCAAGCAGGAACTCTTCCAAGTGCATCAGAGGCTGCCAAAGTCGCTCAAAATCAAATTCATGTCCAGTGTAGTCGACTTTGAGTCGTTTCACAGAATTTGGCAGCTGCACACAAAAAGTGTTTTCACCCAAAACTACATCAGTCAAGGTTGCAAAAGCGGTCAAGTCTACCAGCTGTTGATCAGCTGTGCAATCACACAAACACAAATGCAAGAGTTTTGATGTTATACAAAAGTCATTTAGCAGATGCGCATGCATCAGACTTAACGTTTGAAGAGAAGGCAAAGATTGCAGGGAAGACCACTGCGCAGCAGTGAACCTTCTCTGCCCGTTTTGAGACAAAAGTCATATCAAGGAAGGCCAGCTTGCAGAGGCGCTTGAGGCTGCTCAGATCCAAATCAGGGGGGTGCGTGTGTGGTATGTCGTGCGGCAAATTGCTGCACACAATTTGCAGGTGTGTGATGCCCTTTGGCACACAGCTGAGCTCATACTGGCCTAAATTCCCCAGGCTCAGACCAGGTTCGTCATTCCCGTACACAAGCTCCATCTGCCTGAGGGAAACAAGGCTCCTCAAGGACACCGCTTCCCGGCAAGCTGCGACAGCAGAAAGCTTAACGTGCTGATGCCCTTGACCTGCTTCCTCAGCCACCGCGAGGAAGTCGTTGGCATCCCAGCACTCTGTATAGGGAAAGCTGGTTCCGGTACAACATTGAAGCATGGCTTTGCTGGTCATCTTAAGGCTGAGTCTGTCCGCGGGATGGCTTAGGTGGGCACAAACCTGCCTCCGAACGCTAGCTGGAAGAGCAGGTATCTCACCATGCGTGTGCATGATCATGAAGAGGCACAGCTAAAGCTTTTTGGAACCACACTGCAACAGGTATGAAACATGGGCCGTGTCACACGTCAAGGCAGTCATTGGCTACTGTAGGGGTCGAACGCATGAGGGTACCGCCCTTCTAGCTAGGTCTGTAGGGCAATGCTACAAGCTCAGCACCGCGAGCACCGACAAATTTGCTTTTGCTTCAACACTTGGGGAAGTGTATACGGTGTGCCTGCTGACATGCTGCTATCATATACAGTCATGTTGTAAATGCAGACACATGGCAAGCCCAAAACCAGTTTAACTGATGGCTTTATCTCAATTGTGGAGCTTGCCGGAACCCCAGACGGACCACATGCCCCAAGTCAGATTGGCACGATTTGCTGCTAATGCACATCTATATTGACGGAGTCCAACGTCGCTGACATGCGTGTGCCGCGCAGGCATCAAACAAGACAGTGTCACATCATTTAGGAATGGCATTTTGCATGTACTGAATGAAATCATACACCCCAGTGGTCCACTGCAAAAAGCATGAAAAGGATGTCAGCAGCAATCAGCCTTGGCAGTGGTGCTATCACTCATGTATGGCAGGCGTCTGCCTGTCTTGGCACAGTGCAAAAAGAGCTAGATGCTGTGCTGTGGTTGCAACAGGTGTCGTGCACTTTCACACAAGCATTTGACATGTGATGGGTAGTCAGCGAGTGTCTATCATTGCCATCATTATCAAAAAACGTACGCGCACTTTTGGTGTGCAGCAAGATGCTATCACCTTATCATAAGCATCCAGGATAGTGCTGCGCATGAAGGCGGCTGCCTTGGCCTCTGTCATGTCCAGGTGGAAGCGCTTGCGAAGGTTGGGGATTGGAGCGCCTCTGCCAAAACAAGGCAGACGGGAATCTTGCATCAGCGCGACTGTGGCCACAATTCCCTCTGCTACACTGCGTGCCTACAACAGCAATGGCATTGTGCATGGGACTCTAGCTGCAGCAATTCAGTGTAGGCTAACAAGGCACAGATGCAGATGCTGAACGCTGACCAGGACTCAGTCATGTTATCAATTAGCTTGTTGGTGGGGAAATGCATGTGCCTAATCCTGTGGCAACACTTTGCATTTCAGGACCCAATGGGTAGATATCACGTTGTACTGCCTGCTAGTAGCAACAATGACAGGCAAAGAATGACAGTACAATAGGCATTGGCAGGTTCTGGAAAAGGAGACAGCATTGGCAAGCAGATGGTAAGGCTGACCGCCAGGAAGCCTCTGACACAGAGCTCCTCAAAGAGGTGGAACTGAGAGGAGTCGCGCTGGCCACTGGGGTCCAGAAGCTGCGTCATCTCGTGACTCAGCTTGAAGGCGGCGCTCTCAAAGCGCATGTTGGCTCCAGGGCTGATCTCCAGGATGAATCCAAAGTCTATGTGGACCAGCCTGCCTTGGGTGTCAATCAGGATGTTGCCGTTGTGCCTGTCCTTGGACTGGAGCAAGTAGCTGGCAATGGCGTACCTGTGTCATGGAGCATTTTACATACCAATTGCATGTCAGCAGGGCCGGATGCAAGCCAAAGCCTTTGACAAAGTTTTCCAAGATCCAGTGATGAGCTTGAACAGCTTAGTGTCAGCTTCTGTGTGATTATGACCCTGGCAAATTTGCACCTGGAAGTAGGCCGCATCAGACATATGTCAAGAAGGAGCACGGCGCAGTTAGCCAAACAGAATTCGGAGACCAGGTGTCAAGCAGCAAAAGGACTCAGCATGCTTGAATGTAAGACATGCATTTATGTGTAAGCAAGCAAGCGACAACAGCATTAACGTTATGTCTTACCCTGCAGAGGACAGGATGAAGTTATGGCGGGCAATCTCAAAACTCTCTGTGCCCGGCGCTCCAAACTCCCTCTGGAAGATCTCGTACAGTCCTGCATCGCTGGTCTCACCAAGGGCACTGCGGCTGCTGGCCTCAGGCACCACTTCTATGATGCCGCACTCATATGCTGTGGGCAAGACACCATAGGGGGCAAGGTACAGATCCAGGCCTGCTTTCTGGAAAGCATCCTTGAGCAGACCAATGACCTGCAAGCATCCACATTGCTTCAACAGGCAAGCGTCCACATTGCATCAACAGGCAAGCATCCACATTGCATGAACAGGCAGGCAAGCATATGCTCAAGTGCGCTGTAGGTATTGCACTTTTGCTGCAGGTATGGCGGCAGCGGGAGCAGTGTGTTTGAGCTAAAAGGCATGCGCAGACACACGTGCAGTAAAAGATGGGTCTGCACTGACTGTGGAATGCCAGAAGAATCACAACCAGTTGTGCAAGACAATGCTGTACATCAGAGGCGGGCAAATGTAGGTGGCTGCGGCTTAAGATGGCTGGTTGCAAAAACGTGGGAGACAAGAAAACACACATCTGAGCTTGGTCAATGCTGCTTCGGGACAGACTGTTTGTTTGAAAAGTGCATTCACCTGGAGCGCCAAGACATCCTGTCTGCAGTCATCCCCAACCTTGAAGATGCAAGCCTGCAGGCGTGTCTCTGGGGGTCTTCCCAGCCCCAGGGACTCCTCCACTTTGAACTTGACTAGCAGGGGCACTTTGGCAGCACTCTGCATGGGCTGCCCACTTTCTGGCACCAGGGACATGACCCTTGACTCAGGATTGGTGGGGAGGTACAAGTCCTGTGTGGCAACAACCTGTTGTGGAAGACAGCTTGCAACCAGGGCAGCTGCAGCTGCAGGATGTGCATCACTGCCAATGCATCATAGGAGCAGGCTTGTGAAAGCTGCCTTTGCTGCCATTGTTTGTTTAAGCCAACCAATGATTGTCGTCAAAGGCAACAACTGCCTCCTGATTCACATTTTAATGATCAAGCATACTTAACAGTGTATTGAGCATAGAGAACATTGTGCTGTGGGGTAATCATTGCATGAAAATGTGCTTGCTTCAATGTTTGCATGGGACATAGTATTGACACAACATGGGACTAACTGTTCTGCATGTGAGTCTGGTTGCTGGTACCTTGCGAGGTACATGGATTCCCTTGAGGATCTTGACAGCTTGAGCCTTGCGCTCATCCTTGGGAAAAGGGAATAGCTTGCCTGAGACCTGAGTCACCTCATCAAAGAAGGCCTGCTCTGCCTTCAGGAACAGCTCCCGGTCATTTGGCAAATGCTCCCAAACCTGCAGCACCTCATGATCATCATCATGCATGCAATCCCACACTTGTATACGACCAAGCAGCAGATGCACCCATAGGAATTGCAAATACATCTGCCTGAGCAAGACAAGCTTCAACTGGATGACTTTTTGGCTGCATTGTCTATGTTAGGCATACTGACGGCTATGACTGCAGGGATGAACAGCCACTAAGGTGCAGCTAAAGCAAACGCTGATGTCGCGTGTACATGCCTCAGCTGCAACTCTGTCTGCAATGGCCCAGAGGCCAGTGTCTTCAGGGGCATGCCAGCCAGAACGTTTCACTGTTGGATTCATCTCATCTTCTCCTGGAGTTGCTTCAGACTGCAGCAATATTGGCTTTGCTTGTGACTGTGAGTCCAGATACAGGCTGACAGACACTACTGACTTTGATTAAGGGTGTTGTTGAGCCAAAGCATCGGGCAGCCACACTTGGCAGTACAAATAGACGCAACACAAGTAGCTGCGGCGCAAAAACATGCAGCGCTTGCTGGTACGTCAGGCAGAATGGCTTAGCCATCCAACAATAACAATAAGCGGAATGCATTGAGCTGTAGTTACCTTGAGGATACAGACCAGGTTGTACGCAAAGACGTTGGATCTGCCAGCTGCTGTGAATAAGAAGCGCTGAATCATTCTATTACTATCCCCTCTCAGGAGCTGCACCAGTTGAGGCAAGAAGAAAGCTACCTGCACGAACAGAAGCCTTCATCCCAAGCATCAACTAGTGATCACTTGTGATCAGCCACGCAAAGCTGTATGATAGGGGATGCTGCACTAGCATGACATCACACTGCAGCTTGATCCCCAAAGATCTTTGTGTGACTTACCTCTTCTGGCTTGGTGGCTTGGAGGGAACGTATACAGTAGGCTCTGACAGCAGGCTGCGCTCCAGCTTGGCCCGCCATGAGAGCCATTGCCTGCAGAAGCGGACATACCGCCCATACGGCCAGGTTGGTTAGCTGTGGCGCATTTTGAGATACAGCCCCAGGCGTCGCCAGCAGCAGTGCTGCTTCCGGGAGCTCTTGCAGTGCAGGATCGTCAGCATGCTGCAAGACCAGCGCTTCAAGCTCGCGTCGAACAGCTGAGATAGCGGGATAGCGCTCCAGCAAGCATAACGCTAGGCGCTGATCACAATCCCAGGCCGTCAACAAATGTCGACCCCAGTCCTGATCAGAGGTCTGACTCAAGTGTATGCGGTTGTCTGCGTCTAGCACATCTCGAGGTGAAGCCCACACAGTAAGCCGTTCAGCTTCGCTCCGAAGCAACAGCAACAGCAGCTCTTGACGCTGCCGGTTGTCTGCAGTGCTGGTCCCCCAGACAGGGTGTATGAGAGCTGGACCGCCGCTGGCACTGGTGTTCCTAGGAAGAGTAGGCCAGGATGGCATACTCTGTACTTCCTGTCGAAAATCATTGACTGCTGCTGCCTGCTCCCTGAATGACACAAGCAACTGCTGAGAGCATGCTTAAAGTGCACCCTGAGCGCAAATGACCAGCACTGCACCAAAAGCACTTGAGCTACCAAAAAAGCCAGCGGAGCTTGATACCGTACAAAGCACTTGGCATACAGAATCTGGTCAACACAGTATGTTCAGGGCCAGGGTGGTTGGCAACCAAATATAGAGCACTGCGCGCCTACCTAGCCTGATTCTTGTGCCACTTGCCATACCAGGCCGGGGGAGCCCTGAAGGCTTGCAATGCCGTTGCCATGATACGCTCAAAGAGCACAGCTATGTGTGGGGGACAGATGTGGCCATGCTGATACCGCTGATGCTGCTGAGTCTGCCTACAATGCTGCAAGGCCAGCAGTAACAACCGGAAGCGTGTGCCTGTGCAATGAGGGAGGCTGGTCAGGTTGGGTGATGTCACATCAAGGCAGATGAACTACCAGTACACATGGGCAGTGAGTTGCATACACTTGCTATTGAAGACAGATGTTGCTGGAGCATCGGTCGATTGGCAACATATCACTCATAAAAACTGGGAAGTGTCTGTTTCAGGTCGGTTGCAACAGGTGTGAATGTAAGCTTCTGTGAATGTGCTGGAGCTATCTCAAGGTGTGCGGTGCCAGACAGTATGAGCAGAAGATGAATTGGGTGTGCACCTGTTGCAGCAGGATGCTGGGAGAGACCATGGCTGTCCTTGAGGCTATGCTGCAGCATGCGGGTGAATATGGTGGTGATGGCTGCAGACTCTGCACTTGCGCCATATGACATCACCTGCAGCACGAGCACCACAGCTGTCACTGCTGGCTTGGTGGCGCAATGTTCACACACTTCAACAGCTCCTTGGCAGGCCATACTGCAATGGTCCTTTTAGTAGAGGGAGTCATCTTTCAGTTGACAAATGCCACGTCGTACCATCAATGTACCACATTGTAACAAGGAAGCTGAGGGTCTCATTTTGTGCCACTGCTGGTATTGTCCACTGTCTGGTGCATCTTGGCCCAGATGAGTAACGTATTGATGCGCTTTCTTAAGCCTTCACAGTGATACAAACAGCATTTACCTCATGGTACAACACGCCCCTGTGCATCTTGTGGCACACACACACACACACACACACACACACACAGGTGTGGGAGTACTGCATTGCATACCTGCCAGGTCTGCAGGAAAAAGCCAACCCAGATGTGATGTGCTGTGATGTCATCAACCTGGCTGATGGGCACGATTGTGTCTCCATAAGGAGCTGGGGAGGCTGATGAAGCATTGTCGTCACAGTGGGCGGCTGCCTCAGCATCTGTGAGGGTGCCTTCTATGAATGCCTTGGCATCAAAGTGGCAGTCAAAGATGCCCATGTTGTTGTCAGAAGTGTATAGCCAGGCTTGGACAATCTCTGACACGAGGGGCACCTGCAAACAGCCAGCATGGCGTTTTGAGCAAGAAGTGACCGCATAGATGGTACATATTTGGCACACCTGGATCCAAGAACCAATACACGGATAATTTAGTTTCACTGCCTGAAGGCAGCACCATTATTAAGAAAAACACTTTTGAACTAAAATTTGCAGGCTGAAGGGGCAACCTGCACATGCCAACAGTTCCTTGACCCATATGGTGCACTGTTTGAGGTTTGTTTTTGAGTTGATGGATGATTTGCATCTTTTGTTTTTTGAAGGTTTACAAAGACAGTTTTACAAAGACAGACTTACAGAAAGCAGCAGTTACGCTCATGGATGCCATATTTGTGCAATGGGGTCTGACCATAGCACTAAGAAGACTAAAGTGCTGGTGGTAGGCAGGGATGCTGCTGAGCAATTGCCAAACGCTGTCATTGCCATCAGGGGAGAGTTGCTGGAGGTTGTCTCCCAGTTCAAATATCTAGGAAGCATGTTCACCTCTGACGGCATGCTGGACACAGAGATTGCTCATAGGGTTTGCTGATGCTAATAGTGCCTTTGCTAGGCTCCATAAAGGTAAAATTTGGTTGTCAAAAGGCTTGTCCATGTCCACCAAACTCCAGTTTGTCCAGACCGTTGTCATGATGCTGTATGGTGGTGAAACCTGGTCTTTACTTGAACAAGCATCACAGTGCTCGATCTGTTTTTCACATGCGCTGTTTAATGCAGGTTTGTGGCATCTGAATGAGAGACCACGTTACAAAGCAAGACATGTTGAAGCAGTGTGAATGTTTTCCTGTTGATTCTCGGCCTAGACTCAAGAGGCTTAGGTGGATTGGTCATGTCTGCAGGATGCCTGACAGCAGATTGTCAAAGTGCTGCTGCATGGATAGGTACTAGGCCAGAACACACAGTAAACCTAGGACTTTTTAGAACAATGTTGTATTGTCTGAATTTCACAAGTTGAACTTGAACCGCTTCACCTGTGATGTTCTGAACAAGCCTGTCTGGAGGGAGGTGACTTGCGTCGCACGCACCTCATGCCTGCTGGCTAAGCCAAATTTTATTACTGTTATTGTTACGATGACAGAGCTGCCTACCTGCAGATCAGGGCTCTCTGCAAAGATCCAATGCCAGGCAAAGACAGCCAGGGACATGCTGAAGGTGCCAAAGCGATGGGCAGGCAGCCAGGCAATGAGGTGCAGCAACTTGGGCTGCATGCTGCTCCCTGACTGCTGAATCAACGCCGCTGTGGCTTGAAGATATCTGCAGGCATCATCCTGCACTTGTTGCCATGCATTCAGTTTGTCTAGATTGTTCTGTACAATGTATTTGCCATGTGTTGGGGCCACATCTTGGATCAGATCATACACTCTGCAAACTTGATGCAAGCACAAGTAGACTGTACAACATTAATTACATCATTAGATAGGCAGTAATATAGCAGGTTGTGATGCAGGTAGCCTTAGGTAATGCAAGAGCAGTGTATTGCTGCATACATCGGCAGCGCAGATGTCACCCCACAGCATCACCTGTCCTGCAGGATCTTTGCAGGGGCTTTGCTGGCTATTGCATGCTGCAAGGCGGCTGCTATCTGGGTGAGGCCCCCAACAGGGGAGGGGAAATCCTTTGCTTCATCCAGTGTCTGGCAGCCTGCTACTATGCCTCTGTATCTTGCCTTACGGTTCAAAGCTTGCACACCTGCAGGGACAGATCATGTAGTGGACGCTTGCTACCTGAAATACAGCGCCAGTGTTGAGTCCTGATTGCTGACGGTCTGTGGTTGCACAGCAACATCAAAACTTTTTAGGTAGTCTGCTTCTGTGAAGACGCACATAAAATCAGTCATGAAATGCAACACAGAGGTGCAGATTGCAGGCAATCACTATCCTGCAGGTTTTAAGGCAAAACTCGCCGGTACCATGTCAAGAAGGATGCACAGACAACAAGCCAACCTGAGATGGTCTGCTGCATGCGCATGATGCAGGGCTGGGCCATGGCAGAGCTGTTTGGGCATGACGCAGAGCAACAGGACCCCACCTGAGATGGTCTGTTGCATGCCGGCCATGCAGTGCTGGGCCTTGGCGGTGTCATGCAGGGACATGATGTCAGCAGCATGATGCAGGGCAGCGCCACTGGCTGGGGAGGCCTCCTGGTCCAGCAGCTCATGGAACATGGCCTCTGTCCACCCGGGAGCCAGGGCTGCCCCCTCTTGTACTATCTGCATTTGTACACACGCCTGGTCTTTGCGTGCTGCATGACAAATTTGCTGCCTTGGAGGGCTTCAGAAGTTTTTTGGAGGTGTCAAGAGGTGGAGTTGTCAAGATGGGGGATTGGATATGCCAACAAGCAGTCACTTGGTGGCCCCTGATGCTGGCCCCTTTCGCTGCATCAGCATGCTGGTAGTTGAATGGCATGTTTCTCAAGTAGCAGAGGCGACCTTCACAGGCTGTGCCAAGTCTGCTGATTTGTGCTGGTGTGTTATGCTATCTGAGCTGAGCTCGCCTAAATAAACTGAGGAGGTAACTTCTGGGCATTGCGCCTGAGATCCTTGGCACAAATCAGGAAGTCAAATGTAACGTCCACAATTACATCACAGACTACAAGTACACCAACATGCTCAAAGGTTGTACGTAAAAACATACAAGAACCAAAAGTGGATGCCCTACCCTGATGATCCATGTCCATGCTGGCAGCGGCACCTTCTTCTTCTTCCTGCGTATCCTCAGGACACTAGCCAAAGTCAGCCTGGGCTTGGCCCCACTCAGATACAGAGCCCCTTCCTCACGCTGTAACTCCACCAGTAACGCTTGCATTACAGGCGCGCTCCACAGCAGCTGGGGAAAGCGCACCAGCATGCTGTGCAGCAGCCTGTCAGCCAGCAAGGCCAGGTCTGGGTTTCCGCTCCTGCCTGTCAGGTTCTCAACCAGCACTTGGGCCAGGTTGTCGATACAAGGGGTAATGCGGCTGGTATCATCCACCTGGTAATGTGGCACTGTTGTGTCAGTCCACAGTAATGCACCCTGCTGTTAACAAATATGCCACAATGATACATAGATAGAGTGGCGCTTCCACCTTAGCATGTGTCCAGCGGAGTTGCGCACTGCTGCAGACTTGCATTTGCTGTGGTTGATGTTGCAGTGACTAGTATGCAAAACAAGCCCAGAGCAGTGAGCAAGCTTGCCTGACTGCACCAGGCATATCCTGAGAGGCGCTCACAGTAGATGTTCATGACCCTCTCTGTGATCGCCTTCAGCCAGGGGCCATCTGCACTGTCACTCCCCAACACCTGCATGCAACCAGCAGTTGACGCAAGAAACAGATCTGACTGACTTGCATGGAGTTTTACTATACAGGAGAGGAGTTGGCTCTGCTGCAAAAGCGCTCCGTGCTGAACCCATGTCATCAAGCCCAAGAGTCCTGGCCAATTCAAGGACAGAATTGGTGCCAACAAATTGTGGACTTTCTGTCATCTATAGCAAGACTGCAGCAGGACTGTACCTCTTGCTGAACTCCTGTTGCAGGGCAATTGCCTCGTACCATACCTGCTGTTGGGCCAGAAGGAAGGCCAGGGGGGGCAGGTCATGGGGGCGTGGCAGGGGTGCCACCTCCACCCTCACAAGGTTCAGCGCAGCAATGATGAGCACATGGGCAGTCCTGGCTGCACTGCTTGGGTGAGCCAATGTGGCAGAGCCTGACACTGTCTCGGCCAACAGAGCTGCCAGCGTTGATGCTGTCGCCTTGGGGCCCAACCGCAGCAGCCTTTCGCCAAACTCTGCCTCCAGCTTTTCTGCATCAGCGCAAGTAGTGCTGAAGTCAGATGTGTACTTACGATTGCTTCCAGCACATAGGACGCATTGTGCGAAGGGTTCAGCAAAACCACAGACACAAGCAGATTGTGCCAGAGCATCTGCATGGCAGATCTTTGCAGGCATCTGCCATAGAGCCTACTGCATGGCAGACTGCAGCTAGCAAACTGTGAATGACACAGGCATGCTAGACAAGACCACTGAACAGCTATTATCAACAAGCTGTCTTGCTTGTCCTTGATATCATCAGAGGTTCCAGCAGACAACATGTGAAAGACTATTGGCAAATTGTACATTGCTCAGAGCTGCAGAAAATGGCTCAAGACAAATGAGTGAATGCCAGTGAAAAGCACTCTATGCAAAGTTTGAAGGCTGGGTCATACAGGCCTCAAAACTGTGCACCTGTGGTCTCTGAACCGCCCCCGACCACAGCAAAAGGGGATGCTAGTGCAATTTGGCCCAGGCCCAGGCGCCAGGGCTCTGGGAAGGGATATTTGGGGCCCCTTGCTCCAATCCCTGTCAGGTCGTACAAGGCAGAGTACAGCCAAAGCAGCCGGAACATCTGCAAAAGGTAGCAATTGGCGATGAGTGTATATTTGTCAATGTTGTTGGGGTATGCCGTGGTATGATGGTGTGATTAACACCGCCATCCAAGCAAAGCAAAATATAGGTGAAAAGGCTGGTATGCTGAAAAGTCTGTGGGCCTGTGCGGGCACCAAGTCTGTGAGACATGCAAATGCCATTCAGCAGATGATAGCACCTGATATGTTCACATAGCACGCAAGCCTATCCCCAAAATGGTCTGGCAACTTCCATTGTGGGTCAGCCTCAGCATACAATCTGCACAACTCAGCCTCTGCACACACTGCACAAGTGACTTTACAGACAGGATGCCAGACGTGCAGAGTTTCGCTTACCTTGATTCTGTTGGCGTCATCTTCCTGAATGACTTGCAAAATGTCAAAGCTGTTGCTGTGCGTCTTCTTCTTCCCAATAGCATGGGGTGCAGGCAGACCCTGGCTGAGGGAAGCTATAGCAGGCAGCAGCGCCCCCAGGTCCCATACCTGCTTGCCCTCTAACGGATTCAGAGCAAAGTCCACGAACAGGGACAGCAATCGCATCTGCAGATCCTGCCTGCAAAAGAGGACTGAAATGTCTCCTCCATAAGCTGAAATAAACTGTGCTTTACCAGCAGCATCAACAAGCCTTTGAGGCTTGCTGCTGGGTGTTCAAGCTCCTTTGTGCTACGGAGCTATGAGACCCACTGGTACACATGCATGGTTGTGAGTTGCATGCACAGATCATGCTACCAGAGCTGTTGCTCGACAGACAGTTTCATCAACCTCATGACAGTATTAGCAGCTCCAGGAACACAACCAGATCATACGGTGGCAGGGGTCACCTGATGTCCATGTGAGCTTCTGCAAGGCCTTGAGCAAGATCCAGCAGAGCATCTGCCAGAAGCCCTGGGCAGCCAGCCCTGGGGGAGCCGTACAGCAGGTGCTGACCTACGCGCCCCTCAGGGTCCTTGTACAGCTTGCTCAGAGCCTCTGCCACCTGCTCATATGCCCACCTACATTATGGCACAGCTTGAGTGATGCTGTTTAGGTTGTGACAAAAGTGACTTGCGCAGAAACACAGCACCACCATGCAGGATCAAAACACTTACAAACATTCTCTTTTCTAACATTTCAAGCCTAGTATAAGTAGGGCGGTCTGTGCACCACAAAGTACGACATTTTCTACACACTGGATTGGAATAACAAGCCCCAGTTCTTCCTACAATGACCTGAAGTGTCTCAACACTGCAGGGCAACAGTGACGGTCACGCTTACCTGCAGTCCTGAAGGCCATAGCTGACACCCAGGCAAGCCAGTGTGTACACGGCGCAGGCGTCCACCTGGGACAGGCTGGCATCCTCTGAGCCCAGGGTGTCCAACAACAAAGTCAGAGCCATTCGAGCCAGCTCCTCTGATGCTGCACTGTGTCTGTGGCTCTTGCTCCCATGTAGGACACAGCACAGTCTTCCCACAGTCAGAAGCACTGCCTGTGCATGCAAGATCAGCTTACATATGTGCAGTTGCAGAGTACAAGACAAGTTGTAAAGGGTTGGGTAGGATCAATTGGGCTGTCAGCATGAAGAGTCAAGGGTACCGCAGATGCATCATCTCTGTGTCTGCAAAGCAGTCCACCATAGGACATATGCAGCTGCAGCGTCAACTGTATACACAAACCACACAGCATATAGCTTATAGTACGTGCAGCCGCCTAAAAACCCGGCTTATCAACAGAGTTACAGCCTCCTGATACAGTGACACCAGCACGCCTCACAGCGACAATTGTTGCTGAATGATGCTTTTTGGATTGCTCTGGCAATGAAAACCACCAACGATGGGCACAGTGTAGAACGGACGACACAGACACTAGAGGCAAGACAGCTGTCAGGACAGTCAAGACAGCAGCCAAGCCAGCCTTGTAGCTGCCACAGAAAGCAGGATGGGGGCAACCTGACGCTCATTGGCAGTGCTGGCGAGGGCAGAGAAGCCTTCAATGTCACTGAGGGGCAGGAAGGCTGCCTTGACCCCAGCTTGATCTCCAGACCGCCACGATGCTGCCAGCAGACTGCAGGCAGCTTCTGATACAGCTCTACAAAGCTGCTGTGCATGAGCGCCTAAAACAAGAGAAATACGCAAATATTACTACATTAGAGCCTTCGTCTAGAGTGCAGCCTGGTATAGGATGTTTGCCCATGTATCCGCACTGAGCTCTGCTTGAGTGCAGCTGGTAGAAAGAGCTTATGTCTGTGCATGTGCATGAGCTGCATTCGGAACATTTGGCCAGTTGTCTTACATTACAGAAAGTGGGGTGCAGGCTTTCCTGGCACAACATTGCTTTCTGGCTTGCAAGATAGCAGTGCTTGCCTTGGATATAATGTGTATATAGTATGAGCAAGTGCAGGCTGCATGTAAAGCTGACAGTGGCAGAGACATCCAGCAACTTCAGTTGGTGCGCAGGGCGATTGGCCAGCTGAAGGGGCAAGACATCACCCACCTGGACCAGTCCCAACTGGGACAGCATCAGTGGTGAGATCCCACCTCCATACCCTGTCAGGTGCAGTCTGAGCTATGGCTGACCCAATGTCATCTGTCTGCCGCAGGAGTCCCCCTTCTGTGAGCCTAGCGGAAGATAGTAGCAGGCTTCTGATACGGGACACTAAGTCAGGCAGCATGACTGGCTGGGCTGAGACACAGGCTGCAAACGCCACCTGAGCTTCCTTTATCAAAGCAGATGCTAGAGTCATCACCTGGTCGGCTGCTGCCTCACCTATAGACGCAAATACTGTGCATGAGGTATCTCACAGTGCACTTGGCTGAAGCAGGTCTGACAGACAGCCAGATGACCTCTGCAACAAGCTAGCCACAAGCTTGCTGAAGCAGGGCTACAATCTGGCCATACACATGGCTGACAACAGTGATCATCCACAGCTTGACTGATGATCTCTCAGACATGAGGAATCTGCAGCCACTGACTTTGCTCCCTAGACAGTGCAAGCATTTATAGTACGCACAACTGACATATGTGAATGCATTACAATGCATGACTATGTGTCCATTGACCAAACAGGAACTGTTGCTGTGTTAGTGAACTAGACAACACATAAGTCAGCATGGGTAGCACCTGAGCCCAGCTCCCAGCAGAAAGCAACACTTGACTCCGTGATGTCCAGCATGAGCTCAACCACACTGTTCACCTGAGCTTCGACCTCACCATGCTGCCCCAAGGCAGTGTGCACGCGTTTGGAATGTGCTGCCTGCGATAGAACAGGCTGCTCAGCACTCAGTAAGCCAGGATACTGTCCCGACCAACGACCCCAGGGTGCTGATGCCTTGTTTATCCACGCAAGCATTTTACTTGACCAGGCCTTGAAGGTCATCAGGTCTCAGTGCTGGCATTTGTCTGGCCAAAGCAAAACCACGGTTGTCATAGGTGCCAAGACAGGTGCCAAGACAGCAGGTTCACTATGTTCAGTACCTGAGCTGATAAGGTGCAAGCCAAGTAGGAGGCTCCGGCAACCATTTTCTTGGAGGGCAGAGGGGCGGGTCTGGCAAGGCCATCTTCAGAGCTGGACTCAGCACCATCAATGGACGACGTGATCGGCCGCATCATGTCCTTCAACCAGCTGCACTTGGTCACACAAAACCGTAACCAAGTTATGTATAATTGCTGTCTCCCTCAGTCATGAATGAATGCAGATCATGCTGCAAACAAGCAAAGAAGCTGATGCAACAGCAGGTATTCAGCTTCAGGATGCAACTGTTTGTGCAAAGGCACCAGGGCCCTAGCATAAGTAAGGGTGTTTCAGCAGTGTATTGCAACTTTGGTGCTTTGACTGGTCAGGCAATGCCTGGATGTGATGCCCTTGCGTATGCAGCTTGTCACCAACCTGCCTGCCACTGAAGCTATCTGATGAGCAAGACTGCTATCAAGATTTCGACCTTTTGACGCTGACTTGCATAGCTGAGCAGCTAGCAGTAACACCACCAGCTGATTACTGCTTTCTGTCATGCCCTCTCTGAGTCTGTCAGGTGCCATATGCTCACCCACCAGAGAGGCCAAAAGCGCTGATGCATCGTCAGGCAAGAGTGGCAGGAACGCTGAGCTGTCATGAGGCAATGACACAGCGCCCCTAAGACCTGTCAGCAAGTCTGGGTTGGTGTCTGGGCCTGATTCGGTTTGAAAGGGTCCTTCGACAGCAAGCACCAACAGCTCCTTGATAGCCTGACTGATGTCTTTCCTGCCTGTGTCTGGGAAGTGCTGGAGGCACATCACTTTGTACAAGCTGCTGAAAAGTGTAGACAACATGGTCTGCCACCGGGCAGGGCTTTTGCTGGAAGCTGAGCAGTTTGGCAGTCTATGCAGGCAGTGAAGCAATCTAGGCATAATTTCCTGAGCATCCTACAGTGCCAGTCATCAGATTCGTTTGTCAACTTGCTTTGCCATCACTGAACATTGTGGTGGAATGAAGATCCTGTATTACATTATGACCATGATAGACAGCATTTTTGCTCACCTTGCCTTCGGTTCTCATGAGATACGTACACAAAGGAGTGACAGCTTGTACTTCTGCCTCTGCAGAGCCATACATAGCTGTGCTTGCGCCTGCAGTCATGTGTTTGTGAGTGTCTGAGACGCGAACCCAATCTTTGCTGTAGCTTATTCCAGCTGCGCACCCTGACCATTTGGCTGAGAGGTTGACCAAGTAGTGCTGAGCCCCTGCTGAAATGCTGCCGCCTGTCCTCTAGGGGTAGACAGAGAGTCAGCTGGTCTCAAAGGACCTCCCTGTTTCGGCTGACAGGTGTTGAGCAGCAGGTCGAGAGGTGCTCGAGAAGCATGCCCTTGATCAGCAAGAGCTTCTGCCCAGCTCTGTAAAGCCTGCATCTCCAAGCCAAGAGCTGCGAGGATCCCAGCGGAAGATGCAAATGCTATGCTTACTGTCGTCTACTCAGCGCAGCATATGAATCGTCTCAATGACACAACATCGCTGAAAATGGTGTTTTGACCAAGCGTGCATCAAGTCAAAGATCGTATCTCGACGCCGATCAGCGGCAGCGCAGCAATCCACTACATCTGCATCGCGACCAATTTCGAGATCGACTGGGAGTGGACGACTGACTGTTTGCCTGCCGTGCCAGGCGCGACTGTGACTGCCTAGCCAGCTGCATCCGTGGGGAATGTCCTACTTCTTCCTCGTATTCGGTGCAGGTAGCTTCAGCTTCTATGACCGAAAGATCAATGTCGCACTTACTTCTGCAATGGCAGTTTTTGATGGCCTTGCATGCTGAAGCACGTAATCGCGCCAATGCCTAAGTGACTGTTAACAGTGAAAGTATGTCGTCGTGGTTTCCTTCGAGTAACTCAAGCAGATCTCGGCAGAATTCGTTGAACGGCTATGCCCCTCCTGGAGTTGCAGCAGCAAATGCTCACATACCAGTGGGCGCTCTATATCCGGAAGCCCTTGCCGGAGTACCACTGTCGGGGGTTGCTACCGGCCCTCCAGCACGGCAGGCCTCTCAATCTGAGCTTCTGCCCCCTGGCACTTATAGAGTTGCTGGGTGTCCTGACCAGGTGAAAACACAAACTAGCTGGTCTGTGTAGTCATAGCAGGCATTCATTGATTTGCTCCCCACAATGCTAGACTTTTCATGCCACATGCAGGACGCAGCAAAGACCAACCTTGCCTTTGTGTCAGTCTCTGACCCTCTTGCTCAAGCTGGATATGTAGAAGTGGCTGATGTGTAAGTGCTTTCAATGGCAATGTGTAAGTTATGCTATGCTGCTGCAATCTTGATCAAGTACAGCTGCTGCTGTGATCCTTTTCACAGCTGGCGGTGCTGCAGGGTTTTGTCTGTGCATGGCGATCCGCGCATCAATCCCAGTGAGTTTGGCCTGAATACTATACAGCGTAGGGTAAGCTTTGACCTTCTGCAAATCTCAGCATCTAGAGCATGTTCACATGTCCAGTCAATTCAGGAACAGACTCTGTTGGTTACCATTCTTTACTTGACCTGGTGTCAGGTTGTAGTTCCTTCATCTGCCCTGCAAGCTCATTGTCAGTGCAGCTGATCATGCCTGTGGCGACTACCAAGTCTAAACATTGTCCATGGACTCAATACAGATGACATGAGTAGCACTTGCACAAAGCCAACCATGCTGCCTGACTGCAGATGCTAAAGGTGTCAGTGGGAGACAAAGTTGCAGTCAACATTTTCCGTCTGCCCAGGGATGCGTTTGCTGTCACAGTCCTCAGTGCCCAACTCAGCTTTGTGACCAAGAAGAACATCAAGGAGAATGCCCCAGTGGAACTAGATGCTGCTATTCTGAATGCTCACATCCAAAGCCGTTTTGGAGGACAGGTATGTCTAATGTTGGACATTCAGCATTTTGGACGAGTCTTTGGCAAGTGATTCATCATGCATTTGCCTGTGAGGCATGCATGACACTATGCATACATGAGGGGCACCATCACATGCAGTCTGTACAGAAGTGGCAACATCAAGATGTTGGCTTGCAAGCAACCTGCAAGCAGCCTTCTGGCAGCAGCATGGGCAAAAAATGTTGCCTATGGGTGTTGCAGGTGTTTGCAGTGGAGCAAAACGTAACATTTGAGTACTTGGGCACCAACTACCTATTTGTTGTCACTAATCTATTAGTCACAGACAAAGTTGGGGACCAGGTTGAAGCCCGCAGAGCACAGCTTGTCCCAAGCACAGCCTTCATCTTTGAGGTCCCACCAAACAGTGGTCTCAAGCTAGCTGGCCAGCACAGCAATGTCGCACCTCAGCTTTTCAAGCACAAGGAGTTCAATTTTGAGAAGCTGGGGATTGGTGGCTTGGACAACCAGTTTGAGCAGATCTTCAGGCGTGCTTTTGCCAGCCGAGTGTTCCCACCTTCAGTGGTAGAGCGGCTGGGCATTCACCATGTCAAGGGAGTGTTGCTGTTTGGTCCTCCTGGCACAGGTATGGTTGGCTTCACCTAAGCTGGACCTCTTCTGCAGAATGCAGAAGGCAAAACTCTGCTTCATTGACTTTAGCTATATGGACAGGTTCACATCAGTCCTGCAATACAGGCAACACTGACTCAAGCTGTACCTTGCAATTGTTGCTGCACTGGTGCTCATGCGTGTATCAGGTGCTTATACGCATGGAATGCTCTTGATCATCATTTGGTTGTGTGATTGGTGCCTCCTACACTGTGCATGATACATTATGCAAGCAGCGCAAGCCATATATGCATGAAACATTTGGCTGTGACAATGTGTGAAGCATGTGTGGCATGTTCTGTTTGCTGTTCATTGGACACAGCAGAGCTCAGCAAGCAAGAATGGCATTGTGAGAACTAGCAGATTGTGAGGAAGCCAACATAATGCTACTACGACGCAGCTGCATCTTGTTGCAGGTAAGACCTTGATTGCTCGTCAGATTGGCAAGATGCTGAACGGCAAAGAGCCAAAGGTTGTCAATGGGCCTGAGATCCTCAACAAGTACGTCGGTGCAAGCGAAGAAAACGTCAGGAAGCTGTTTGAGGAGGCAGAAGCAGACCAGGCTGCCCATGGAGAAGCCTCAGAGCTGCACGTCATCATCTTTGATGAAATTGATGCCATCTGCAAATCCAGAGGCAGCGTCAACAGTGGTGCTGGGGTGCATGACACCGTTGTCAACCAGCTCCTGACCAAGATTGATGGCGTTGACTCTTTGAACAACATCTTGCTGATTGGCATGACCAACAGGAAGGACATGTTGGATGAAGCCCTGCTGAGGCCAGGGCGATTGGAGGTGCAAGTTGAGATTGGGCTGCCAGACGACAAAGGTCGCCTCCAGATCCTGCAGGTGCCATTCCTCCTCATGCAATAATGCACATGCTGCTGACTCATTGTTTCATTGGCTACTGTGTTTGACGCAAATGGTTTGCATCATACACCAAGCTGAGCAGATAAGCCTCTGTAGTTGTTAGTCGCACCAGATTGACAATCGTCTGGTATGACTGGCAAGTACACACAAGTACACTGAAAATTATGATCAATGTGCTGCAAAGCATTGGCATCATACCAGAATGTGTAATGTGTGAAGGCGCACTGCAGCATGCAGTGCAACATGTGCCGTCAGCATTGTCAAACAGCAAGTCATTTGCTGTAATCAATCAATCAATCAATCAATCAATCAATCAATCAATCAATCAATCAATCAATCAATCAATCAATCATTCATTCAATCAGTCAAGCAATCAATCAATCATCCAACCAATCAATCATTCAACCAATTAATCAATCATCCAACCAATCAATCATTCAACCAATCAATCAATCAATCAATCAATCAATCAATCAATCAATCAATCAATCAATCAATCAATCAATCAATCAATCAATCAATCAATCAATCAATGCTGTAATAGGCATGAGTTGCAGCAGAGTACCATGCTGCTTTGCTTGTGGTGTCTCACAAGAAGGGTCTTGCGGTGAAATACTTTTCTAGCCTGTCACCTTGTCTCAGAATCAGCATCAGACACAGCTATGGTCTCAACTCTACTCACTTCTCTTTGCCTGTGATCCTGCAGATTCACACCAGCAAGATGGCTGCCAACTCCTTCCTTGGGCGTGATATAGATCTCTGGAGCTTGGCAGGTATGTCTGCCTAGTTTGTACTCAAGACTGTTTGCCCGGGCATTTGAGCACCAACAATGGCATGTTTATTGCCACAGCCATGAGCCTGAATTGCAGGCTATTTCTGTTTGTAAACCAGAACGGAATGCTTGTGTTGCATCAGAATCATGGTGGCAACTCATGCCTGCTGCACTAGTATCGAACATCTGCCAGGACCAGGAAGTCTTATTTGTGGCAACACGTGGGTCTATCTGTTGCGGGCAATGAGAGCATTGCTTGCAGAGCGCACAAAGAACTTCAGCGGTGCTGAAATTGAGGGACTGGTCAAGAGCGCAGCCTCCTTTGCCTTGAACCGCCAAGTGGATGTGAATGATCTGGACAAGCCTGTCATTGAGGAAAACATTAAGGTGGGCCTGTAACGTGTTCCCTTTGACGTTAAAATGTGATGATGCACAACTCCTTGACTGAGCAGGCTGTTTGACGAGCCCGCTGTCCAACAGCAAATGTAGTGTTGCTGCAGCACAAGCAACAAGGCAGTCAAACAGATACGCTCTGCATAAGAACAAACCACTGTTACTTCACCAACATTGGTACTGCAGCCTGTCGTGTTGCGCTCAGCCGTGCTTATTCTGCCTGACTTGTAGTAACTGGATTTTGTTGTCATACCTGTAACTGTGTACGTGACCGCATTGCTTGGTGGATCAGATACTTTTCCTGCCGGCAGATTGAGATGGCTGACTTTGAGCGGGCTCTATCAGAGGTGAAGCCAGCCTTTGGAGCTGTGACAGAGACCCTGGAGCAGTACCGCCTCAACGGCATGGTGGACAGTGGGGAGCACTTCAGACACCTACAGTCAACCTGCCGCAACCTTGTTGAACAGGTAATGTGTCGCCCTTTGACTGGCACTGCTCCTGCCTTTGACTGGCACTGCTCCTGCCTTTGACTGGCACTCTCCTGCCTTTGACTGGCACTGCTTCTCCCTTAGACTGGCACTGCTTCTCCCTTTGGCTGGTGCTGCTTCTCTGTTTGACTGGCACTGCTTGTCCTTGACAGCTGCACCCATCTCCTGTTGTCTAGGTTTCAATTGAGTCTGCCATGTCAAAATTTATTGAAGCATTCGTGAGTGTAAGTGACTTGACTGGCAATGCAAAAACAGCTGCATTCAGTTTGATACAAATGAATGACGTCAGGCAGGCTTGTTGAGGCTCTGCCACCAGCTATTAGACTTGTGGTGTAGACACAGCTTGTAAGCAGACTGTCTAGCTTGTGGGTAGCAGACTTCCCAATGGTAGCATGATGGTAGCAGACTGTCTACACAAAGCTTGTAAGCAGCTTCTTCTCCCCTCCTCCTGTTCATCCTCCTTCATCTTCTTCTTCTCTTCTTGTGCAGCTGACTGTATTGCATACATTGGACAGCCATTACAGCGCTCGTCCCACTTGTGGCTGCACAGGTGCGAACCAGAGAGAAGACGCCCATACTGACCTGTCTGTTAGAGGGGCCCACAGGCACAGGCAAGACTGCTCTGGCTGCTACCATTGGCATTGACAGCCAGTTCCCTTATGTCAAGCTCATCTCGGCAGAGAACATGGTGGGCTTCTCAGAGCAGGCCAAGGCTGCACAGATCTCCAAAGTGTTCGAGGATGCTTACCGAGTAAGGCCGTACACCTTATGCCTGCCTGTTGGTGGTGTCAAGAGCAAGTGCACACAGGGCTTTCACACACAGCATTCGCTGTTTTGACAGTTGTGGCAGCCGTCCTCCCAGCCAAACTCATTGTGGTCATGCAGAGCTGCATTCTTGCCATGTTTCACAAGTGTAAGACCAGCAATAAATGTCAACTGGACCATGAATCTACATGCTCATGCTTTCATCAGCGTGTCCCTGACTCAAGGCTATGTCAATGAGGCCAGCAGCGCATTCCATTGTCGTGATGCAAGAATGAATGCCGAATACTTGCGTGTGCAGTCTGTCTTCTCCATCATCATTCTAGACGACATTGAGCGGCTGCTGGAGTATGTAGCAATTGGTCCTCGCTTCAGCAATTCGGTCCTACAGACCTTGCTGGTGCTGCTGAAGAAGCAGCCGCCCAAGGGGCGTAAGCTGTTGGTGCTGGGGACCACCAGTGCCGGTGCTGTCATGGAGGACATGGAGGTCAGCACCACCTTCAATGTGGTGCTGAATGTGCCCAAGCTGAAGGAGGCGGAAATCATGACAGTGCTGAAGGCACTCAGAGCGTTTGCCCCAGATGAGGTAAGCCTGCATATCACATCTGTGCATCTGCTCATCCGTGGGGATGGGACCAGTTCCTCTTATATGCCTGAGAAATGACACGTGAGTTCTAAATCCTTGTGACTGTGTATTGCGCTCAGTGGACTTAGGTGGGTCAGCTCATGCCCACTAGGAGCACTGAGTTCGTACGTTCAGCACATGCAATTTAGCTGAGTGATCTCCACACTTGCTGCAACAGTTAGGTGCAGGGTGAACACACCTGGGTTGGTGCAGGTGAATATGGCTGTTGCCTCTTTGATAGAGTCCCAGATGCCAATCAAGCGATTACTGCTGCTTCTAGACATAGCCCGGCAAGATGTGCCAGCTGGATCACCTACACCGCTCATGAAGTGGAACCAAACCATCAGAGACGTCGCTGGTTGACAGGTCCTGTCAAGCGCCTTACCTGACTGCTAAAGAAACAAATGTGATTGTGAAGTACGCTTGGCACATGGTCAAATTCACGCTAAAGTGTCATTTGCATGCAGTGCAAAGCTATTGTTGGCTGCTGTTCATGGAAATTCTAGACTTGCAAGAAATCTGCTTTGTCATCAAAGCTTTGTGGATCCACATGCATTCTCAACAGGACATTCATCATCAGGAGTGGTACTTCTCCTAATCACATTGTGTGCTGATTTTCAAGCGAAGCCATAGTCACGCAGATGCTGAGTTTAATATCAGTGTGTGTCACATGATGAATGAAGTTAGTAAGATCCTTATAGCTGTGAAGTCGAATGCGTCTCCCTGTATGACTCCTATTTGAGTAAGCTTTGATTGCACAACATCAATCTTGCCTTGCCTTGCCTATAGGGTATCTAATGATAGTGTCTACCAAACCAGTGTTGTGTTGAGCGGTGCTAGTCCTTTCTCGATGACCCATTGCTCTGCTCAAGGAGATAGTCCTACTCCCGATGGTTTTTGCAGCACAATCATTATGATACTAGTGCTGCAATGTACGCGTCAGGGAGCTTGTGAAGCTGAAAAGCATGGAGTTCCATGTGCAGCTCCTGGAGCGTTCTGGACCAGGACGAGTTTCGTGATTCAAAAGGAAGAATTGCCCAACATTGCTTTATTGAGCAGAACAAGTCAGCTGAATTCTCAGTAAATAACATTCTTAAGCCACAAGCCAAACTACAGGCACAGAACCTGCCTATGTGCAGAGTGCTTGAGACCTACAGTCATTGTGATCACGACTCTGTTGCTTGGGCTTCAGTTTTCTCTAATTTATTCTCAATTCAGCTGCCTGCGTCAACTTCTTTCTTCAAATCGTTTGAATGGCGGTTAGAAGGTCAAAAACGTCTTGCCTCAAGCATTGCTGCTCTCAGGCATGCGTCAAAACTGCGTGGGGTCATTGGTGTGTACATGCTGTGCCTCCATAAAAGCAACAAGCGTTTTTGCAGCAGAATCAGTACCCACAAATCCTGATTCCCTTTGGGTTATCATGCCAAATGTTTTGGTTCAGGACAAAGGAACACCATGTCAGCGTATCTCATGAGCACTATCACGCTGGTCTGCAACAAGAGCACTATTTGATGAAGTGCAAACTTCAGAATAATTCTGCTCTTTGCTGTTATCACACAACTGCTTTTCCAATTGTTGGCTGTACATTGAGAGCTTTCTTGTTCTGATGTATTTCAGGTCAGCAGCTTGTGCGACCTGCCCAAGGCCAAACTTGTAAACACCAGCCGCCAAGTCATGGCGTCCAGCTTGTCGCAGCTGATGAACACTGGGCATAAGCCAAGATTGTCTAGTGTCTCCACTGTCCCTGTGCAAATGCTGCACAAACTTCATCAGTTCTTTGGCCACAGAGACTGTGCTGTGAAATCCTGATCCTCTCTGCGTTTTCATGCCAATCTGCGGGGCCAGAGTCAGTGCTCCACCATACTGCCTTATTCCGGTAAGTAGATCATGCCTCTCTGCGGCTCTGAGGGTATTGGCTGTTGGTATGAAGTCTATGGGAAGCCCTTCTTCTCTGTTGAAGGCCTTCAACTCGTCTGCAAGCTGTGCTGCTGTACTGAATTTCTGCATACAGAAGTGGAAAGACATGGGATCTGTATTGAGCACCTCAAGTGCTCAACAGGGGTGTAGTCTGCACTTAGTCGGAAATGCATTGACACAGCTTTTGCTGTTGTGATCTATAAAACCACACCACACTGAAAAATAAGAGCCAGACATTACATCTAGCTGAACAAAGAGCCCGCTTCCTGTGTGAACACCACTCAAGTCATGCAGGATCAGGGCATACAGCCTGTACCGAGTGCCTGAGGCTGTGTCGCCTGGGTGTGTGCATCTTGCCGCTAACATGTAGCACGAGGTGCAACAGAGCATTAGTCACCTTGTGACGAGGCCAGGTATGGGGCCTGTCGAGGGCAGCAGCTGTAGCCTTGTAGCCACCCTGGTACATGATCCCATGATGAAGGTCAAAACGGCCAGCAGCCAGTACTGCACTTCGGCTGGGCATCACCCTATCGGCATCAGCCTCAGCAAAGATGAAGGTGCCAGCATCATCTAGGGGGATGCTTTGTGGGGTCTGTGGGAGGTCCCACTGGGTCCGGCCAGTCACCTGCACATTGACCTCCACTGGAAGCTGCCGGCTAGCAACAAAGCAGATAAGATAGCTAAAAAGCAGTATCATGCATTTGTGCTATGCTCGGGTTGCTGGCCTTGTGAGCATGTTGAGACCTCATCATGAGAGGAGTGCAGTAAGCTTTGACTGAGAAGATCTGAGTTCAGTACGCTAACAGCAAAAAAGGTTTCATAGACTGTCTGCTCTGGACTTACTCCAGATTTGGGAAAGGTTTTTGCTTGTGTAAGCCGGCATCTGCCAGATACCATGGACCAGTGCTAGTGCATTGACATGATGTCAAAAGCAGACCTGGTTGTAATAATACGGCTCGTCAGAAGATGCGTCATGAAGGCATGTCCATGTGCCAGCGACAAAGAGACTCAGCTCACGGTCCATATTCTCAGGCTCATCCCAGTACCCTGCCAGCACAATACTTCTGCCATCACCATTGATGCAGCTTACACTGGTACTCACACGCAACT
>JAABUP010002736.1_pt1 | contig 33140 bp, 35 predicted proteins | sample 5559201 | NCBI WGS metagenome assembly JAABUP01 (sample SAMN10711887, study PRJNA513373) | rock metagenome | isolation source: Antarctica rocks | place: Antarctica
CGGCTAAGGTAGAGCCTATAGCCCTATTACTACCTATAGAGCTAGGGCCCCGTAGGCTAGCGGGGGGGATAGGCTCCCCCTCGCCGCTATCTAGGCCTAGCTCCTTAGGTTTTCTTTCGTCTATAGGTACGGCGGTCCTCTTTAGGCCTCTACTTCGATTCTTCGATTATTAAGGATATCGAGTAGTACCTCGACGTAGCTAAGATTTACCTTTAGGCTATTCTAGCTCTCGTCTATTAAGCTATCTCTTAGCGTCTCTTATACCGCTCTTAGTACTTTCTTCGCTACCTTTTTAATACCTCTAACGCGCGTATCTACGCGTCCCTTATTATTCTTTATATTCTCCCTTATCCCTTTAGTCCCTATAAGTTCTTCTAAAGTCTCTAGTAGTATCGGTAGGGGTAGTTTCGTTAGGGGGTCGCGCGCTACGTTCCCTATACCTATAGTTAGTCCTCTCTACTCTACCCTCTCTACCCTTACCCTATTACCTAGCTCTCTCCGTAGTTATATTTACGTAATTATCTCGCTCGTCTTATATTATATACGTTCCCTCGCCTCGTAGGCCTTAGGACCCGTCGTAGTCGCTATCTACCTATCTCTAATCCGTCTAGGAGCCTATATAGCTATAGGGTTAATTATTATATTACTAATACCTACTTTAATATATATAGTATTTTAAATTTAATTTATTAATAATATATTTATACCTAGAGTAAAAGAGACTAATCTATAATATTCTAGACTACTATAGCGCGTACTAAGTATATAGTACGTTAGGCTATATTTAGCGTAATACCGAAGAAGGGTTTAGTACGAAAAGTAGCCCGTAAGATAATATAGTCTACGTAAGGACCTAAGCGTAAGAAAGATAGAACCGCGTTTAAAAAACGTAGATATAAGCCGGGTAGTAAGTCTATCTTATATTAATCGATTATAATAATTAATATAATAAGCGACTAATCCTTTTTACTATCTATAGCCGTTACGCTATAGGAAATTCGCCGATTCTAGAAATCTTTTCTACTACTAATTCCTAAGCTTTTATTCTCGAGATTAGTAAGGGAGATAGCGTAAATAATCTCGCCTAATCTACGCTTCTAGTCTAGTATATTAGAGGTACTTTACGAGTATTTAGAGGCGTTCCTTATAACCTAGTTCGAGTATATAACCTTACCTTAAGCTTATATCTCGATTTATTACTAATAGTATCTAATAGGTATAAATCTCGCCGTAATTTACGCGAAGCGAGTTACTATTATATAGAAGGACGCGTAAATAATTACCCTACTTATACTAGGAGTTTATAGCTTAGGTACGAATTTCGGAAGGAAAGATATAGCGCGTTACTAGTATATAGATAGCTTACTACTTTCGTAGCTTAATATAATAACGGTTTTCTACTTATAAGACTATAATACTATACTACTAATAATTATTATAATAATTAGTATAAGATCTACCCTAATTATCTTCGCTTTAGATAATTATACTTAATTAGCTAACGAAGACCCGGGTTAATATAGGTTCACCTATAGGTAACCCGTAGTATAACTCGACCCACCTAGGGCTAAGATATAGGTTACCTACTCCAAATTGGGTCGGGTAATAAAATAGCTAAAACCTACCTAACCCGACCTATTACGCAGTATATCTACTTTAGTAGAGACGTAGTCTAACTCGATAGTAAGTAGTAATAGAATTAGCTAATAGAGTAGTATTATCGGTCGTTAGCCTTAGTAAATATAATAGGTTAGGACGTAGTAGGTAGTAGGTAATATACGCGATACGATATCTCGCCTAATATAGTAGGATAGGTCGCGGAGGAGAGAGAAAGGGGATACTAGTATATAACTATATCTACTATTATAATATATATTAGGAATAAGACGATAGTATATAAATATAGATAATACGAGTTATTTATCGAATACGTACCTTTTAATAATAAGAGCGAATATATAATAGATAATAATAGTAGCTTACTTATCCCGAGGGATAATATTTACTAGATCTAGCTAGATATAGAACGCGGGAAACCCGGTCGAAGCGTTATATATATATAATATAATCGAAGTAGAGAAAATAGCGACGGCGATATATCGGTAAAAAATTAAACCTAGCTTAGGGTTAGTAGGGCCGCCCGGGGCGGCCTAAGGGCTAGTTTACTATAAATATCCTATATCCCCGCTCTATACCTCTTATATCTAGCCTAGTTACTAAGAGCGGCCCTACCGCCTAGGGCTACTTTTTACGTATACCTCTAAAGTATACCCCTATAGTATTACGCCCGTAGCCTATAGTATTACGCCCGTAGCCCGTAGCCCTAGTAGGGACTTTAGTAAATCCTAATATCGCTAATACCTTAACCCTAAATATAGACCGTATATATATAATAGCCGTATAGGGGCTAGCGTACGCGTATATAAATTACGCGAATTAATCGAATTTAATATTTAAATTACGTAAGCGTAGCTAGTACGCTCTATATATATTTAGCGAGGCTACCCGCTTTAAAACGAACTTTACGGATTTAAAACCCTAAATCCGAAAATTAATATATAGACGTTTTAGGCTATAATAAATTACCTTAAAATACTACGCTAAAATAGACGAGATATAGCCGTCTTTAGCGGCTATATCTCTATTTTAGCTACTTTTAGTAGCTAAGAGCGGCCGGGCTACGTTTAGCTACTTTTTTAAATATTAGCCCACTATTAGCCCGCTAATAGGCCGCTAATAGCGGCCCTACTACGATTAGTAACTTTTTAAAATCTAAGCGGGCTAACTTTTTACCGATATAGTAATAAAGGATAGAATAGGGGGAAAGGCTATAGACTTTAATAGTAAGGTAAGAGCGCTAAAGAAGACCCTCTTTCCTCTACCTCCCTAGGTAGACTTAGGAGATATTACGGTAATAAGGTACCTAACGCCGATAGGGGTTCTATACGTAGTTATAATACGCGAGGTAAATAAGGTAATCTAGAACCCGGCCGTAGATAAGGCCCTAGGTAGAACCGGAATTCTAAACTAATTCTTAAGGTTATTAATAGGAGAACCGATTATAGGCGCTATCGTATACCTATTTTAGGCCTATATAAAGGTAGGTTATTACCCTACCTAGTTTAAAGAGGCGAATATAATAATTCTAAAGAAACTAGTAAAGAATAACTACTTAAAACCTAAATCGTATAGGCTAATTATACTTCTTAATATATTAGGAAAAGCGCTAGAAATAGTAGTTTTAAGAAAGCTTAGCGACCTAGCGGAGAAATACTACTTACTCCTACTATAATAGATAGGAGCGCGAAGGAAATACTTAATTAAGACGGCCCTTAAGGCTCTAATAGATATAGTCTATATAATATAGAACTATAGTAAAGGCGGTAATAAGAAGAAGGTAGCTAGCCTATTATCTCTCGACGTAGTAGGCGCCTTCGATAATATCTTCTATAAGAGGCTTCTCTATAACCTATAAATAAGAAGGATACTAGCCTTTATTACTAAATAGGTCGTAAGCTTCCTATTAAATAGGAAGATATTAATTACTTTAGGAGGAAGGACTAGCGAACTAAAAGAAGTCGAAATAGGGATCTCTTAAGGCTTACCGATTTTACCGGTACTATTCCTATTCTTTAATATACCGCTTTTTAAGGAATATACTAAAACTAGGCTCTCGATATAAGTAGGAGGCTTTATAAACGACGTCTATTTACTAGCGTATAGCGAGTCTATTAAGGCTAACTATAAATATCTAGAGAGGGTATACGAAATCTACCTATACTAGGTACGAACCTATAGAGCGACGTTCGCCCTCTAAAAGTATAAGCTAATATACCTATTCCGGACCCCGAAGAAATTTAATAAAAAGATAATAGTTAACTTTAATAACGCGGTAATTAAACCGGGATCGAGCTTATAAGTTTTAGGGCTCTATATCGACCCTAAACTACGCTAGGGCCCCTATATTACCTAGCTAAAAGCGAGGGCGGCTACCTAAACTAGAGTTATTAGCTATATAGCGGGGTTAATATAGGGAGCTACTCTTAAGAAGTATAGACTAGTATATAGTATAGTAGTAAGACTAATACTAACGTTTACTACCCCGATCTAATACTAACCTAAAGGTATAAGCGAAGCGTCGAAGACGCCCGCGAGAATATTAGCTATAATCTAGAACTAGTACCTTAGAACGGTACTAGGGGTATATAAGGCTACCTCGGTCTAGGTTCTCGAGGCGGAATTAGTAATTATACCGATAGACTAGTAACTTAATAGGCTAATTATATAATATTAAGTATCGAGAGGGGTTAACTCCGTAATAATAAATAGAGATAAGATAATCTAGAATAGGCTCTATCGGCGGAGGAGGCGCGACCTACTACTTATACTAACCTAGGAGAAGGAGAAGTAGGCCCTTAACTCTCTAGGCTACGACTATTAGAATAAGGCGACTACTACTATTAAGAAGAGGCAGGACTAAATCTCTAATATTAAAATCGAGGAATACTAGAGTATTAAACTAATTAACGAGAACGTAAAGTACTAGATATAGCGACGTTAGATCGATAGGTAGGAGAAGTATAAGGTAGGCCTCTAGGGCTAATAAATATCCCTCGCTTAATAAGGCGTTCTATTTAATAATCGCCTAGACTATTACTATATACTACGGAAAGTAGAAAACTTAATAGCGACCTAGCTTTAAAACGGTAAGATCGACCTAAACTACTTTCTCTACTATATATACGTCCTAATAGTAGATAACGGCGAGTACTTATATAGATAAAGGAAGTAAGACGTAATATATATTCTCTTTTTCTATTCTAAATTTAGGGAGGCCTAATAGCGGCTTTTTATAAAGGCGGGTATAATTAATATTTAGAGGATACTAATTAAGATAAAGAGTATTAGAGTAACGGTATAGTAGATAGTAGAAACTAGGGTAATTTTATTATTCTCGCTTATAAAGGAGTAACTAGTAAAGTCGAAGCTTTTATAGGGTATTAAGACGGAGGACCTAATAAGAAAGAGGAGAAAGAGAAAGAAGAAAAGCGCGGGAGCTAAAGGGGTAATAACCGCCCTAAGACTAATCGCGTAAACCTAACTACCTTACTTACTCTACCGGCCGTAAAGCGGTAATTCGGACTATAACTTATTAATACGTAAGAATAGGAACTAGCGTAAGTTCTTACCGTAGTATAAGGGATCTAGCGGTACCGCCGTAGGGTTAATAACTAGTAAATTATATAGATAAGAGGGAGTTTTTAACTAGAGCGTAGGCTCTAACGGTTTCTCTAGCGGCTAACGAGTACGTCTAATACTTAGAGGTAAAAGGTATAAGAAATACCCTTATTAGTAATATAGTTTTACTAGAGTAGAAGTATAAATAATTAAATTAAGTTAAATTAAGGTACGTACTTTATTACTTAGCGTACTAAGCGAGTTAATTACCTTAAGTAAGCTACTTTAATTATTTAACTTAGCTCTATTTAGAGAGTATCTATATATTAGAGTAGGGAGTGTATATATATCTATTAAAAGGGGGTTTACAGCTATCTATTTACTAAATGAAAGTGTTCCTCAACTCATTCTTGAGCGGCTGGAGAGACAAGCTTGAAATTTTAATATATCCCTTAATTGTTGCTTATCCAAATTTTTCTCTCTTCCCACGCCAAAGCTGAAGTCCAAAGCCAACGACACAAGACCGAATTAATTACCTAAATATCTTCCAGACAGTAGGGATCGCGTCGAAGCTGCAAGAGCCAAGCCTTAATCAAAGGGTGTTGCCACTTGGGCAGTCCCTACATCAAGCCAAAAAAACCGTCACGACAAGCATGAGGAAATCCAATGCCTAAGCTTTCCGACGGCTGGCTTGAGTGATCCGAGATAACGGGCTTTGTACTGTCATCAACCCTCTGTCTTCTGCACCAATCCACTCGTTCGGGTTTCAAGACCCAAATCTCAGCTCGAACAGCTGCCTGTATCTAATGCCACCTGGTGAAGCGGAGCGAGTCAAGAATCGGAGCATTGCTGGATACTGCATAGCCGTGGAGCATGGATCTCTGGAACTTGGATTCTCTCAAGAGAATATCTTAGAAAGAAACAAGAATTGCGAGAGGTAGACCATTTCAGCGTGCAGCAATCCCGGCTAAATGATGTAAGTCCTCTTCGAGGAGCCGGTTCGCATCGGAAGACACCCTAGAGTCGCATCTAGCGCAGTCCTCGTTAAGGCATGACCAGCCAAATAAAGGAAAATCCATCTCAGCAATCTGGCCAGATCACATTTCATGCTGCTCGAGCCTGGGCCATGGCATTTAGGGCGCTTCCAGCTAGTATGAACCTGGCTTGATCTCGGCTGATTGTATGCCTAATGTTCATCATTCTCTCTCCGTCACCTCTCTTATCAACTCTCAGGCTGACAGCACCTTGTCCACCGGCCTTCAACATCTCATAAAGCCCGACAGTACTGACAACATCCCCGGCCCCAATCTCCTCATAGTCTTGTTGGTTCTCAAATACTAGCGGGACCATTCCCTGTTTCTTCAGATTTGTCTCATGGATCCTAGCAAAGCTCTTCGCCAGTATGACACGGCCGCCCAGGTATCTGGGCTGCAGCGCGGCATGCTCTCTGGCGCTGCCCTCGCCATAATTCGATTCAGCAACGACCATCCACTGGTTACCTTGAGCTTTCCACTTCTCGGCGAGTTGCGGTATACCGCTTTTGGGTGGTATACCGGCTTCAAAATAGTCATACGCGACGTTGGTCTCACCAGTCTCGGCATTAACAGCGCCGATTAGGGTATTAGCGCTTATGTTGGGAAGATGTCCCTTGTACTTGAGCCAAGGTCCAGCGGCGGAAATAGTGTCCGTTGTACATTGGCCTTTGACCTTGTACAAGACCCGGAGACCCTCCAGTTCCCCAGTGGGGAATGGGGCAAAGGGTTCAAGTACGGCAAGACGGTCAGAGTTGGGAGAGATGATGACAGGATGAGAAGGGTCTGAAACGCCTGCAGTCGGCGCGAAAGCTGGGTTGCCTTGCGCAAACCCGTCAACAGGAAGCTCGGGACCAGATGGAGCGGAAAATGAGAAAAAAATTCCCGAAGGAGTTGGAAGTGAATCAACTAAGGGATTAAAAGTAGTACTACCCGAGTAAGACATGGCTGTAACAATTTCAGGAGACGCGAGGAAGTTCATGGTTGAGGCATTACCATCATTGCGGCCTTTGAAGTTGCGATTGTAAGAAGAAAATATGGCGTTAGTCTCACCCTTAGAGACCCCATCGGTGCGCTTCCACTGGCCAATACAAGGTCCACAGGCATTGGCTAAGACGGTGCCTCCAGCAGAAGAGAATGTATCCAAGGTAGAGCCCCGGGAGAGCGTCGCTCTTATTTGCTCACTTCCCGGCGTAATGAAGAAGTCAGCTTTCGGCTCAAGGCCGACGGCCGATGCCTGTTTGACGAGATCCTCAGCCCTTGTCATGTCTTGGTAAGAGCTGTTAGTGCAGCTCCCAATCAACCCGGCGCCGAACGACTCAGGCCAATTGTTGACCTTGATAGCGTCCTTGAATTGCGAGAGTGGTGTGGAGAGATCAGGGGTGAATGGTCCATTTATATGTGGCTCGAGATTAGACAGATCGATGTTGATAACTTCGTCATACTCGGCTCCTGGATCCGGTGCCAGGAGATGGCGATTATCCCTAGAACAGATGGAATTGGCGTCTGCATATATGGATTCTCTGTGCGTAGACTTCAAGTAGCTCCCCATGTTGCTAGTGAATGGAAATACCGACGTTGTAGCACCGACTTCGGCGCTAGGAATGCGTTAGTATGATGCTCGATATGATAGTCTCCTGTTCTAAGATGTGGTGTCGTGGTGGTTAGTTCTGCTGGTGGCCAGCGGCCTCTTCCAGCATGGCAGCCTTTGCTGCATGCCTTGGTCCACCGTGTGCACCACATCGAGGGATAGTAAAAGGAAAGAACCACTCACCCCATATTCGTAATCGTGGCCTTGCCACTAGAATTGATTTTTTCCACTCCCGGACCAAAGTACTCAATGATAAAACCAGTCCCCCCTCTCACGGTCAGAAGGCCAGCGAGTTTCATGATCACGTCTTTTGGAGTTGCCCAACCACCCAGTTCTCCATCCAGCCTGACCCCGAGGATTTTGGGAGCCTTTAACTCCCACGGAGCATCCACCATTGCATCCACGGCATCCGCCCCTCCCACGCCAATAGCAATGGTACCTAGTCCACCAGCGTTGGGTGTATGACTGTCGGTACCTAGCAACATCAGACCAGGTGCAGCGTAATTTTCCAATACGGTTTGGTGTATGATTCCAGCTCCTGGTGGCCAGAATTCAATCCCATACTTTTTCGCTGCGGATTCTAGGAAATCAAACACCTCCTTATTCCCAGTGATTGATGCTGGTAGGTCAACATCTGCGCCTTTCTCTCCGACTATCATATGATCACAGTGGATGCTCGTAGGCACAGCTGTAGATGGGAGTCCGCAGGACATGAATTGCAGCAATGCCATTTGCGCCGACGCATCCTGCATAGCCACTCTGTCTGGCTTGAGTTTGAGAACAGCGTGTCCCCGAATGTCATTGCCATTGTTGGTGTTCGATAGTAAAGCCTCTTCAGGATTATCTAGGTGGGAATATAATATTTTTTCGGCGTAGGTAAGCCGGACTTTGGATCCTAATATTTTCCGGATTTCCTGCAGCTTACGGCAGAGCTCAGTGTACGGAGGTTTTCGGGAGGCAACAGTTGAATTTGCTAAACTCCTTGGTGTTGCTTCTGTAGCGAAAGCCCGGAGATTTCGGGCATGGTATCGTTGGAAATATTGAAACACCTTTTCGTGTCAACCCGGAAAAGTCAATGTCAACCGAGGTATTCTAGACATACATTTGGAGTGGAGGTGTTCCGCAATCGTGCCTTGGTAGGGGGCATGGTCGTGAATGCTGAAGGGAGTTTGAATAGGAAGCTGGGTGAGGATGTAGTCAATTCCCTGGACACAACATGCTTTTCGCGATAAGCTATCTCTCTTGACTTCTTGGAAGCATCGGTTCTCATTGGATGAGCGTGATGAGAACTCTACAATTGTATGCCACGGGTCATGATATTATTAAGAAGGGTTGTTATTTGAGTAACGGAAAATTAATTAGCCCTAGCAACAACAGGCAGAGTTCTGGTATTCCAATGCTCCAAGATGCATCTCATTACCCCACCAACATCTATCTATAAATGAATACACTGCTCACAATGAGAGACAGTGCATGTAGAAAAGTACAGTGCTTTGACATGACTTTTGCGCGCTGCCGTCAGAGATGCATTAAGGGGCCACCAACGGAAACTTCAGGGAAGCTTTGTACATATCATGCAGCATCCAACCAACTTCAAGGATCAAGCGATTCAAAGAGCCACGGCAATACCCGCAACTGCCAGAAGCCCAGCAGCCACGGACCCAATGTTCTTCGTCGCAGCGCCGGTGAAGCCAGCTGCGCCAGCTGATCCCGTTTTCGATGGGACGACAGGGGCAATTGGCGATCCAGTAGCACCGGCACCGGAGCCGGAGCCTGAGCCTGAGGCCGCACCAGACGCCGCGGATGTGCCAGTGGCAATAGGAGCGGTGCCAGTTGCAAATCCAGTGGATCCAGCAACACCGGTGGAGCTAGAGAAGTGTGAACAACGAAGCGACACTAAGGTAAGGACTAGGACTTTCGATTCTTACCTGATGGCAGCGGTTTTAGTGCACGAGCAAACAGTGTCGTAGTATGTCGAGGTGTACACTATTGGGTAGGGTGCCGAGGTGCCTGATGCAGAAGCGTATCCAGATGAAGTGGCGGTCGCAGTCGCGGTCTTTGATCCCGATGCGGAGCTTGAGGAGGATGAGGATGATGATGAGCACGCTGTAGGATTATGTTAGTCCAAGCAGACGGGCAAGCACGTTGAGAGGTTTCACATACAACCGTAGCCAGCCTCCTGGCATGCAGTCTTGAACGCAGTCAAGGCATCAGACTTGTCTCCTGCGGGGCACAGATCGCCAATGTAGGACTTGACTTGAGAGGCATCGGTACAGCACAAGGTTTTTTGATCAGCCGGGTGCTCGAATTTGCTACGACGCGTAAGATGTTGCTATCATTTGGGATGCACGGCGACCATACTTAACGGCAGTCAAGAGGCAGTATGGTTGTGCGAGAGCCAATTGAGCGGACGCGGCGAAGAGTGCGCAAAGCAGAGCGGACTTGGCGAACATGGTGAAGAATGTGAGATGTTGCTTTAATACTGATGGCAGTGTATGAGATGTTGATTAATGAGGTGAACCGTGGATGGTGTAGAATTCCAAACTCGAAAAAGACTGGGTTGCTAAAGAGCGACTGGGGTCAAATGCAGTATCGATGGATGTTGATGAAAGAGTGGTGTGAATGAAAGGAAAGAGCGTGCGTGAAGGTGGTGTGAAAGGAAGGTGAAACCTAGGGAAAGGGGAGGAAATTGCTAACGGCTAGCGCTCCCTGTTCGCGCAGCCAATGAGAGCACTCGAGCAATGTTTGGCTAAGACGCGGGTACCTGGCGTACCTGCATGGCTCGCTGCTAAACATATGCCCGCGAGGGAAGGTCTTGCGCACTCTCCACGATCACCATATATTAATATCTTCCATGTACTATGGGGGAGAGTCTGGTTCTCGTCTGGCAGTGTTTGGGCGCTCAAGGACATTATAGCTATCTAGCGAATCACTATCGCCAAATGTCTGCCAGTAAGTCTAGTAGATCTGGGGCAATAATGACTTTTTTTAACACAGTGAAAGACAGTGGCCCAGGTATTGGCTTCAAGGACTACCGCAAGTCTCGTGAATATGTGCATTCTCGGAAGATGAATCATCGGGAGCATGAATATAGGATTTTTTTTAGTCAGCAGCCCTAGAGACTACATCGGAATGACCTCGGACTCAGACCTTGCCGTCTCTGCTGCTTCCTCATGGAAGCTACTCAGAGCTACTCTTCAATCGGATGAAGGTCCTCAGAAGAGAGGCTGGCGCTGAACTAATCAGACTTGCTCACTTGCAAACCACTGAGGACAGAGTGAAGGCAGTCCTCACACTTATCCGCCGATGGCCTCTCTGTAGAAGGATATGCTCCTGTTTGCTCCGGCAGTCGCAAATCCCTCATTCTTGCCAGATTTTGGCAGCCATTTGACACTCCAAAGAGTCTTGTCGGTCTCAGTGTGAGTGGCCACGCAAGTCCGTTGATCAATCGACCAAACCTTTGCTTTACCGTCATATGCGCTGGAAGAATATCAGAGAATGTGGAGGGATGCTCTCGGATTGCACTTACCCGCTCAAAAGATACTCTCCGGTGTCGCTCCAATCAAGCGAAAATATCCATGCCGCGTGACCCGTGAGATTTGCTACCTGCTCACCGGACAAGACGTCGTATAAAGCAATTACCTTGGAATCCCCAGCTGCTGCCAGCAACTTGCATCCCGGAGAGAATGCCACGGCTCGAACAGGCTTGACAAGGCCTTTCATACGCTTAGAGCAACCAAGGAATCCCGGACGCAATAAGACGCACCTGGCAGAGAATGGAAAAACCTCCCAGTGTCATTGTTCATGATATATATTGCTCCACTTTCATGTCCAGAAGCTGTGAATCTGCCATCAACGGACTATTCACAGATTAGGCAATGCTACGTTCCCAAGGAGTGTAGTGCCATACGAGATCAATACTCATTCCAAAGCTGCCTTTTGTCTCGAAATCGCGTATCTTTGCTCCGTCCGCAAGGTTGTCCCACACGTTAATCCTCCCATCAAAGGACGTAGCGGCAAGATACTGTCCGTCTTCTGAGAGGGCTATGGCCCAGATTTCTCCTGCTTTATTCCCATCTGCCTGAAAATGAGCATACCATAGCCTCGAATGTAAATTGTCAAAGTGTAAGGAAAGCCGCACCCACAATCTTGCGGCTTTCACTCCAATGGCCATCTTGCACTGCCCATATCTTGACCTCTCCTCCGAAACCCACACTTGCAGCAATTTGTCCGTTGTGGCTTGTTGCAAGATGATGGCAGCCTAATTTGTGCACCTTTTCAAGAGTCTGCGTGAGTGGGAAGTCTGGAGCCGAGGTCGAGTGGATTCTTATAGACGAGGAGCCTGAGGCAGAAAGGATTTGCGTAGGCGTTGTGCCCAAAGAGAAAATGTCGGTCGGGTGTGCTGGAACGATGTCAGCAGCCGACTGGCTCCTCGATAGTCATATCAATTCACCTCGGTCAACTGTATGGGTGGTGAGGTACTGCTTTGACTGGGCAATGTTAGCTTGATAAAAGATTACGTTGAGTTGCCTGCCCTGCAAGGGTAGTCACCATTTTGATTCAATCTGCATGCACATCTCGAGAATGCAAGATATCGTATTGTAGTGTAGTCAGGGTGAACTTGCAATACATGTGGGATTGTGCTACAAAATTTAAAAGCTTGGTTGAGGTACGACACCTGGAATCCACAATCTCCGAGTATTCTCTATCGATCTGCATGGCAGGATGGTTCTTGCGTTGGGAAGTATCCGCCAGCCCCTCTATATCGACATGCATTGTCACCGTCTGAGCAAGCTGCAAGGTTACAAGTGCTTGAGCGATTCATTTCCGACGCCCTTAAACGCCAATTTAATGCCCCCGTACCCTACGCTATGCTATACAACCATTTCTTCAGCCAGTCGCATCATGCCTCAGCCTTCGCCGCCTCCTCTCCTGACCCTGTCTTCCCTCTCCACATTTCTCTAATTTCTGTGTGATCGAATCAGTCTGGATTACGGAGCAGTCAAAGCACAAATCTACTAACCTTCTACACAGAACGGACATAGTAAGTGTGCCCTTTTCGCATTTCCACAGGCAGAGCACTTGTTTAGAGCTGTAACATCCTTCAATGCTTTTCCTGCAAGGAACCTTTGACGTTTTTTTCTATGAGATGTCTTCTTTTTTGGAACCGCTCGCAGTACAGACTCCCATAGCTCAGCAAGTATTGCAGGGACATCAAAACGTGTGATAAGTGGGATGACCAAAGCTGCGGTCGTAATGGGTCTCGTAAGTTGATGTAGGTAAAGAGAGGTTTGTAGTGGGGATGTCGCAGTCAAGAGCGAACCAAGCGGAAATAGCTGGCGAAGGGCGGCCATGTCGGAGGTAAGTCGAGGGAGGTCCTAGACAGCTAGATATTCAATAGTGACCGTGCCCTTGGAAGGCCATAGCTCTGGGCCTCTGAATTTTAGGATCACAAATGATAGGCGTTTACATACACGCGCCGCTAGCGTGCCCCCTTTCAAAAGTTTGGCAAAACCCTTCCCCGGTTGCAATTCCCAGCAGCTTGATGACACCTTGACGGTGACATCTGCTATACTTGAACCCTTTCTTGAACTACTTTGACATCTGACAAACTCCTCTTTTTCTGCACCAAGATGGCGGCCCCTATGTCTCCCCAGCAGGCGTCTGCGCCTTCCATCGTGATGCCCAAAAGCCATGTCGGCTTCGACAGTATCACAAATCAGATTGAGCGCAAGCTGCTCAAACGTGGTTTTCAATTCAATGTCATCTGTGTTGGTAATATACCCCTATCTGCGCCCAAGCAAATTATACCAACCTCTTGCATAGGTCAAACAGGCTTGGGGAAATCGACCTTGATAAACACCTTGTTCGCATCTCACCTTATAGCCTCTAAAGGTCGCCTCTCACCATCTGACACCGTCCGATCAACAACTGAAATACTGCCAACTTCGCATAGTGAGCCTGGAAATTCCATAGGATACACGGATTGCTAAATGTGGTTATAGTCATCGAGGAGAATGGTGTCCGTCTACGACTCAATATCGTCGATACTCCAGGCTATGGGGATCAGGTCAATAACGACAGATGGTAAAGAGCACTGCCTCCTCGATGGCTCAGGGACTCTCTAACGGCTGTAGTTGGGACCCCATCGTCAAGTATATCAAGGACCAGCATTCCGCGTATCTGCGAAAGGAACTCACTGCACAACGAGAGCGATACATTCAAGACACTCGTGTGCATTGCTGTCTTTTCTTCATCCAGCCGTCAGGTCACGCGTGAGTTGCCAGCCAGCCCTGACCCAAATTTGGATACGGAAAGACCTCGCTCTAATTAGCTATAGCCTTAAGCCCATAGATATCGTCGTCCTGAAGAAGCTTTCGGACGTTGTCAATGTTGTACCAGTGATCGCCAAGTCTGACTCTCTTACTCTTGAAGAGCGTATGGCCTTCAAGGAGAGAATTAAGGAAGAATTTGCCTTCCACAATCTACGAATGTATCCATACGACAACGAAGAGCAGGACGAGGAAGAACGTGCGCTCAATACCAACATCAAGGATCTCATACCTTTTGCTGTCGTTGGTTCGGAGAACTCAATTGTTGTGGGGGGGCGTTCAGTACGTGGGCGACAGAACCGCTGGGGCGTCATCAACGTTGAGGATGAAAATCACTGCGAGTTCGTGTCTTTGAGGAACTTCCTGACACGAACCCATCTGCAAGATCTCATCGAAACGACCTCCCAGATTCACTACGAGACCTTCCGCGCCAAGCAGTTGTTGGCACTCAAGGAGAACAGCGCTGCTGGCCAAGGAAGCAGACCCATAAGCCCGTCTGCGGATCGCGAGTTGAGCAGACAGTCGCAAAGAATGACGATGAATGGGTATTAAGGGTGAAATGTGAATTCCTCCATGCGAGGGGGAAAAGCACGGACTTGTCATCGGACAGTCCTCTGGAGAATCTGGATCTCTATTTCTTTATCTTGCAAGCGTCAAGTTTTCTAATACCACCAGTCCGAGAACTCTCATACCCAAGCCTGAACCTCGAAAACAAAAGCACACAGTTGAATTCCGTGCCAACAATGTTTCCAATTACGACTGATAACTGGTACTTCAGAAGATTCTGCAGCATGCCGCTGGTAGGGTCTTCGAACATATCTGGCATTTCCGGCTGTGTCGATTCCCGCCCTACCTATCCTTGGCCTCCGAATTTCCCACCATCAACCACCCACCCTTCGACTTGCTGATATGCTGTATCCAAATTGTCATTTACGATGATTCTGTCATGCGCACCATCCTCCTTTGCGAATGCCATTTCCTTGTCTGCCTGGTCTAATCTTTTCTTCACGCTCTCTTCATCATCAGTACCCCGGCCCCTTAATCTCTCTTCTAAAACTTTCAACGAAGGTGGTGACAAAAACAAGAATCGTGCATTGAGGTCGGTCTTTTTGACTTGTTTGACGCCCTAGTCAAGCACAAGCGGGTAAGACAAGTCTGTGGGTTGTCACAGGCCAAGTTCGAAAGATTTCACACACCTCCATCTCAATATCTAGCACGCATATCCTCCCCTTCTCCGCCACGTCCTTCACAGCTTTGACGCTCGTCCCGTAGTGATTACCTCCGAATTTTGCATGCTCAATGAAGCCCCCTTCGTCCACCAGCTTTAGGAATGCTTCCTGATCGGTGAAATTGTATTCGCGCCCATCTTGTTCGCCAGCACGGGGTTTGCGAGTGGTGTCTGCGTTGGCGTAAGTGCATGACTTGAGCAGGAAGTTGTGGGCGTACGCGAAACGGAAAAGCCAAACGTGTCTGGATGGTCTGCGAAAAGACGTTTAAGTATGGTAGATTTGCCTGAGCCGGAGGGACCAGATATTACGATTGGACGGTGTAGCTGAGTTGCTGGGAGGAAGAGTAAGCCACGAGTGCAGCTGCAAGGGGAATCGGGATTAGCGTAACGCTACCTGTCGGTGCCATTGTGGATCTGGAGATTGGATAATTTCGGCAACGCACTGAAGGGATCAGAGGGCGCAACGAACCTGCACAAAACTTTGTGGCCGAAACGTTTTGTACGAGCATAAGACTGTAATGAATAAATAATGATGGCACTTCTGAGATCAATTGAGTGCCATAATGCGCGTGAGGTCGATCAATTGAGTTCACACGATGGCGCGGCCCGAAAGCCGATAAGGTAAGTACACTTGTAACCCCATGTATACGCCCAGCTGTACGGTAAAGTATTTCACTCTTTTCCACCGAGCACCAATGGGGAAGACTGTGGATTGTTTGATCAGAGTAGACTACATGTTTCTGCCGGTGAACATGATTGGAAGTGATCATTTGGTGACACTGGTAAAAGCTCTCGACGTCATCTCGACGGTCCACATGTACCACTCGTTATGCATTAAATATTACAATGTAATTAGTGGATGAATGTGGAATCACGGGGGCTTCGAGCCGCCCGAGCTGCTAGGGGGCGATTTTGGAGACTTTACACCTTCCTGGGCCTCTTGTTCCAGGAAGTCAGACCAAAGGTCTGCCAAAGACTCTTTTTTAGTGCCGCCCTCCGGGAAGAAGTCTGTAGATAAGGCCGGTGTACTTGGTGTTCGATGCCATGGTGATACTGGCACCCTGAGACTTGGATTGGAAGCCCCAGGTCGAGCAAGTCCGGCTTGCTCTCGTTGCTCTATATGATGTAAGCATTGTTGAAGCTAATCCGTCGGCCAGAGAGTGCCTTACCCTCCGTCCAGGCTAGCAAGCTTGCAATAATTTGAAGCACTTGAAACTTTTTGGGATCTCCTCTTTCAAGCGCGAGAAAATGAAGAAAATGATTAGTCACGAGTTGTCTAGAAGCGTCAGCACATATTTCACATCCAGATAAGTCGACGTACTTGTCAATCGTGTCCTCAGGCTTCCCTTTCTTGAGATACCTCAGTGCCTTTGTCAGATGATCGTTTAGTATGACAGCCTCGTGTCGGAGCTTCCCAATGAGTAAATTCTTCTCTTTAACCTCTTTCTCGAAAGGTAAAGCTCTCTCCAGCTCTTGCTTAGTTGATTCAAGCGAGCTGCTAGCCCCAGCGGCCTGACTCTCGACTTCTCGCAATTGTCTTGACAATGCCTCAACCTGGGATTGCGACGTTTCCACCAGCTCACGTAATTCGCGCTTCCGAGCTAGGCATTGATGTCAGTGCGTGCAGACACAGAGATGCATTAAAGGTCATACCATCTTGAAGTTCTTGAAGTGCTCGTTGAAGTCCATCGACAGTCAGTGATTGGCTGTCTCGTTCGGACACTGTCTGTTCATGAGCGTCACGATGGCTCAAAACTTGCTCCTCCAGATCTGCTACTTTCTCTGCAATGCTGTCCCGGATAGACCGCTCCTCCATGGCAATAAGTTCCCAATCTTGCATGGCCTGCTTCGCGGTTTCAAACTCTTCCTTGGCATAAGTCTCTCGCTGTATCAGATCTTCTCTTTCCTTGGACCAATTTTGTTGCGATAGGGTGGTTCTATTCCGGAGACCGGAGAGTTCCTTAGAGCGGTGTTCGCCCTCCTCTGCCATTGAAGCCAACTCAGCAGCACGAGACTCATTCTGTTCACGTAGGTTCGCACACTGCTCCTCGAGATCTTCTATGCGACTTCGTGCCTGGGATAGATCCTCCTACTGACCTATAAGCAGCGTACAGTACGGTGCCTGATGTTGGACCTACCGCATCAGCTTTCAGACGTTCACCCAGCTGTGATCTTATCGTGCTGACTTTGCCAAGTAGCCCCCGATATTGTGCCTCAGCCTGTTCTTTCTCACCCCGTGTAGTTGTGAGCTGGTCTCGGATACTGTCGGCTTCTTTGCCATGCCTTTCTTGTACCTCTGCCAGTGCCCTTCGAACCTGCGCTATCTCCTCTCGCAAAGCATCTCTCTCCTCCGACAATTGCCGATGATCGACATTGGATTCTGGTGCTGATACCGCCGGCGAATCGTCCTCGGTGACATCAGCTACAGCTGAGATTTCTCTGGAATCTGACAATTCTTCCCCTAAACCCCGATCTCTATCAAGATCGGCCCCGCTATCCGTCTCAATCTTGCCTCCTGTTCTACTTGGGACGCCATTGGTCAAAGACTCGTTGTGGCCAACCTCTGTCCTTTGGGGTGAGCTTGGGGGCTCGCTCGGTGTCCTTGAGCCTTGATCTTCGCCCTCGCCCTCGGCATCGTCACGTTCATGTCCGTCTTCAGCATGAGTCCCATTGGAGTTTGTGCTGTCTCCGTTCGTCTTCTTCTTGCCACTTTTCTTCTTCTTCTGCTTTTTACCCTTGGAGACTACATTTCATGTGACCGTATTAGTCAGGTGAGATTGAGGGGAACGAAGGCTAAGTCGCTACAATGTCTCCTTGAGCAACATACCGGAAGGGGAATTACTTAGAAGATCTGCGGTAGTGTTGGATGACATCGTCAGAGGGCAAAGTGCGATTAATGCTTAGATGTTTAGATCTGGGCAATAGCGTTGATTCGCTGACAACCGCCCACCACTAGAATACTCTAGCTCTACTAAAGTACTTTAGATACCGTTTCAAACCAAATACCAAATTTATGTTCTGATTGGCGGAAAAGAGCCGCCTCGGCATGCATGAGTCAAGCCCCGCAAACACTGAGACATTGTCTATCATTTCAGAATTCGAGACAGCTTTCTCACACCACTCATAATCCGCCATGACAGACCAAGAAAAGATCCTGCCCATTAAGGGTCGAAATAACATCTTGATTACCAGTGCCCTACCATACGTAAATAATGTGCCTCATCTTGGTAACATCGTTGGCTCTGTATTGAGCGCGGATGTTTTTTCCAGGTGAGACTATACCATACACATTGTTTCATTCTCTCTGATGGTTGACAGATATAACAAAGCACGAGGGCGGCCTACTCTATTCGTTTGTGGCACCGACGAGTATGGAACAGCTACGGAGACCAAAGCCTTAGAGGAAGGAATCACACCAAGAGAGCTGTGTGACAAGTACAACAAAATACACACGGAGATTTACGAATGGTTCGAGATAGGTTTCGATATTTTTGGAAGGACTTCCACTCAGCAACAGAAGGACATCACGCAGGATATCTTTCGAAGATTGTATGCGAATGACTTCTTGATTGAGAGAACTTCGAAGCAGCCATATTGCGAGAAGCATCAATCGTTCCTTGCCGACAGATATATTGAGGGTACGTGTCCGAAATGCGGCTATGAGGACGCACGCGGAGATCAATGTGATAAATGCGGCTCCGTGGATTATGGGCCACTGGACTTGAAGAACGCCAGATGTAAGATCGACCCGGGCGTTACGCCTGTGGTACGAGAAACGAGGCATATGCATATCCGGCTTGATAAACTTCAACATGAGATACAGGCATGGTTTGCCAAAGCTAGTGGAACTGGAGCTTGGTCAACTAATGGCAAGGTAATAACCGAATCCTGGCTCAAACAAGGCTTGCGAGATCGCGGAATCACCAGAGACCTGAAATGGGGGACACCAATTCCTCTTGATGTTTTTGCCGCCAAGCAAGACCAAGACATTTACAGAGACAAGGTTTTCTACGTCTGGTTTGATGCTTGCATTGGTTACGTCTCCATCACAGCAAACTATACTGAGGATTGGGAGAAGTGGTGGCGGGATCCAAACAACGTTAAGCTTTATCAATTCATGGGTAAAGATAATGTTCCATTTCATTCGGTTATTTTCCCTGGATCCCAGATCGGTACACGTGAGCAATGGACTATGCTACATCACCTCTCAACAACCGAGTACCTCAATTATGAGAACGGCAAGTTTTCGAAGTCTCGAGGAGTCGGGGTTTTCGGAAATAATGCCAAAGACACAGGCGTCGCTCCAGACGTATGGAGGTATTATCTTTTGAAGCACAGGCCGGAGACTGCAGACACTCAGTTTGAATGGAGAGATTTCATTGCTCAAAACAACAACGAGTTGCTTGCAAAACTTGGAAACTTTGTCAATCGCATCATTAAGCTTGTCAACTCGAAGATCTACAACTCTGTCATACCAGATTACACGGCCATGCATTCCGATCCCATCTTCGACAAGGCCAAAGCAGAAATCAATCAGTATTTAACACAATATTTGAAAGAGCTTGAAGCGGTTAATCTGAAAGACGGTCTGCAGAGTGCGATGGACCTGGCACAGGCTGGAAATAATTTCATCCAAAGTCACAAACTTGACAACAAGCTTGCGGCCAACGAGCCCGAAAGAGCTGCAGCGGTGGTTGGAATTGCCATAAATATCATCTACCTCACAGCCAGCGTCTTCGCACCTTACCTCCCCGCAACGTCGAAGTCAATCCTGGAACAGTTGGATGCGCCTTTCCTGCTCATCCCTGAACACTGGACGGGCGATGACATCAAGCCCGGCCATCGAATTGGCAAAGCAGCATACCTGTTCTCGTTGATCGACCCGAAGAAGGAAGACGAATGGCGGGACTTGTACGGAGGCACGCAAGCAGAGCGACTGAAGAAGGAAGAGGAAGCGGCCAAGAAGGCAGCGGCCAAAGCCGCGATCAAAGCCCGCAAAGCGGAAAAGAAAGGCAAAAAGCCCGAACCGTCAAACGGGGAGCCGACGCCTTTGACAGGACCGACAGGACAGGAAAGGGTTGGAGAGAATGCATCACAGCAAGGCGTCGAGGCCACAGCGACGGAAGGGGCCAAGTCGACGGATGTTGGGATAGAACCTGTTGATTCTGTTACGGATGGTGTGCAACAAGTTACTCTCCCATCGTCTTGAAGACGTGAATGCAGGGTCTCGGGCAGTGACACCAGCGCCGCCAGGCTCATCCTCTCATCCTCTCATCCTCTCATCCTCGACAGTTCGCGAGTATGCGATGATCAGCTCGGATGCTTTCGGTGACCGAAGCGCGTATCGAGATCATCGAGATCTTCCTGAAGATACGTCTACATACGTAAGCATGTGGGGCAGCAGGGGGTTTGTGAGTGGCTGAGTGGTTCTAAGTTGCGTTTGAGGAGAGCCAATGCGGCTCCGTCCGATTAGCGGCCGCTGACGTTGAGCTCTATCGATATCAACGAAAAATGTGCCCCACTTTTCCACTGCGGTTGGGTGGAGCACATGGAAACGCCCCGACCGATGGGCTTCTGCCCGCCATGACTGAGGCCTCCTCTCTTTATCATCTCGACGCCCGATCGATGAGACTCGCTCATTTCCAGTGACATCTATTACGCCCTCAGCATACTACACAATGTATCGGTCGCTGCGATTTGCCAGTGTCCCACAGCAGTCATGCAGGCTGGCGGTGAACCAAACGATGAAGCCGCCTCGTAACATCAACCCCTCTTCTACAAACATGTGCAGCAAGTGGGTGTCGCTTGTTGATCATATACCAAGGCTGCTGCTAAAGTCAATCCTCACAGGCGGTGCCGCTCACTTTCGACCGCCCCAACGAGACGGGTCCCCCGGGAATCTTCTTCCATTGACCTAGCATACATGCCCCAATTCGAACTGGAAGCGCCACGGCCCAGCGAGGTGACGCGTGTTCCGATCCTGCCGACAAACACTACAGCATCAGTTCAGCTCAAAGAAGTCCCCGATCTCGTCATTCGGCCTGAGATCGCGACTGTGTCTGCGAATGGCACCCACATCGACAGCCCCTCTGCTATGAGCGAGGTTACGGACAACCACGCAGTTGAACTCTCGCCCTATGACCTGACTGGTCAAGTCACCACTGCCGCAACTGCCGGTGCGTCCAAGATGACGGGAATGTCAGCGGAGAAGCTTCAAGAGCAGGGTGTGGTTCAGCAGTTTTTGTCTGGATTATTTGATGACATCCTCGGAGGAAAGAAGGTAGCCAAGGCTTGATCTTTTGATAGATAGGCCTGGTTGTGTGTCACCTACAATGACTGCACGAGGGCGATCGTGCCAACCGGGAGCGGGAGAGACGGAGAGTCTGCGGAGCGAGCTTATCCATTTCCACCCAGCATTCTTGGAGGGAGAAGAGGCGTTGGAGGCTCTTCTCATGGGTGGATACCATCATTACTATTGTGCTGAGCAATTAGCTTTTCGATTATGAATCTGTTTATCATAAAGTACTGTATTCATGTAACCTCGTAACCACTCATGGCATATCGAAAAACTAATTAATACAAGGATGAAACATACTTAGTAGAAGCGAATCTGACTCGCGACGATATGTAGAAGAAATTGTGGCTAGCATTTCAGCCCTATCAAAGAATTAAGATACATCCTTCTCGGGTGGTAAGCAGTATCGTTGCTCAACAAACAAGCTTGCATCATGCATTACAATGCCACAAAGTCGCTCCTTCAATGCCCAAGATGTAGAGGATAGTGGGGTACACGGACAGTCACCCTTGCTCGCTACGATAGACTCCGAGAACGATTCCGTAACCACCCAGCGCGCTCCCCCTAGCCGACAACCCTCTATATCACGGCCTGGCACTCCACGAACGCCCCGTACCGCGAATCGGGTCCGGTTCGATATTCAAGAGACCAGCCACATCCGCACTTCCAACGATCAAGCTGAAGAATGGCTCGAAGAGGAAGATTATTTTTCACGGGGTCGAAGGGGTAGCACGGCCCAACGAGCGCCTCTTCTCACAGGCATTGAAGCGCCCAGTGTGACGGCTGCCTTGGAGATCAATATCGATGACCTGCTTGAGACCGCGAGGCCTAAAAGTGGGATGAGCAGTGCCTTCATGAACATGGCAAATAGTATTATTGGTGCTGGAATCATTGGTAGGCTCTTGTTGAAAAAGAAGATGAGAACTCATATTCAACATGAATGCTATAGGACAGCCTCATGCGTTCAAGCAAGCTGGGATGGTCACAGGGATCGTGTTACTAGTGGTTCTGACAGTAGTCGTATGTTCTTGTAAGCAATGTGCCTGTTCAGGTCTGGCTGACTTTCCGTGTAGGTGGATTGGACAATACGGTATGACTTTCGGTTTTGTCACGGGGCCTTTCCTCCCCTCACCTTGGGCTGTCGAAGATAACTCACAATTCATCTAGATTGATAGTAGTCAACTCCAAACTGAGTGGCGCGAATTCCTTTCAGGGGTATACCATTGATCCTGAATTCCTGTTACCGGTTTCAAGACTGAATGTTGACTAGTACCGTTGAACATTGTTTTGGGCGACCAGGACTCATCGCGATCTCGGTACGATGGTCCTTCCTGCGTAGTCCAGTAGTACTGATCTATCTTCACAGATTGCTCAATGGAGTTTGTATGCTTGTGCGAGTTTGGCGATGCTTCCACTGCTGATTGGTGTTAGTGCATTCGGAGGCATGGTGGCATTTTGCATCGTAAGCAGATCTCTCAGATGTCTGAATCTAGAAGCTTGTTCATCATGCATCAGATCATAGGGGACACCATTCCCAATGTAATTGCGGCCGCATTCCCTACCTTGACCAACACGCCGTTCCTTTGGCTTCTCACTGACAGACGCGCGGTCATCGTGCTCTGTGTTCTCTGCTTCAGTTACCCGCTTTCCTTGTATCGTGACATCGCAAAGGTAGAATAAATGGACTGTTTTGTCGAAACTTATAGCTCATTGGTAATTAGTTAGCAAAGGCTTCAACCTTGGCTCTGTTCAGCATGGCGGTAAGGACTGAGCTAGATGTGCATCAGCTTCTGGCTGACTTGGTAGCTAGATGATTCTGATCACGATTGTAACGCAAGGCGCTCAGGTGCCCCAAGACCTACGAGGAACCTTGAAGGGCTCGCTATTCTTTCAAAGCCATGTTGTTGATGCCATTGGTACTATTGCTTTGTAAGTCATGCTAGGTCAATGGGGATGCTTCAATTTGCTAATCTCTTCGGTTCAGCGCCTTTGTTTGTCGTACGAATTCTAACATTTTCAGGCGTGTTTTTACTGATCATAATTAGACCATAATTCTCTATTGATATACGGCTCCCTGAAAAAACCGACAATGGACAGATTCGCTCGCGTTACCCACTTCTCTACATTCGCTTCTATGCTCGCATGCTTAGCCATGGCTTTGGCCGGATTTCTAACCTTCGGCGACAAGACCCAAGGGAATATTTTGAACAACTTTCCCCGTGAAAACGTCATGGTGAATGTCGCACGCCTGTAGGTCACTACTCCGTCCAGAAGAATCTAACTGACCCACATCAGTCTGTTCGGGCTGAACATGTTAACGACGTTACCTCTTGGTACATTCACTTTTTGTTCTTAAATCCCGCAACACTGCTAATATTCTACGAGAATGCTTCGTATGTAGAGAGACCATGCTGAATTACTATTTCCCAATGGAGCCATTTAACCCACCCCTCCATATGATTTTCACAACTGCATTGGGTAAGCCTTCAACTAATGTCCTTTCATAAATGTATCAGGTGATATGTGGTAGCTGAGCCGTCAAAGCTAATCCGTTCTCTGCAGTGATCACGGCTATGACAGTACGTCACGGAAGACAGCCTTCCTGTCTCATCTCCTACTTTGGCAATGCTTTCGCTAATTTGTGGGTGTCTTCCAGCTGTCATTGCTGACCTGTGACCTGGGTGCGGTCTTTGAGCTCATTGGCGCGACATCGGCATGTGCTGTAGGTCGCGAAAAGGACGAGTACAATGCATCGCAGCTGATTATCCTTGCTTCAGTTGGCATTCATACTTCCTCCTTTGTGCTATCTTAAATTAAGCACACGAAGTTGGAAAATTATACCAGCTGTGCTATGCGTTACTTTTGGGGTGGGTGTTGTTTCCCAAAGAGTCTTGGGACGGAGGGTCGACCGAGACTGACTATCAAATAGGTTGTGATTTTGGTCATCAGCCTTCTCGAGGCTGTTGCAAAGATCATCAGAAGTGAGTCCCATCGAGACCTAGGTCAGGTTTATCCTGATCGCTTTTAGACGAAGGAGGGGCCCAAGTGTGCCGATAGCATGCAAGCAATGGCGACTTTTGTCGAAGATCACCTTCCGGAAAGGTCGGCGACGATCCTAAGGTATTCTAGAGCTTAGTCATGAGGTAAGATCACCTTCCCTATAAGTCACACATGTTTCGATCCGGTCACAAGACGGTACTCCAAACAGAGTTACACTATGTTTCCAGAGAACGCACAGACTTTATCCTTATAGTAATTATTCTCGCTAGGGAGCTCGAGTCTCGTTCTCCCAATACCTTCAGGCAGGCAGAATTCGGCTCCTTGTTTTCGAGAGCCTACTCAAGTCTTGACATTCGGCGTAGCTTTGACAAGAAAGTCGGGGTTTTAAAAACTGCATGTATACCGTTGATCAAGAAAGCTGTGGCAGAGTCGTACTTCCAACGTGGATTTTGCAGCCCTGGGCGTGATCTTCGACAGGTCAAACATCCATGGATGCAAGGGGTCAGGTCCTGAACGCATATACAAATCAGCATACAGGCAGCATGTTTAGCCTGGCGCCTGTTCTAATCAAAGGCTTGCTCTACTGACCGGATCCTGTAAGCTTCACCACCTGATGCCTGTCTCTTGCCCTGTCCTGTCGTGTAAGTGTCACCAATCAACCTCCTGAGTAGATGGCTGCCCTGTGAGCGGTCATGCACCAAGCTTTGTCAGGCTCTAGTGAGTGTGATACGGCAATGAACATGGAGGGGTAACCTTCCAGAGTGCTGCATAACGTTATCTCTTCGGTCTTGGGGCGAGACCGAGTCCCATTATGGAGGAAGTGGGACTGGATACAATGAACATTCGCTAGGCAAAGTGGTCAGGCCTGGTTACGCTCCAGGCTCCAGGCTAATTTGTTTGAGGTAATGGAAACGTGTAAGGGAACATTTACTTTGATGAATCGGATCTACATGGTAGAAATGAGTTGACTGGCATGGTCGGCTGTCTCCCCTATGTGCGAATTCGCAGCGACTAATCGGAAGGTTCTACCGGTCGTAATCACATAAAGAATCCACAGCGTTGACTTCGTCTCCGTAGCTTTGTCAGTCTTTGAATTAGGAGCTCTCGACTCCATGTATCTTCAGACGGGCCCATGAAAAGGTCACTGCTCATACACACAGGGACGAGTCCGGCTATCCGAGCCAGTGCTGCCTGAATCAAGCCTCTGTTCCCCCGATACCACACGTCCGTCCAGCATAGTTCTGGAGTAAGTATGCAGTGACATTACTTGAGCAGGGCTGAGGAAACTCGCGCCGGGTTCATCTGTGTTTGGCACTAAGCCGAGATTTGGAAGCCAATGATAAGTAGTTCCCGTCAACACATCTGGAAATCAACATCATCCAACTATCACCATCTTCTTCATTCTAGTCATCCCTTCTACACACCATTTCTGAATCTATCAAATCCTTCAGCCATCTCGATCATCTGCACAAACCCTCCCACACGTGTATTTCGAACGCGCCTTTAGCCCTGCTGACAGGTGATTACCATCATCATGGTCGCTATGGTGGACTCAGCGGCTACGGCTCCTCAGACAGTATCTGAGCAAGAGCGTAATGACAACATGATCCTTATGCAACTTGAAGCTCTGAGGCAAGGCCGCCGAGATCACATCTCCACGAGAGATTTCAAAGAGCGAAAAGCAGAATATGTACCCCTCCGGTGCATCACACGACGCGTGGATCAGGCGGGTACCGAAGAAAACCTCGCCGCTCAGGGCAAAGCTAGAAAGCAGTTGACAGCTTGGAATACGGCTTATCTGGACCTCCAAGATGATGGTACAGCGGAACAAGCTCTTAAGGACGTCAATGAAGGTAAGTCAATAATCCTATCACCTCTTTCCAAGTTCTAGTATAAGACCCTTCAAGCTCTGCAAGTTAGCTTACGTCGGTCATATTGCGTTGTGTGATGGCATCGATTTAACGAACTACAGGCCTAGGACAGACCCACAGAGGGAAGCTACAGGCAGACGAAAGCCTGAAGACTTATACGCCTGAGCATGACCACTTCTTTCGTGGAGGTCTTCGAGGCGGCCGAGGAGTTCGAGGAGGTTCCGGGTACAAATTGCAACCCGATCTTAAGGCTAAAGGCTAATGATCATAGCAGGGCCAGTCGTGGCGGCCGATTTCCAGGAAATACTAGTATCCGAATGTATGCTGTTTATACCGAACGAAAACCCCATTCGTCATTTTACCCACTGATGAATGATTCAGAGAACGCCCAGCACCTGTCAAGAGGTCTCGCGTGGTGAAAGGCAGCGTCTCAGCGGCCCCAATCACCCAGAAATTATTGAAGCAGTCGAACAAGGCATCTGCTCTGAGATCAGCGCCATCGATGAGCATTAATCGGCAACCAAGTAGCCACAGTACTGTGTCTGGTACGAAACAAACATCATCAAACGTACATGCTCAACCACCGACGCCAAAACCAAAGGAGGTTATGCCTAGGGAGCCTGGCAAAGTGAACGTTACCTACGCGGGCAACCTTGCCACACCGGACGATTTCATGGCAAGCGTTCGTAGAAAACAAGCCCCGCTGGCCAAGACTCAGTCTGTTACTCAGCCGAAGCTTGAGCCTAGTTCTCACAACGACGCTGTGACAATGGAAGAACCCCAGGGATCGGATCTCCAGCGAAAGCAAGCACCAGCGGTTGAAACTCAGCTGAAGCCTCAGGGTGATACTCCAAAACCCTTTGCCAGAATAGAGGGTTTCCTTGAAACAGGCCCGAACGTTGCCAAAGCTAAGACAGTAAAAGCGGAAAAACCACCCGGTCAACCGGACCTGATGGACTTTGAACCTGTCATTGGCTTCACGCATCCATCAGATAGCGTTACGAAGACCGAGAAAGTACTACAAGAGCGAGTGACCCCAACAGACACTACGAGCCTGCAATCGCCAACTTCTGATGACATGATGCTTTTGATCCAGAAATTGAAAATTGCGGAAGCGGTCGGCGCCCAAGGTGAGCATCAGGAGGCATTGCAAAACTTAATCCATGACTTGGAAGCTCCAGTGAAGGCAAAGCGAGCACAGGCAGCAACGGCCCCTATGAAGCTTACTAAAACTTCTACGTACAGCGTAACAGACATGATGGCGCTACGGCCAAAGATCGCACTACCACCGCCAAAGGACGCCGTTACTTCATCCAAACCACTAGCAGGTCGAGGCGAAACTACCGTACCTGCATCAATTGCTGCGATGTCGCCCATTTCAGAATCCAGCTCGATCCACAATCGAGCCCCCCCTAGGCCACGTCCAGCTCAAGGAAGAGCTTCCATGTCCATACCAAACATTACAACTCTCACCACAGATCTCGGCTTAGCTCGGGAGATTGCACTACAGCAGGGAGCAAATCGTGAGCTTTTAGTGGGCGAACATGTACACAAGACTCATTTCCAGCGCGCCCAATTGGTCGAAAAGCGTGAGGATGTATCTCTTGCTGACAGCGTTCCTTCCAAGCTGGCTGCTTCGCGTGCTGGGCCATCTCTACCAGCACATCTCGCCAACCTCGCCGCTATCACAGACCATGGTGCTGCAACGCGCTCTCAGTATGACGCACTGAGCGATACCTCTTCACATACATCACGTCGTGGTCCTTCACTACCCGCTCATCTAGCTAATCAGCCTGCTGTTACTGACGCAGGTGCAGCAGTGCGTGCAGAGTACGATTCCGGACCTGTCACTAGTCGTGGGCGGGGAGTCTTGTCTGACTACAACGGCCAACTAAGATCGTCAACCTTGACCAACTCAGCTCCAGCTCCACCTACGGGCCCAAAATCTCGATCAAGCATGTTGAGCAAGACTGGTTTCATTGGTCGAGCAGAAAATTGAGCTCATGGAAAGGTTGGGAGATGATGTTACGCTTATGACACTGTCACGAGGACCATGGTTTCATTCTTCCTGTAGCACGCTCAAATTGGCCAAAAGTGTACCCTCTCCTAGCTTAATTGCGGATGACCAAGGTAGTCCAGCTCTTGTAGCTTACATAGATGTATCGATGCTATGCGAAGATTTCACCTGAATGCCCTCAGGCAACGCCAAAGCACCATGCCGTGAAACTAACGAAGCAACTACCCATACAAAGCTCTATACATTCAGCATACCCTCATTACCAGTTGCGCCCTGAGCCTCCATGCCAACCCTCTGGCGCTTGACATCACCACCATCATCAGAAGGTCGATTGACCGACGCCGCCGTGATTTCTCCCAATGCTGACCGCGTCCCATGCTGCTCCACCGGTCTCTTGATCGAAGGGGGTTTGTACGAGCCCCGGTTCTGCAAAGGACTGGCACCTCCACCAGGCATACCCAGGCGCCTTGCCTTGTCTGTCTGTGGATTGACAAAGTTAGTCCGAGGCACGACCGGTGAGGCTGCCCCACTGATAGCTTCTCTTCCAACCGGCTTGGTTTTTGAGTGATCCACACCGGCCGTCTTGCGAATCGAGGGGCTTTCTAAATGTGGATTAAAAGCAGACGCTTTCACGCTTGGGCCGGAGCCGCTCTGGAGTGACTCGGCTACCCTCGCTGTGAAAAAACCTACAGGGGGTTCGTGGTCAGACGGGTTTGAAGATTCATTACTTGGTGGCTCGGCTTGATGAGCGTTAGCGGCAGATTGCCCGTTTTGAGGCAATCTTGGCGGAGGAAGCTGTTGCACGCCGGACGAAGTCGTTTGTTGACCCTGCGCAGGTAAGTTAGGAGGTCTGATGTTCGAAGCTGGATTAAGTGTCGACCCATTAGAGTTCCCCAACAATCCTAAGTTACTGATTCCAGGATTCATAGGCGTTTGTGGTGCTGTTTGTGGTCCGGTAGTATGATTGCGCGCAAGTGGCGACCTTGGTCTCGGAACATGATTCTGAGCCGCTGCACGTATTGGAGGGGAATGTTGTTGATTCGGTAGACTGTTCCTGCGTCGAAAGTGCTCAGAAGATGCGGGCGGACCAAGAGACACCTCGTCCGGGTGATCTCCTTGAGGTACACTGAAGTCTGCCTCGTCAAAATCGTCACCTAGTGATGTCAACACTTACGAAAATGGCAGGACATGGTGGATTCTTACTGCCGAATTCGTCCTCTGCATCTCCGTGGAGGGCTGATAATGCAAGTCAGTATTAGTCATGGCAAATTGTAAGTATACAAGGAACTCGCCTGTGGAACGAGCATCTTCTGTCTCCGGTGGCCATTCTCTTTTCAACTGGGGAAGACTTGGCTGCCGCCTAAGGCTGTCAGCCGTAGCTTCCATTTTGATAGGAGCGAAATCTGGATGTCTGTGCAAGTTTTCTGGATCCCATTTCGTCTGGAATAAGTCAACAAAGTATTGCTTTTGTGACGAAGGCCCATACCGGTGCAATCTTTAATTTAGTGACCTTGGCGACGTATTCTTTGTCATAGACACAATTACCAAGCAGATTGCCGAAATTGCGGAGAGCTCGTTTCAGTCCATCCGTGGTGCCTTCTTTCTTTGCTTTCTCGAAGGCTACCGCTTTGCCTTTGCAGTTTTCAATATGTCCATACCCAACATCCTAATGACCTTTAGTGCTCCTACTCTGATCACCATACAGCTGAGACATCTAACCTCGTGGAAAGTTCCGTCGCGGAGAGTCACCCGGACGATGACGGACAGGCCAAGGCTTACTTTCCCTGTGCTCTGACTTTCGTCGACCTAGCCATTGTCAGATCTGCAATCCAAAGTTTCTTAGGCACCCTAATCCTCACAAAGTCGATCTGAACATTTTGGATCCCGCTCGACCAGCCATTGAATCCAAATACCTCATTGGCGAGATTGATACACTTGTCCGCAGACAGATAGTGCACTTTTCCCCCTCCAGCACCTGGTCTTGAAGATATGTATTCCGGCCCAAGCTGCTTCTCCAGACGACTTGACAGGGTTGCAATCTCTTGAGCAGTGTATTCGCTAACATGTGGCTTCACCTCCTCAAACGGGTTGATAGAGGTCGCAGCTGGCTTATGCTGGTCGCCTTGCCTGATCTATGTTAATGAAAACGTACAGAAAGGATGAGACCACGCACCCAGGCATTCTGGCTGGAGCTGTGTCCCTAATTCACTAGCAATTGGGGTAAGCTTTTTTACTCCGATGCAACCCACTTTCCATGGTCTTATATGGAACTAATCGCGAACGCGTTGTCACAAGAAAGTAGGGCGCGATATCACGTGATCATCAACTAGTTGGAGATCTATCTTATCTCTTAGATGCGGGTATATTAGAACTAGCGCCAGCAGCCGGAACTCAGACCCCACGTTAATATCAGCCCTTGACCCCACTAACTTTGGTGGTATCGTTTTACTTTTGGTAAGTCATCCTCGTCCAGCATCACATGACTTCGTCATTTGATATGCTTACTATTGCAATTTTGTATCTCGGAATTTTGTCGATTTTCTCTGATAAATAGAACCAGCTCATCAAGTCTGACGCTATTTACAAGTATGGCCGACCAAACGGCAGATGAGATCGAAAAGTTACAGGGTACACGGGCGCTAAGCGAATAAGTCTCAGTATGATGTCTCTGCTTACACAACATCCAGTCAATGGTCAAGCGACATCAAATGGCAATGTCAACGGGTACAATGAATTGGCATCTGCAATAGCCGAAGGAGACTCGGACGATGACAAAGACGGAGACGGTGTTGCTGAAGCAGGACCAGCAGGAGGTAGTCTAGAGTCCGAAGGCTTGAGGATGAGAAAAGTGTTAATAAGATCCAGCCGCAAAGAAAAAAAAGAAAAGAAAGCCAAAGAAGAAGAAAGGGGCCGCCGGTGCCAATAAAACGCAGACATCGCCCCCCCGAGTCCCAGTCTCGAACCTTTTCCAAGATGGCCAGTATCCCGAGGGAGAGATTGCAGAGTACCGAAACGAGAACAGTTTTCGTACTACTAGCGAAGAAAAGCGTCATTTGGACCGCATGAATAATGACTTTTTAAATGAGTATCGACAAGGAGCGGAGGTACACAGACAAGTCAGGCAGTGGGCCCAAAAAAATATCAAGCCAGGCCAAACCTTGACCGAGATCGCCGAAGGTATTGAAGATAGTGTACGAGCGCTGACTGGCCATCAAGGTTTGGAAGAGGGGGATAACATCAAAGGTGGGATGGGATTTCCAACAGGACTTAGCATAAACCACTGTGCGGCCCATTATACTCCGAATGCAGGGAATAAGACCGTTCTCCAAGCAGACGATGTAATGAAAGTCGACTTCGGCGCTCACATAAACGGACGAATTGTGGATAGTGCATTCACAATGACTTTCAATCCTGTCTATGACAATCTATTGGCAGCTGTCAAGGATGCTACAAACACCGGCATCCGAGTGAGCTCTTGCGCTTTCAACAGTTGGTAGGAAACTCGACTAAATCTAAACAGGAAGCTGGAATCGATGTGCGCGTCGGAGACATTGGCGCCGCGATTCAAGAAGCAATGGAGAGCTACGAAGTGGAGATAAAAGGCCAATCCTTACCGGTAAAGAGTATTCGCAATCTCAACGGCCACGACATTGTCCAGTACAGCATCCATGGCGGTAAGAGCGTTCCGATTGTCAAGAGCAACGACCAGACGAAAATGGAGGAAAACGAAATCTTTGCTATTGAGACCTTCGGCAGCACAGGGAAAGGCTACGTGCGTGACGATGTAAGATTGATCGCCCAGAACGAGACCGCTAGTAGTACTAACTTGGAGAAGATGGAGACATCCCATTATGCCAAAAGAGCGGACGCTCCAAACGTTGCATTACGAGTGTCATCCGCCAGAAGTCTTTTGAATACCATCACCAAAAATTTCGGTACACTGCCATTTTGTCGGAGGTATCTTGACCGATTGGGACATGACAAGTACTTGCTTGGTGTACGGTTCTTGAAACGGATGTAAATGAGGGGAATTTGACTGACAAGATTTAGCTCAACAACTTAGTGTCCAGTGGCATTGTAGAGGCATATCCGCCTCTTTGCGACGTCAAAGGTTCATATACTGCTCAATTTGAACATGTAAAACCCCCTAGAAGTGTCCATTCCTAGCTTGTCGACTCACTGACCTTTCCCCAGACGATACTCATGCGACCTACAGTCAAAGAGGTCGTCAGCCGAGGTGACGACTATTAGCGAGCATTTATCATGAAATGTTCCGTCATAGTCAAACGCTGGATGATGAAGAGCGTTCGAGAAGAACGTTTGATGGTGTTGTAGCATAGGCGCTACCCAACGGGATGCATCTTGGCTGTTGATCGATCCAATAGAAGATGCATAGGGCAGAGAATCACATGATTTAGTGGTGTTGGAAAGAGCAAAATGCACTCGAATGGCTGGGCTGGCCCAAGACCGCCTCGGTTTTTCAAAATGAACTTCCCCGTGGGTCACGTTCAGGGCAAGAGAAATTGGCAATGACTCAAGCTGCGAGAACATCTTTGGTGAAAACATGAACTCTTATAGACTGCATTGAGCGACACAA